>Ga0209487_1002261_pt1 | contig 15757 bp, 11 predicted proteins | sample Poulit2012_FD_187524 | JGI IMG/M metagenome (GOLD analysis project Ga0209487, IMG submission 187524) | Agricultural soil microbial communities from Georgia to study Nitrogen management - Poultry litter 2012 (SPAdes) (version 2) | ecosystem: Environmental > Terrestrial > Soil > Agricultural land... | reverse complement strand
TGTCACGATCAATTCGATCATTCAGTGTCATCTTTTGTTGTTCCATAATAATTTCCATATGTTGAATTTGATCTCTTAGTTCTTGAGCTCTTTCGAAGTTTAATTGATCACTTGCTTCTAACATTTTGTTCGTTAAATCTTTCTTAATATCTTGATAGCCACCTTGTAAAAAGGATGTCATGTTTTGAACGATTTCCTTATATGCTTCTTTAGATGGAGGTGTTTCACTACAAGCAAGGCATTGCCCCATATGATAATAAAGACAGGGGCGTCCTGATGGGTTCTTACATTTTCTAAGTGGATACATTCTATCAAGCAACTTTTTTGTTTCTCTTGCTGCAATAACGTTTGGATAAGGCCCAAAATACTTCCCTTTATCTTTTTTAACCTCTCTTGTGATAAGTAATCGTGGATGTCTTTCATTTGTTATTTTTAAGTAAGGGTAAGACTTATCATCCTTTAACATCACATTGTATTTAGGGTCATATTGTTTAATTAGATTCATCTCTAAAATCAACGCTTCGATCTCAGATGAGGTAATAATGTACTCAAAATCTTCAATTTCTTGTACCAAACGTTGTGTCTTTTGGTCGTGTGCCCCTGTAAAGTAAGATCTTACTCTATTCTTTAAAAGTTTTGATTTTCCCACATAAATAATTGTTCCTTGTCTATCTTTCATTAAATAGCAACCAGGTTTCGCAGGGAGAATGGCTAACTTTTCTTTAATTATTTTATTCACTATTATTACATCCCTTTTGCTGTTTAAAAAATCTACTTCAGCAATATTATAACAAAGATAATCCCCTGCTCCATAAAGAAACAAGGGATTATGATTTGTGTTTAGACATATAACTAATTTGAAAAAATTTAATTAGGCATGCTTGTTAATTAAATCAACAAGTGCTTCCTTAGGCTGGAATCCTACAACTTGGTCAACCACTTCGCCATCTTTGAAGAGTAATAATGTTGGTATACTCATAACACCAAATTTTCCAGCTGTTTCTTGGTTTTCGTCTACATCTAATTTTACAATCTTTACTTTATCACTTAACTCACCGTCAATTTCTTCAAGGACAGGAGCGATCATTTTACAAGGTCCACACCAAGGTGCCCAGAAGTCTGCTAAAACTAAACCTTCTGATGTTTCAGTTGTAAAGTTTTGATCTGTTACGTTTAAAATTGCCATTTGATTTCCTCCTTACACAAACATTTTTACTCAAATCGAGTATACCATTTATATAATCGGGTTACTAACAGTTTGCTTATAGGATATAAGTTTATACAAAAGACCTAACCAAACATGATTAGGCCTTTACAATACTTATTCTTTCACTTTTTTAATCTCTTCAATTAATTTTGGAACAACATCAAATAAGTCACCAACAATACCATAGTCTGCAATATTAAAAATATTAGCTTCTGGATCTTTGTTGATTGCTACAATGACCTTTGAGTTGGACATCCCAGCTAGATGTTGAATAGCTCCTGAAATCCCAACTGCAATATATAAATCTGGTGTGATAACTTTTCCAGTTTGACCAATTTGTAATGAGTAATCGCAATATTCAGCATCACAAGCACCACGTGACGCACCTACCGCACCACCTAACACATCAGCCAACTCATAAAGAGGTTCAAATCCTTCGGCACTTCTGACACCGCGTCCTCCAGCGATGACCACATTTGCTTCAGACATGTCTACTCCTTCAGATGTTTTTCGGATAACATCTTTAATTACCGTTCTAATATCGGTAATATCCATTTCTTTAGTTTGTACATCACCTGAACGTGATTCATCTTTATCTAGAGCTGAAATATTATTAGGTCGAATAGTAATAAATGTAAACCCATCCGAGACTATCTTTTTCTCAAACGCTTTACCTGAATAAATCGGTCTAGTAAAGACAATTTGATTGTCCTCATTTTCAATTTTAACAACGTCTGACACTAAACCAGACTCTAATTTGCTTGCAAGTTTAGGCGTTAAATCTTTTCCAATTGACGTGTGCCCTGCAACAATAGCATTTGGAGACTCTTCATCAATTATTGCCATTACCGCTTGCCCATAACCCTCTGATGTATACGATTTCAAATTCTCGTGTTGTACAACAACAGCCCGGTCTGCACCGTATTGAATCATTTCATTCGCTTGGGTTTCTAAATCTTCATCACCCAATAAAACAGCAACAATTTCCCCTTCAGAATTTAGCTGCTTTGCAGCATTAATCGCTTCAAATGATACGTTACGTAATTCACCATCTTTTGCTTCCCCAATGACTAATATTTTATCACTCATGACGTTTCTCCTTTCCGTCTAAAAAATTAAAGTACTTTTGCTTCGTCTTTAAGTAATGTCACCAATTCTTTGACCTGATCTTCTATTTCTCCTTCTAAGACTCGGCCAGCTTCTTTTTCAGGTGGTAAGAAAATGTCTACTGTTTTTGTTTTTGGTTCTAGTTCATCTTCATCTAAGTCTAAATCATCGATTTCTAATTCTTCTAGAGGTTTTTTCTTCGCTTTCATAATTCCAGGTAATGATGGGTATCTTGGTTCATTCAAGCCTTGCTGGCATGTGACAAGAAGTGGAAGTGTTGTTTCTATTTTTTCAACATCCCCTTCAACATCTTTATCAATCTTAGCAGTCTCGCCATCAATTTCTAAACTAGTAATTGTTGTCACATACGGAATGCCAAGTCTTGTGGCAAGTCTAGGTCCAACCTGGCCGCTTGCCTCATCAATCGCTACGTTTCCCGCCAATATTAGATTTGGTTCTTTATCCTCAAAAAACGCTTCCAAAATTTTAGCTGTTGTAAACTGATCTCCTTCTTCAAGATCATCTTCAGTATCAATTAACACAGCTTTATCCGCACCCATAGCGAGAGCAGTACGTAATTGTTTCTCTGAATCTTCGTCACCGATTGTAACTACAGTGACTTCTCCACCATGCTCATCACGTTGGTTAATAGCCTCTTCGACTGCATATTCGTCATATGGGTTGATGATAAATTCAGCACTATCATCTTCAATTTCTCCATCAGAAATGACAATTTTTTCTTCAGTATCAAATGTTTTTTTCAACAATACATAAATATCCATCTGTTTATTTTCCTCCTTTAAAACTTATATCTAGTATTCTATTATTTATCTTTAAATTGAGGCTTTCTTTTTTCAATAAAAGCTTGAACTCCTTCTCGAGCGTCTTCTGTACCAAATACCTTGCCAAATGCTTCAGCTTCTTTTTGAACGCCTTGGCTAAATAGGCCTGTTTTTGCAAATGGAATCAACTGCATAACTTGGCTAATAGCTGGTTGACTTTTCGCAGCAATTTTATTAGCTAGTTTCAAAGCTTCATCGAAAACATCTTCTTCAGGTACTGCATGATTAGCCAACCCTAAAATGGCAGCTTCTTTACCAGAGATTGGTTCACCACTTAATATCATTTCGTATGCTTTATGTGTTCCTACATAATTTGGCAAACGCTGAGTGCCCGCAAATCCTGGTATAATTCCTAACGTCATTTCTGGAAGACCTAATTTAGCATCCTCAGAGACAATTCTCATGTGACAGGACATAGCAAGTTCGAGTCCTCCTCCTAGTGCTGCTCCATGAATCGCAGCGATAACCGGTTGAGAAAAATGCTCAATCCTATCAAATAGCTTTTGGCCATGTTCAGCGAGTGATTGATAATCAGATGCATTTTGCAACGATGTGAATTCCTTTATGTCAGCACCAGCTGAAAAGAATTTACCTTCACCTTTTAAAATAATCGCTTTAACTGTTCCATCCTTTTCAATTTCATCTAATTTTTCTGAAAGATCATCTAGCAGTTTACTAGATAGCGCATTAGCAGGCGGGCTTTGAATCGTTAAAGTAGCAATATGATTATCCAGTTTTAAACTCAATGTACTCAAAAAACATCCCTCCTCGTTTACTATAATAACAGAATAAATAGATTAACACATCTTCTCTATTTATTCTGTTATATATTTTATTTGAAAGACAGGCCAGTCGTAATTAAAGTATGAACATCATCCGCTTGGGCGACGAGATCATATTTTTCTTCTTGCATAACCCAGTTGGTAACCGTTTCATCTAATGTTCCAAAAATCATTTGCCTAACTAGTGGAACTTTCAAGTTTTCACGAAAAATTCCATCAGACATGCCTTCGTTAATAATCGAATCAATAACGGTTAAGTATGGTTTTAAAACTGCATTAATTTCTCGGCGAAGCGTTAAGTTGGATTGCCTAAGCTCCAGCTGAGTCACGATTGCCAAATATCGATTAGCAGCTAATTGTCCAAAATGCATTTTTATTAATGTTAATAATTTTTCATTGGCGCTACTTCTTTTACTGATCGCATCAGCAATTTGATCAATAAATTGCCCCATTTTGTCTTCAAAAACTGAAACTAAAATATCTTCCTTATTTTTAAAGTACAGATAAATAGTCCCATCTGCCACCCCAGCCTCTTTTGCAATTTTGGAGACTTGTGAAGAATGATATCCATTTTGAGCGATAACTTTTACAGCAGCATCTACAATCAATTTGTATTTTGGTTTATTCTTTTTCATATCCATCTCCCTTAACCTGACCTGTCTGAGAAAGGTGAATGAATGGTCATTCATTTATAGTTTACAAAGATTCCATCAATCTGTCAATATAAAGCTTGTATCAATTTTATGTATAGAAAAACATTGCGCTTCACAATCATTGTGAATGCTATGCCTTTCTATTATAACAATACTTCAAACTCAGAAAAACTTTATTTTTTAGTTTCTTCATCGACTAGCTGTCTTCTTAAAATTTTACCAACTGCTGTTTTTGGCAGTTCTTCCCGGAATTCATAAATACGTGGTACTTTAAAAGCGGCAAGATGCTTTCTGCAAAATTTATTTAATTCTTTTTCCTCTAAAGTATAACCCTCTTTTGGAACGATAAAAGCCTTCACCGTTTCACCACGATAAGGATCTGGCACACCGGCAACTGCTACTTCTTGAACCCCTTCGAACTCATACAGAATCTCTTCTACCTCACGAGGATAGATATTATATCCACCAGCAATAATCATATCCTTACTGCGATCTACAATATAAAAATAACCTTTCTCATCCATATAGCCAAGGTCACCTGTATATAACCAGCCATCTCTTAAAGTATTAGCTGTTTCCTCTTCATTATTCCAATAACCCTTCATGACTTGAGGGCCTTTTACAACTACTTCTCCTACTTCACCTAACTCTGCCTCTTCTTCTGTTCCAATTTTTACAATTTTTGAATCTGTGTCTGGCCAGGGCACTCCAATACTGCCATTAACACGCTTACCCCAAACAAAATTCGCATGTGTAACAGGGGACGATTCGGTCAGTCCGTATCCTTCAACAAGTTTTCCGCCTGTTACCTTCTCAAAATTCTGCTGTATTTCTACTGGCAATGGAGCTGATCCACTAATACACGCTTCAATGGATGATAAATCATACTTATGCATATCTGGATGGTTTAATAAACCAACATAAATAGTCGGGGCACCTGGAAATAGAGTCGGTCGTTGCTTTTCAATTGTTTGTAATGTTTCCTTAGCATCAAACTTAGGCAGTAAAATCAGCTTAGACCCTAGCATAATTGATAAATTCATTAAAGTAGTCATCCCATACACGTGAAAAAGAGGTAAAACACCTAGAACAACTTCTTTACCCTCTTCTGTTTTATATATCCATTTATCACACATCTGACAGTTTGAAACTAAATTATAATGAGTGAGCATGACCCCTTTTGGATGCCCTGTGGTTCCTCCTGTATACTGTAAAAGAGCCAGGTCTTCTACAGGATCAATATCCACTCTTTTATAATCTGTGACGGCACTCTTAATTATTTGCTTCCATACATGAACATTCTCACTTTGTTCCACGTTAATAACCATATTATATTCTTTCTTCTGGACAAAAGGATAAATAATATTTTTAGGAAAAGGTAAGTAATCTTTGATGCCTGTCACAATCACATGTTCTATCGATGTGTTATTGCGAATATTCGTTACTCTAGGTACTAAAATATCAAGACACACAATATATTTAGCACCGGAGTCAATCATTTGATATTCCAGCTCACGTTCGGTGTAAAGTGGATTTGTTTGAACGACAATGCCACCAGCCATTAAAGCACCATAATAACTAACAACGGCTTGAGGACAATTAGGTAACATAATGGCAACTCGATCACCTTTCTTGAGCCCTAATGATTGAAGATAATTCGCCACTTTACCTGCTTCATCATAAAGTTCATCAAATGTTAATTCTTTCCCCATAAAATGAAGCGCTTTCTTTCCACTAAATCGTTTAACTGCGTTTTCTAAGAATGAGTGCAAAGGTATACGGTCATAATCAATGCTGATTGGTATCTCTTCTGGATAATTCACTTCCCACTTCATTACTTTCTCCATTGAATTTCTCCCCCTTTATTACTATATTATCTACATTATACCGATTTATTAATATTTTTCGAACCTTTTTATATTATTTTTCTTAACATTTAATTATTTTAGATTAATTTAAGCTTTTAGTATGTTGTATTTTAAAAGAAATTCATCTTGTTCATGATATATCTTAAGAAAAAATAAGGTTGCCTGACTATCTATTGGCAACCGTGATTAAATCATCCCTTCTTAAAATAATTAAATTAAATAAACTATCCCGACAATCGCAAATATCAAGGAAACACCGATAAGTATTTTAGCTAGTTTTTGTAAAACCAATATAGATCGCTCCTTTATATAATGTTGGCACCAACCACGTATGATAAACCAACGGAGATAATCATAGACATGAGACCAACCGCGTTATTTCCATCTCCAATTTCATCATCAATTTTCATCGTAGGTGTTAAAAACTCGAAAATCAGATAACCAGTAAGTAATAAAATAAAACCAAGTGTGCTCCAACCTATACTTTGCAAAAGAGTATCGTTATGTTGAAAGGAAAAACGAAATATGTTCATTATACCGAACAGCTTACCACCTGTAGCCATCGCTACTGCCAAATTACCATTTTTTATCTCTTCCCAATTCTTATAAGTGGTGACTAGTTCAAAGATAGCTAAGAATACAACTGTAGTTAAAACAGCGACACTGTATCTAGCCACAGTTTCTACTATTATATTTTCCCAAAATCCAGTCATAATTCTAACATTCCTTCCATTTATTTAAGAAGTGATTTAAGCAATCTGATAAAATATAATTCAAGATTCAAGCACATTTCACTTCAGCTCTAGGACAGTGACCCCACTCCCACCTTCACCTTGAGAACCAAATCGATATTCTGAAATACTTCGGTGATTTTTCGCAAAATCTTGGACGCCTTTTCGTAAGGCTCCTGTTCCTTTCCCATGTATAATATATACTTTCTGATACCCTGCGAGTAAAGCGTCATCTATATATTTCTCCAGATTTAATAAAGCATCCTCGTATCGTTCGCCTCTAAGATCTAGTTCAGTTTTAACATGGTAGTTAGACCCTTTTACTGTAGCCAGCGGTTTCTCTATCGCTTTCTTGGGCGGATTGACTGCTTGTAGGTCGTTTTGTTTAACATTCACCTTCATTATTCCTACTTGTACAAGGAATTCATTATTATTTATTCTCTCTAATACATTACCCACTTGATTAAGAGAAAGTACTTTGACATCATCACCTGGACGAAATGTTTTTGGTGAGATTGATGGCTGAGAACCTTCCACCTGTTTATCTTTCTCGCTCAATTGAGGCTGAGCTTCTTCAAGCATTTTTTTAGCTTCAATCCACTCATGTTCTTTTAATTCTGTTTTCGTTTTCATACTGCGAATTTCATCAACAATGAGTTCAGCTTCCTCGCGCGCATTTTGCAGCGCTTTTTCAGCCTTTTCTTCTGCCTTTTTATACAATTGCTCTTTTTGCCGTTCAAATTGATGCCATTTTTCTTGAAGTTCTGTACGCAACTTTTCACTTTCAAGTAAATATTGATGTGCTTTCTCATAGTCACGCTCTGATTGTAGCTGAGAGTCTTCGAGTGAGGCAATCATGCTTTCAACATTTTTAGAATCCACCCCAATGAGTTCTTTAGCGTCTTTAATAATCTTACCGTCAAGTCCTAAGCGTTTCGATATTTCAAACGCGTTACTTCGACCCGGAACGCCAATAAGTAAACGATATGTCGGCTCTAGAGTTTCAACATTAAACTCAACCGAAGCGTTAACTACCTTATCTCTATTATATCCATAAGCTTTTAATTCAGGATAGTGTGTCGTTGCAATAATTCGAGCACCTCTAGAAATGACTTCATCTAAAATTGACATAGCTAAGGCAGCACCTTCTTGTGGATCTGTTCCGGCACCTAGCTCATCAAATAATATAAGAGATTTTTCGTTAACCTTATCTATTATATTAACAATATTCGTCATATGAGATGAAAAGGTACTCAAATTTTGTTCGATTGATTGTTCGTCACCAATATCGGCAAACACATGGTCAAAAACCGCTAATTCACAACCATCATAGGCTGGTACCTGAAGACCAGATTGTGCCATTAAGGTACATAGACCTATCATTTTTAAAGTAACTGTCTTTCCACCAGTATTTGGTCCGGTAATAACAATCGTAGTAAAATCTTTTCCTAGCTCCACATCATTTGCCACCACTTCATCTCTCGGGATTAATGGGTGACGAGCTTGCTGCATCTTAATGAAACCTTCATCGTTCATTCTAGGCATAGCACCGTTCATTTGAGCTCCAAATTTTGCACGTGAAAAAATAAAGTCTATCTCACCAAGAGTTAAAACATTTTCTGTTAAATATTCCTTTTTACTAGCTATTGACTCACTTAAAACACGTAATATACGTTCAATTTCTTGTTCTTCCTTAGCAACAGCCTCTTGTAATTGGTTATTAAGATCAACCACAGATTTAGGCTCTATAAACAATGTCTGTCCAGATGCAGATTGATCGTGTACAATTCCTCCGATAGATCCTCGATGTTCTTGCTTCACTGGAAGTACATAGCGATTGTTACGTATAGTTACAATTGCATCAGAAAGCATGCTGCTCTTTGACCTGATAATTTGATCTAGCTTTTCTCGTACTCGCCCTTCGAATGTACGCATGGCTGAGCGAAGGCCTCGCAGTTTCTCTGAAGCACTATCTAACATTTGCCCTCGATCGTCAATGCAACTTTTAATTTCTCTTTCTAGTTCTTTCAAATGGCTTATTTGGTTAGCAAGACTTCTTAAGATTGGTAATTCCTCATCTAACTTCTCTATAAAATTCTTAGTTTGTCTTCCCCCGTATATTGTGCTAGCGATGTTTAGACACTCTTCCATTGTGAGAACACCACCAATAACACTTCTATTGATACTTTCTCGTATATCAAAAATCCCTCCAAGAGGAATGTTTTCTTGCAAACGAACTACCATTGCCGCCTCGTCAGTCTCATTATGTTTGTTAATTACTGCATCTAAATCGGTTAGTGGCTTGATACTAAAGGCCAAACTTTTACCAATCGATGTCTCGGCTTGTTTCACTAACTGATCTTTTATTTTGTTATATTCGAGTACTCGAAGAATTCTATCTTGCATCCATGCATACTCCTTTTTGAAAAGATAATCTACTATTTACTTATTACGATTGAAGAATGACATAAGTTTCTCTTTTGTCCAAGTATTTATTACCGTTTCTTTTTGAATCCAGCCTTTTCTTGCTACACCAACACCATACTTCATGTGATTAAGCATTTTATAACTATGGGCATCTGTGTTAATAGCTAAAATCACACCTAACGCTTGCGCCTTTCGAACCCATTGTGCTGATAAGTCAAGCCGATTTGGATTAGCATTTATTTCTAATGCTGTATTTGTTTCCTTTGCTCGTTCAATAAGTTTGTCTACATTAACTTTGTATCCTTCACGCCTACCTATTAAGCGCCCTGTTGGATGCGCGATTATAGATATATACGGGTTATCTAAAGCAGCATATAACCTTTCCATGATTTGCTCTTCAGATTGGTTAAAACTTGAATGGATTGCACCAATAACAAAGTCCATTTTTTTAAGAAAATCATCATTAAAATCTAGGCGTGCATCCGGTAGTATATCCATTTCAACTCCTGCGAAAATATGGATATCTGGATACTTTTCGTTTAATATATCAATTTCTTCTCGTTGTTTTAGTAATCTTTTTTCATCAAGACCATTTGCAACGCGTAAGAATTTTGAATGGTCTGTAATAGCAATATATTCATATCCTATTTCTCTTGCTTTCAAAACCATTTCCTCTATTGACTGGCCTCCATCACTCCACGTTGAGTGCATATGAAGGTCACCCCGAATATCTTGATGTTCAAGAAGAGAGTTTGGTTTTTCGAAAGCTTCTACCTCTCCCGTATCTTCTCTTACTTCTGGAGGAATGAAATTTAAGTTAAAATGCTGAAAAAATTCTTCTTCAGTAGTAAAAGTTAACAGCTCACCTGATTCTTCTACTTCAATTCCATACTCATTAATTTTTTCACCACGCAACTTAGCAAGTTGTCTCATTTTCACATTATGATCTTTAGAACCTGTGAAGTGATGAAGCGTCGTCGCAAACTCTTCTTCCTTAACAAGGCGAAAGTCAATATTAATGTCATAAACATCTTCAATTATAATTGATACCTTTGTTATTCCACTTGCCACAACTTCTTTAATTTGATCAATCGAAAGCAAATGATCACGTACTTTTTCAGGTTGAGAAGTTGCAATGATAAAATCGATATCTTTAATTGTTTCTCGCATTCTTCTTAAACTTCCTGCAAGAGAATGGCGTTTCACTTCTGGTATCGTACTTAAAAATGATTCGATTTCTTCTGCAACCGGGAGCATTATAGCAATTGGAAGGCGTTCTGGTCGTTCTCCTGCATCCATAAGTGCATTTAATATATTTGTTGCTGATTTTTTACCAAAACCAGGAAGTTTTTCTACTTTCTCTTCAGTGATAGCCTCCTTTAGGGAATCAGCATCTGTTATTCCTAACTCTTGATAAAGCTTTGATAATTTCTTTCCGCCTAAACCAGGAACATTTAACAAAGGAATTAGACCACTCGGAACATCCTTTTCAAGCTCTAGTAAAGTTTCTGAACACCCATTAGCTATGTAATCAACAATAACGCTATTTGTACCTTGACCAATCCCCTTAATTTTAGTGAAATCATCAATTTCCGCCAGCGAACGCTCATCTTTTTCAAGCGATTGTGCCGCACGGCGATAAGCGGATATTTTAAAAGGATTCTCACCCTTTAACTCCATATATATAGCAATTTTTTCAAGTAACTTAATAACGTCTTTTTTATTTATCGACACATTGTTCACCTACTAATTTTATATATTATTGACTTAAAAAAACCAATTCTTTCACACTTAGGCTTTATCTCCTAATGATCAGAATCGGTCCTTTTATCTTAATTGGTTAGTATGTTACCTAGTTCCATAAACCATAACGTTCTTACCTTTTCCGATAAATATGGTGTATGTTCAATGATAAATAAAGCGATTGAGGAATCATTAATCCAACTTTGAATATTTTCTAGTGGCGTGAGTGCTAAAATAAATAATACTACGAATAATATTAAATAAATTTCCATAAAGCCTAATAATGCTCCGCCTAATTTATTAAATGATCGGAGTATTGGTAAGGAGGCAACAAAATCCAGCATCGACGCAATGATTTGAAGTAAAATTTTAACTGAGAAAAAGATAATGGCAAAAGCAATGGCATTATAAAAAGCATTTTGCATCGAGGAGGATTGAAGAAAATCAGACCATGTACTTCCGTCCGAGAGTTCAGGATACGGAATCCATAAAGATAGTTTTTCCGCAATCAAATCATAGTAAAATGCAGCTACGATGAATGCTATAATAAAACCAATTAAATGAAAGGCTTGTAAAATAAACCCTCTCTTAAGCCCCATTAAAAAACCAAAAATTAATAAAAAAAGAATAATCATATTGACCATATGTCAGTTGTCCTCTTTCTTTTTTAAAGTTCCGAGTAAGGTTGCGTAATCCTCTTTTAATTTCATGTAATCATTCATCGTGTTTACTGCTGTTAAAACAGCTAAATCAGCCACGTCTAGATTACTATTATTTTCTTTTATTTCTCGCATTTTTTGATCAACCAAACTTGCTACGAGTTGAACATCGCTTGCAGACTCTTCTCCTACTACCGTGTAAGATCTATTATATATTTTTATTGAAACTCGTGTTTTTTCATTATGGGACACACGTATTCCTCCCGTATTATTTCATCAAGTCTTTATTACAACATACTTTAAGTAAAGTCATTTCAGACCAAACTCTAAATTTATTTTAACACGAACCATCACATTAGGAAAATGTTATATATTAAGCCAAGCATACTTCTTATTCCAAATACAGATTACTTACTTGAAAACTAATTTTACGTATAAGATATAAACTGCGACATAGTGAATATGTGGATCCGTTTATTCCAAGCAAATAGAGTGCGTACACCTCGCTTCAGCAGAATACTTCGCTTTCCATGGGCCAGGAAGAATTAGGGTTCATTCTTCCCACTTCAGCCTCCTCGCGGAAAACCGTATGTGCGCCTGCGTCTTCTAGTAACGCTACGCAGCAGGCTTTCTCGGCGCAAGGGAGCAAAGAAGATTATTCAAGTAGTACCCTCTCTGCGCGGTCTTCAGACTCGTGGGACTGCACTATCGTTCGTCCCATCGGAAACCATTTGCTTTTCCCATAGGACAAGGAAATCTTCGAAGCGTTACATCGCACGAAAAAAATTGGTTTGTATTTTCGAGGAGGCTACGTATTCTGCCTACGCTAACTTTACTATTTATAATTCTTCGTAAAATTGATTATTACAGTTCTTTATATCATGAAAGAAAGTTACTATAAGCGGAGGAAAAAACGCGGAGACTCCTGGGACTGCAGCAAGCTTCGTCCCACAAAAGCCTTTGTGGGAGCTATGGTCTTCGGTGGTGCGAGCATTCACGCGCAGCCCCAGAGGCCTAGATGAGACCCCGCAAGTGCGTAAAGGTGAGGGCCGACTAAAACCTCCCTTTGCGGGCAACGTCGGCATACCCCTTGTCGGGGCAAGGAGGCTCATCAGCCGCGCACGGAAAGCGAGGCGTTTTTTCCGCAGCGTTCGGATGATCACTTACTTTAACAGGACGGTAATAGAATATTCGTTAAAACTATGTCGCCGTTTACGGATTATATGGCTGCTCTTATACATGTTGATATTATATCAAATATTAAATTTTAAAATTTTCCTATAAAACTAACCATAAAATAAAAACACCAGGTTAATTTGGCCTGGTGCTTTAATGGTCTATTCAATTTTAAGACCGTACATAAGCATCAAATTGCTCATTTACTTTTTCTATAATTTTTTGAAATGATTGATCGACTTCTTCATCTTTTAATGTCTTATGTGGATCTTGATAAATCAAATTATAAGCAACCGACTTTTTACCATCAGGGAGGTTATCACCCATATATAAATCAAATACATGGACGTCTTTGACAACCGGAGATCCGAGTTCCTCAATCAATCGCTGTACCTCGTTAGCCGGCACGCTTTCATCTAAAACAAACGCGACATCTCGAGCAATTGCGGGATATCTTGGAATATGTGAGAATGACGGAATATGTTCATATGCTTCAAGAACTTGTTCCATATCCAAATCAAATACATATGTTTCTTTTAAATCAAACTGTTTTTCCACCAGAGGATGCACTTGACCAATAAAACCAATCGTCGATCCATCTAATGAAATCATAGCACTTCTACCAGGATGTAGATCCGGATGCTTTACTCGTTTATAATCAACTTCAACCTCCAAATAGGAGAACAACGATTCTATAATTCCTTTAATGACATAGAAATCAACTGATTTTTTCTCTTGTTGCCATTCATGATTCATCCAATGGCCCGTTATTGCACCAGATAATCGTAGTTTTTCATTCGGTTGTTTTGTTATCTTTTCTTCATCTGTTACAAAAATTGTTCCCATTTCATAAAAAGCTAAATTGGTCTGCTTTCTTGCGATATTATAAGCCATTGACTTTAACATTTCTGGCAATAAACTAAGTCGCAAATAATAATGATCTTCTGTCATTGGTAAAGCAACATGTGCTGGTTTCGGATTTAGAATTTTAATCTCTGGGCTAATTAGTTTATCGATGTAATCTTTATTCGTTAATGAGTACGTTATAGTTTCAGATAATCCTACACCTTGAAGGAATTGTTTGATTTTTCTTTTAAGATTTTGTCTTTCTGTAAGAGCTCCTGGTTTTGATGCTCCTTTTGGTAAAGTATATGGCAAATGATCGTAGCCATATATCCGAGCTACTTCTTCTAGCATATCTTCAAATATAGAGATATCGCCTCGACGGGTTGGAATCGATACTTCAAACTCTATATCTGCTTGTTTATAATCAAAGCCTAACTTTCGTAATATATCTTCAATTTCTTTAGTAGTTATATCTGTTCCTAATCGTTTGTTAATTTCTTTTTGGTTCATCATTACTTTTTTACTTGAACGATCGAGTTGATCAAATTCGACTACGCCTTCTAGCACTTCACCGTCAGCATAGTCTTTGAGCATTAGACAGGCTCTTAAACCAGCTTCTTTCACAAGATTAGGGTCGACCCCTTTTTCAAACCGAGTGCTTGCTTCACTTCTTAATCCTGTTTTGTTAACTGTTTTTCTGACAGTGTAAGGATCAAAATAAGCCGCTTCGAGTAAAACGGTGGTTGTATTGTCATTCACCTCAGTATTCGCCCCACCCATGACACCAGCTAAGGCAATAGGTTTTTCTCCATCAGTGATTAGCAAATCTTGAGAGGTTAATGTTCTTTCCACATCATCTAATGTAGTCATTTTTTCGTTTTCTCGCGCTTGGCGTACTACGATTTTCTTTGAATCAAGGTGATCATAATCAAAAGCGTGTAAAGGTTGGCCATACTCAAATAGCACATAGTTCGTAATATCAACGACGTTATTAATAGGACGCACTCCAGCAGCCATGAGATAGTTACGTAGCCATAGCGGAGATTGTTTAACTTGAACATCCTTTATTATAAAAGCACCATAATATGGGTTTAGTTCAGGACTTTCCACATCGACAGATATATAATTTTTCGCTTGATCATTCGTTGTAGCCACTGAATTATCAGGTAAATTAACTTCTTTATCCAAAACAGCTGCTATTTCATAGGCGACCCCTAACATACTTAAACAATCAGCTCTATTTGGCGTCAAATCAAATTCCAAAACTGCATCATTTAAATTCATTAGCGGTTCAATATCTTCTCCAACGACTGTATCTTCAGGTAGGACAAAAATTCCATCTGCTACATCTTTCGGTACATATTTTTCATTAATACCGATTTCTTGTAAAGAGCAGATCATACCATTTGACTCGATACCTCGTAATTTCACCTTTTTGATTTTAAAATTGCCAGGTAAAACCCCACCTGGTTTAGCAACAATTACTTTTTGACCTTGTTTAATATTAGGTGCCCCACAAATGATTTGAAGAGTTTCTTCCCCTACATCTACTTGACAAAGATTTAATATATCCGCATTTGGATGTTGTTCACAAGATTCAACATAACCGACGACAAGCCCTTTGCTTTCTTCGGCAATATAATGAATCCCATCGACTTCAATGCCTGATTTTGTTATTCTTTCAGCTAAATCTTCTATACTTATGCCACTTATATC
>Ga0209487_1002260_pt1 | contig 15758 bp, 18 predicted proteins | sample Poulit2012_FD_187524 | JGI IMG/M metagenome (GOLD analysis project Ga0209487, IMG submission 187524) | Agricultural soil microbial communities from Georgia to study Nitrogen management - Poultry litter 2012 (SPAdes) (version 2) | ecosystem: Environmental > Terrestrial > Soil > Agricultural land... | reverse complement strand
ATGAAAGGTTAAAAGATGTACAAGAAAATTGCAACTTAAAAGAGAATGTTGGAGAAGTTTTACTATCACTATCAACTTTGAAAGAGGAGATTCTTGGAGCAATTAAGAATTAACAAATTTTAATAGTGGATGTAATTTTTGTATATTTGTACTATGAAAAAAGATTTGATTTTAGGATAAAAATTACCGTTCAAAACGGTATTATATATTAATACAGCCCGTTAAAAAGCGGGCTTTTTTAGCCTTAAAAATAATTAATTAACTAAAAAAATAAATATGAATGAGTGATATTTTTAAAGAAAGGAAGCAGTATAGACCGTTTGAATATGATGACATCACTACACCTTTCATTAATGCTATGTGGAGCAGTCATTGGTCTCATAATGAATTCAATTTTACTAGTGATGTACAAGATTATTTAACTGAATTATCTAATGAAGAAAGGGAAGTAGTAAAGAGAGCTACTTTATTAATCAGTCAAATTGAGGTTGCAGTTAAATCTTTTTGGGGAAAGATAGGAGATACATTACCTAAACCTGAGATTGCTGATTTAGGGGCAGTGTTTGGAGGAGTCGAGGTCATCCATAGTCGTGCATACAGTAAAATTTTGGAAGTGTTAAATTTAAGTGAAGAGTTCGAGAAACTTTTTGAAGAACCTGTAGTTGTAAATAGAGTTGAATACTTAAACAAGTATAACAAGAAATCATATAAAAATGACAAAAAATCTTTTTTATATTCGTTGGTTTTATTTACTTTATTTACTGAAGCTACAAGTCTATTTAGCCAATTTTATATTCTTTTAGGTTTTAATAGATTTAGAGGTGTTATGAAAGATATAGCTAATATTGTTCAATACACTTCAAAAGAGGAGAACTGTTTGATTGAAGGGGCAGAAATATTGACTCCTAAAGGATGGGTGGATTTTAGAAAATTAAGAGAAGGTGAAGAAGTCTATGGATTTGATAAAGGAAGGTTAATTGTAGAAAATCCCACAAAACTAATAAAAAAACATTTTAAAGGTAATCTATTAAAAATAGGAAATGGTAGACATTCTAAAGTAGTAACTCCCAACCATGATATACTGACGTTCAGAAAGCATTCTGGATGGAAAAAAGAATCCGCTAAAGATGTATCTTTTAATACAGGGAATTACATACCTGTTACAGTGGAATATGAAGGTGGAGTTAAAGAGGTTCTAACCCAAGAAGAAAAGTTAAGGATAGCTATACAAGCAGATGGATGTTATGTAAAAATAATAAATTCAAAAGGGAAGAAAGTTTTAAAAGGAGATCATTATGGCAAAAATGTATTTTTTTACATTAAAAAAGAAAATAAAAAAGAAAATTTAGAAAACATTTTAAAATCTTTAAACATGGAATATAATAAATCTGATAATAAAGATGGATATAGTAAATATTCTATTAGATTTGATGTGGGTGAAGACTATAAAACATTTTCGTGGATAGACACAGAAAAGATAACAAAAAAATGGGCTGAAGAGTTTATAGAGGAAATACTAAAATGGGATGGAAGTACAAAGAATAACGTTAAAGTATATTCATCTAGTAACAAATGGGATATAGATATAGTAGAACACATAGCTATATTAGCTGGATATAGAACAGGGATTAGTAAAAGCAATGATAGTAGTAGAAGTGAGGGGTACAAAGATAATTATAGAATTAGATTCACAAATAAAGACACAAAGATTGTAAGATCCCACTCTTATAATAAAACTGAAGTACCTTATGAGGGAAATGTGTATTGTGTGACAGTTCCAAGTGGGGCAATAATTACTAGATACAACGATGAAGTATTTATTACAGGTAATTGCCACATGGAAGGAGGAGTAGCACTTATCAACCAAATTATAAAGGAAAATCCAGAACTAATGGATGAAGAGTTTACTAATAGGATTAAGGAAGAAACTCAAGTGGCCTTGGAAGCAGAGAAAGGCCTAATTGGTTGGATGCTACAAGGATACAGTAATGAATTTTTAAGTGAAGATTTACTTATTAAATATGTTAAATATCGTATGAACATGTGTATGGAAAAAATAAATATGAATAAACCTTTCAAGATTCAACAAAATGATGTAGACAAGTTTTTATGGATGGAAGAAGAAATTTTAGCCCCTGCTCTAACTGATTTCTTTAATAAGAAACCTATTGACTATTCAAAAGCAAGTAGATCTTTTAGTGAAGATGAATTATTTTAATATGGGTGAAAATATGTTTAAGTGGTTAAATGAGGACTCTAAAGAGTTTTTAAAGAGGGGTTATTTAGAGGAAAAAATTGAACCTATTGATAGGATAAGAGAGATAAGAGATGAATTCGAGAGGAGATCTAGAACTGAACTTGCAGATAAGTTCTTTGAGTATATGTCGAAAGGATGGATAAGCTTATCTTCTCCTATATGGTCAAATTATGGTACTTACAGGGGGTTACCTATAAGCTGTTTTGGAGGAACTTTACAAGATTCAACTGAAGATATTTTAAGAGGTATTTCAGAAACTGGAATGCTCTCTAAGTTTGGAGGAGGTACTGCTCAATACTTTGGAAATATTCGACCAAGAGGGTCTGAAATATCGAGAGGAGGGAAAACTAATGGGTCTGTAGCATTTATGCAAATGTATGACTCTATGATGGAAGTAATTACACAAGGAAATGTCCGTAGAGGGTCTATGGCAGCATATCTTCCAATAGATCATGGGGATATAGAAGAGTTCTTAAATATTAGAAGTGACGACAGTAAAATACAAAACCTGTCTATAGCAGTAACTATACCTGAAGGGTGGATGCAGTCTATGATTGATGGGGACACGGAAAAACGTAAGTTGTGGGCAAAGGTATTAAAGAAGAGGTCTGACTCAGGGTATCCATACATTTATTTCAAGGATAATGTAAATGAAAATAAACCCAAAGTATATAAAGACAAAGGAATGGAACTTAATCATTCTCAACTTTGTGCTGAAATACATGAATACACTGATGAGAATAAGACTTTCACTTGTTGTCTATCGTCTTTAAACTTAAAGTATTATGAAGAGTGGAAAGACACTGATTTAGTGGAGGTAATGATGTATTTTTTAGATACTGTATTAGATGAGTTCATTGAGAAAGCTCAAGACATTCCATATTTAGAAAAAGCTTTGTTATTTGCTAAAGAACACAGGAGTGTTGGCTTAGGAGTTTTAGGGTGGCATACATACTTACAAGACAATATGATACCTATGGAAGGTTTTGAAGCTAAACAATTGTTAAATAAGATGTTTAAAAATATAAGTAATAAAACTCTTGAAGCATCAAAGAAAATATCAGAAGAGAAGGGAGAACCTAAAATGTTAGAAGGATATGGGGAAAGGTTTACAACCAGAATGGCTATTGCTCCTACTACTTCTTCCTCTTTTATTCTGGGTCAAGTAAGTCCTAGTATAGAACCTTTAAACAGTAATTATTTTATCAAGGATTTAGCTAAAGGCAAGTTTGTTTATAAGAATCCAAAATTAAAGGAAATTTTAAAAGATAGGAATAAGGACACAGCAGAAGTGTGGAAAAGTATTTTAGAAAAAGGGGGGAGTGTTCAACATTTAAATTTTTTAAGTGATAGAGAAAAATCAGTATTTAAAACTTTTGGAGAGATATCTCAACTAGAAATAATACAGAACGCATCTATTGTACAGAAATATGTAGACCAAGGAATATCATTAAATCTGATGATTCATCCATTGATGCCTGCTAAGGAGATTAATAAGTTAATGATAGAGGCCTGGAGGTTAGGGCTTAAGACCTTGTATTACCAAAGAAGTGCAAATATGGCTCAAGAGTTGAGTCGAGAGTTAATGCAATGTGTTTCTTGTGAAGGATAAATTTTAAGAAAATCTTAACAACTAAAATCCCCCTTAATTGGGGGATTTTTATTATCTTTGTAGAAACAATTTAGATTATGGAAAACAAAATAAAAATAAAAATAATAGACGGAGAGTTGTGGGAGAAAGTTCAACTAATAGAAGACTATACACAAACAAAAAGTATTCGGGTGGAGAATGATAACTACATTTTCACTTTTACTTCTATATATAATAATAGTGGCGAGTATTTTGAAGATGGTATTTTAGAAATAAATAAAAACAACAGAGAAGAGGAGTTTGTAGATTTATGGGACAACATTTTATACTTAAAATATATTCTTGAAAACTTTGATACTATAAATTATAATTCTTTTTTTGAAGAGAATAAAGTGGAAATTTATTCAGTTTTGAAAATAGCTCAAAACAAGGGATGGATATAATTAAAACAGCAACAATAATTAAAGCAATAAATAAAAATGATAGATTACAATTACCACAAACTATTAGAAGAAATTCTAAACAACGGTTATGAATATGAAGACCCAAACAGAAAAAGCGTTATTCGTAAGCAAATTAATAGTTACAATATTAAACACGAGTTTAAGCACGGCTTCCCTCTACTAACTACCAAATTTGTAAGTTTCAAAAGTGTAGTTGGGGAATTTTTAACCTTTATTAAAGGGGATAATACTTTAGGAGGATTGGAAAAGAACGGTGTTAAGTTTTGGAGGAAGGATGCACTTAGGTGGCTTAAACAAGGCCCCAAGTATAGTGAAGCTTATAAAAAAATTATAGACACAAGGGGTGCAGAAGAGTTGGCAAGACTTCACGGAGAAGATATTGATTTAGGTAAAATCTACCCTTATCAAATGCGTAACTGGGATGGAAAAATTGACCAGTTGCAAGAGTTAGTGAATACTTTACTAAATAATCCCATGGCAACTAAGAAAACAGTTACTATGTGGAACCCATCAGACAAGCATGAAATGGCCCTCAGTCCTTGCCACCACATTTTTGAAGCTCTTGTGGAACCTTTAGAAACAGGATATGGATTAACTATTAAATTTAGTATGGGAAGCGTAGATGTATTTTTGGGGTGTCCATTTAACATTGCATATTATTCCTTAATGTGTTATTTTTTAGCAGAGATGGCCGGTATGAAACCTTTAGGGATTGAAGCAGTATTGTCTAACGTACATATATATGATAATCACATGGAAGCTGTTAAAGAGCAGTTAAACAATGATGTGAATAAATATAATTTACCTTCCTTTAAGTTTTCAGATGCATCTAAACATTTATTTAGAAGGATTAAGAATTTAGATGTTTTAGATTATATAACTACAAAAGACTTTATAATAGAAAATTACGAAAGTTATCCAAGAATTAAAGCTGAAATGTTAACATATAATAAGTAATTAAGGATAAGGTAGAAGAGTGGTAAAATAGTAAAGACGATGATTAAATTTTTAACAGTAATTATATTAATATTTTCTTGCCCTAAAGAAACAAAAGCGTCTTATTACGGAGGACACTTTAATGGTAAGATAACAGCCTCTGGGGAAGTCTTTGATGAAAGTAAAATGACAGTTGCACATAAAACTTTAAAATTTGGCACAAAACTTTTGGTAGTTAACGAAAAAAATAGTAAATTTGTAATTGTAAAGGTTAACGATAGAGGACCTTTCATAAAAGGTAGAGACTTAGACCTTTCTAAAAAAGCTTTCTCTAAAATAGCTGATTTAGATGAAGGAGTTGTAAAAGTTAAAATTTTTAAAATAAATTAAAATGGCATACGAAACAGTAGAAGTTAGTGGTATTAAGTTAGATGTAGAGTTTGACTATTTTCCTTATGAAAAACAAACCTTAGAGCATCCAGGTTCAGATGAGGAAATTGAGATTGTTGAAGTAACGGTCTCGGAAAACTCCACAGACATTTATCAATTATTGTCCGAAGAGGTTTTAGAAGAAATTTATGAAAAGGTATGGAAAAAAATAAAAGAATATTAATGAGGCTCGTACTGTTTGCGGAATGTACGAGTATGAAAACGCTTGGGTAATGAAATTGATTTACGAAGATAACAAAAGAAATCCAACGCACTTTAGTGGTGGGAGTTGTCAAGACCATATTGAAGTAGAATAGTAACTTATTAGAGAAAATTATGACAAAAGAACCAAAATATGAATACCACCTATTTACTTGGGGTGGTTTTTACAATGAAGAGTATCTTAAAATACATAAAAAACCAAGAGGTGATTTTTGGTTTGATACAAATGAAGAAAGGCAAAAATTCATTGATGAATTAAGACATATCGAAGAAAAATTAAATGCAAGGCATTTGGGAATGACTTTGACAGAGGGTTATTGTTGCCGTATCAGAACTGTTTTACATCGTGTAGTTGAATATGATGGTAAACGTTATTACTCAAGTTATGATATGGGAATAAATTACCCAATAAGTGCAGCTAATTACCATCTTAAGTGGAAATGGCTTGTCGGTTTCAATGATTATCCTTTAGGCGAAGACTTTGATTATGGAAATAGTAATATTAAAGTCATTCAAGAATGGATTACAGGTGCACAACAGGAATTTGATTTTGAATAAGATAGGTAGTCATTACACATAACATAAATATATACGCCATAAATAAAAACTAAACATTTGTGAAAATATGAAAAATATTTCTATTATTATTTGTTTAATTCTTTCAAATTTTGTATATTCGCAAAAGAAGGAAGTATATGAAGTTAACGAGTACGGACTTAAAGAGTTAACTCCAACCTACAAAGTGGAAGATGAGAAAGTGTATGAATACAACGAATACGGACTAAAAAACATTTCACCTTCAATAAAAGTTGAAGACGATAAAGTTTATAAAGTGAATGAGTATGGGTTAAAAGAATTATTTCCTGAATATGAACTTGATATAGAAGAATAGTGGGGTGGGCTGGAGTGGAACCAGCTCGGTCTCATAAGCCGAATGACTAGGGCTCGAATCCCTCCGAGTCCACTTAATCTTTAAAAAGTTTTAGCAAGAAATCCCATTCATCACGAAGTATGGGTGGGTAGTTCACATATAGGTAGAAGTATATTGCTATACCTATATATTTGAACCTTAATATATATATACCCAATCCAAAAGTATGAACAATACTTAGGTATAGAAATTGTATGCCTTATTCTAACAATCATAAATCTAATTGCCAAAAGTATGCGAACTGTAGGATGAGTAGTGAAGGAAGTATTGCACAATGAAGTGCATATATTATCTGGAATACAAGAGAGCCTATGACTTGTTGGGTTGGGTGATATATATGTTAAAATTGCTTGGAAACACTTCAAATTTTACTTTAAGTGAAGCTTGTAAGTGACTGAGTATGAGTGGACTATAGACCCATTCACCTCATTTATAGAACGGAGCGTAAAACCAAACCATCTTTAGTGGTTTGGATGTAAGCGACAAAAACATTGCGACTACTGGCTAAAATTGCTGGTTATTAAGATATTAACGCAATGGAAAAGTGCAGCATAATAAATAACTAGAATGGCATATTTTAATTTTCAACGAGCATATAGTAAATATAATATTTCACCTTTAGACTTACTTGTGATGCAACTTATCCATCAAAATGAGAGGTCTGATGAAGATACTACAGATATGATAGCTAGATACATCACTGACGAGTTTAAAAAGTTTTTAGAAGAAAATGGATATAGTAAAAATTTAAAGAACAAGAAGTTAAATGACATAGAAAGAATAAGACTTACTAAAAAAGGTAGGAAGCTTCTTAATGACTTACAAAAGAGGGGCTCTTTTAAAAAAGAAGATGAAGTTATTGCAGAGTGGATTGAAGGAGTATATAAGAAACGAGATAATTATGTTAAATCAAATCTTACAGAGTTAAAACGAAGAGTACAATGGTTTAGAGAGGAGACTGGTATTGATAGAAATAGATTAGCAACTCTAGTTAAATGTTTCCTTGATGATACTTTTATTCAAGACGATGACATTGGGAAGAATTTTAATGAACAATTCAAGGAGTTTAAACAAAGTAATCCAAGAGCAGTATTATCTTTAAAAGCAGAGAATATTATGTGGACTCCTCCAGATAGGTATGCTAAATATTATCAGTTAGAAAACAGTCCTTTATATCAATACTATTTAGAAAACGAAGAATACGTAGAAAAACATTGGAAAAACTTGTGAATAAAAAAATAAAAAGTTCAGGTGAGTTAGCAAAAGAAGCTTTTACATATTTAAAACAAATACAAACTGGTGAGAAGCCCATCCTAAAGACTGGACAGGATTTTATAGATTGTCATATTGGGGGGTGTTTGCCATCAGATGTAATAATTATTTGTGCTAATTCTGGGGTAGGAAAAACAAAGTTATTGTTTGATACTTTAGACTTAATATTAGATGAAAAGGTTAACACTAATGCAGATAAATTTGTAAGTTTAGAGTTCAGCTTAGAAATGTTGTTTTTAAACAGGATACTTAGGGACACAAACAAGCTCTTGAAGAAAAGCAAGACAAATATTCTACAAGAAGAGTTTGAAGAAAATGAGAGGCTGAAGGTTGCAGAATATTATAAAGGTTTACAAGATGGCAGACGATTCATATGCGAAGATACAGTTACAACACAAGAGTTTTACAATATGACTAAAGCTTTTTGTGAACAACATAGAGATAAAGATGCAATTATAATTAGTCTCGACCACGTACTTAATATAAGACAGGAAGATAGGAATGAAGATACAGCTAAAAGTTTAACGTTGTATATTAATGAATTAAGAAAGGAATTTAACAATGTATATTTCATACTATTAACACAATTTAACAGGAGTAGTTTTGCTAATATTGCAGACAGAAATAACGATATGGTTCCAAGAGCCAGTATGATTTATGGAAGCTCACATTTTGAATTCTTAAGTTCTTACATAATAGGTATTATGGACCCTTTTAAAATGGGGGTAACAGAGTTTATGAAAGTAAATAAAGAACGTTATGATTGGTTGGAAGAATATATGACTGACGAAGATAAAAAGGGAAGGGTTTCTTTTCTCACTGTGGGAAATATGTTCTACTTTGTAATGAAATCAAGAGAGTCAGATGTACCATACAAAAGTTTATTTATAAGACCTATGGATTTAACAGAAGAACAACTAAATAGAATGAAAAGTGAATATAAAGAAGTAGAACCAGAAGTAAGTGCTCTTCCTATTTTTGACAATGCTGTTTTTGACCTTGAAACAGATGATTCCAGGCCTTTTTAAAAAGTTTTAACAAGAAATCCCATTCATCACGAAGTGTGGGTGGGTAGTTCACAAATTAATACTAAGATGAATAAAGAAAAAAACACCGAAAATAAAGACTTAGCCACTTTTGGCAATACTATGTTATATGCTGCTTTTTCTGTTATCCCATTAGATATTGAAGGTTCTAATCTTGCAAATACAGGGTGGAAGCCGTCAGAAGAAGATATTAAATATATGGGTGTGAAAGAGTATAAACTTGCTCTTGATGAGTATAATTTAAAAAACGAGAAAGTAATTTTTAAAAATATCTTTCTTCATTGGGATAGTTGCGATTGTGGCGATGGATATAGATGTTCTCACGGAAGTTATGTCTATGAAATTGATGTATTAAATAATGGTAAAAGGATTAAAATAGAATATACAGACGGAGATAGTCTTGAGTTTTATAACAAAGATAAATATTGTAAAATTCCAACAGCAGGTGCCACAATATTTGACTTTATAAGAATGTGCGAAATATGCGAAATTGAGTTAGAGCTATCTGATTATGCAGTGTCGCTTTTAAAGTAGCATATAACATAATTATATACGCAATGCAAACATTAATCAATGACGACATCAGCAGATGATTGAAGCTAAAAAATAATAAAATGCTTAATATAACATTCCAATACTTTCCAGGTAAAATATATGAAACAAAACCTTTAGGAATCATATCCCTAAAACAATTTATTGATTCTATAAAAAACCCCAAAGAAAGAATTAAAGACATTTTTAGACAAATAGCTGAATGTGAAAAGAACGAAGATTGGAAACAGAAAGCTTATTTAAAACAGAATAAGCTTTTTTATTTTACACCTTCCGTAATGTTTAATGGAAGAGGTAGGAGTTATTCAGATATAGTAGATTATAACCCATTAATGGTAATTGAATTTGATCACGTTAAAGGGGATGTAATAGCTTTCAGGGATAAGATATTCAACAATATTAAATCTGTTGTCTGTGGCTTTGTATCACCGTCAGGAGCAGGTGCAAAGTTCCTATTAAAGATACCTAAAGTAAAGTCTGTAGAAGAATATAAAGAGTATTACTACGGAATCTGTCATTTATTTGAAAATACAAAAACCTTTGATTCTGCAAACTCAAACATAGCATTACCCTTATTTTTAAGTTGGGATGAAACTATAAGATACAGAGAGAATCCCGAAACTTGGACTACAAGAGGGTATAAATATGAAGTGCCAGAATTTAATGGGGACATAGAAGAGATAGAAGATTTGACAGATGATGATAAAAAATCTGTATTAACCATTTGTTACAAAAACATAGTTAGAGTAGAAGAAGAACAGGTAGGACACCCAAATGTAAAAAAGTGTGGGCTTATGCTTGGGAATTTTGTTGCAGCAGGGTATTTAGATAAAGAAGAGGCGCAATCTTACATAATAGATTGGATTAATGGATCACCATATTTATCAGCAAAAGCTGAAACTTATATTAAAACTGCGATGGGGAGCATTAATTTAGGATTAAAAACACCTTTATATTTAAAGAAACATAAACATTTAAAACCTAAAGAATTAGAAAAAGAAGAGGAAAAGTTTGCAGACAACATAAGAAAGTATTATCTTTACGCCCCGATGGAGCCGTTCACTTTAAATCGGTTAAAAGGAAAAAAGAAATAAAATGAATTTAAATAACCCATACATCTGTGATATTGAGACTGTTGGATTACTTCCTGACCTAACAAAAGGTCAAGAGGAAGACTTCCATATTTTAGGTTGTTCATATAAGAGTGGAAACGAATGGAAAGTTATTACCACAAATAAGAAAGAAGATGTATTTAAGTTATTTGAAAATCCAGATAATGTCATCGTAGGACATAACTTTTGGCTTTATGATGTCCCTGCTTTAGAAAAGATTTTCCCCGACTTAAAAATTAAAGCTACTATTATTGATACTCTTTGGCTTAGTTGGTACATAGAGCCTAATAGAATTAGACACGGACTTGAATTATATGGAGAAGAGTTTGGAGTACCCAAACCAGAAGTTACAGAAGATCAGTGGAAAGGTATCGGAATGACTAAAGAAGAACATAGTGCTCTTATGAAAGAACGTGTGTCTGAAGACGTTAAAATTAATACAAATTTATGGATAAACATTTTAAATAAGTATAGAAAACTATATAATAATGATGAAGAAGTAATCAAGAGTCATATTAAGTTTTTAATGGTTAAGGCTAAGACATATAAAATGTTTATAGACAATCCACTAAAAATAAATTTAATACAAGCAAATAAAAACTTAGAAATCTTAGAAGGATTAATTAATGAAAAGGTTGAAGTACTTAGAAATGTGATGCCTAAAGTACCTAAAAAAGTTAAGAGGAGTAAACCTAAAAACATTTATAAAAAAGATGGCACACTTAGTAAGGCAGGAGAGAGGTGGAATAGAATAACCAAGGGAGTTGGGTTGGATTTAGAGTATGAAGGAGAAATAGAAGAAATAGTAGACTGGTTAGAGCCTAATCCACAAAGTGTGCATCAAGTTAAGGATTGGTTATTTAGCTTAGGTTGGAAGCCAGAAATATTTAACGACAGTACTTCTGTTACGGGAGAAGTTAATAAAGTCCCACAAGTAAGAGATAGGAATAAAGACCTTTGCAATTCCGTACTTAAATTAGCTGAAAAAGAACCCGCAATAAAAGAACTTGATGACCTATCCGTTATTCAACACAGGGCAGGAATTATCAAAGGATTTATTAGGGATTCAGATGAAGAAGGAAATATTGTGGCAGGTGTAGGTGGTCTAGCAAATACTCTACGAATAAAGCATAGAACTTTGGTTAACCTGCCCTCTGTATCAGCACCTTACGGAGAGTATATCAGGAGCCTAATAATTCCGCAAGAAGGATACAAATTCATAGGTTCCGACATTTCAGGACTTGAAAACCAAACTAAATTAAACTTCATATACCCTTACGACCCAGAGTATGTTAAGGAGATGATGGGTAAATATTATGACAGTCACTTAGATATTGGTCAAACAGCTGGAATAGTATCTTTAAATGAATCTATATTTTATAGGTGGTATAAGGACTTTATTAAAGGAAGAGAAGTTTCTCCTGAAGATATTGTGTATGGAAAAGAAAACTTACCAAACGATTATCAAAAGTACGTTGAAAGCATAGAAGACAAAGAAAAGGAGTTTGAAAGGATTGACTTAGGGAGGCAGACATCTAAGACCTTGAATTACGCCAGTGTGTATTCAGTTGGCTCTCAGACACTTGCAGAATTATTAGGTTGTTCAAAATCAGAAGCATCAAAGCTAATAGATGCTTACTGGAAAAGGAATTGGTCAGTACAAAAGTTTGCAGATGATCAAAAAGAGAAAACTATTGATGGTGAAACTTGGATATTAAATCCAATTAATAATTACTGGTATAATTTAAGAAGTCAACACACTCGATTTAGTGTATTGAACCAATCGGCAGGAGATTACATTTTTACACTATGGTGCTACTTTTGTATGGAAGCAGGCTTAATACTACAAGCTGGTTTTCATGATGAAGTGTTAGTACAAAGTAAAGGAGAAGATATAGAAAAAAATAAAAAAATACTTCAAGAAAGTATGAACAAAGTGAATAAAATTTTAGGACTTTCGATTGCAATTGGGATTGATTATGCAGTGGGTGGTACTTACGCAGACGTACATTAAAAACATGTACTAAAGTTTTTTTTAATTTTTAATTTGATTAAAGAAATTATAACTATATTTGTACAACAATGAAACTAATCAATAAAACTAAAGATTGAAATTATGGAAGAACCTAAAAATGAAAACGAAAAGGCATTTGCTATGCACAATGTTATAAGCTGGGTGGCGGTTGAAGATAAACTACCTAATGATGTAACACCTGTGTTAGTTTATGGTGAATGTTGTGATATATGTTGGCATATAAAGATTGCTGAATTAGAACAAGGCGATTGGTGGGAAAGTGGTACAGGCGAAGATTTAGACTTCAAGCCAATATATTGGGTAGAACTACCAAAGCCACCTTGCTTATAACGGTTGGGTGTATACCTTACGATAGGCTTTCAAGAAAGCTCACTCTCTTTAGAGGTGAGATGAATTGAACTTTTTTGGTAGAGTATTCGTTATATAAGTGTAAACCGTATAACATGTTAGATAAAAACAGGTGGAAAACAAGCAGTCATTCAGTTTATAATTTAGGGTTTCATATTATTTCTTGTACTAAATATAGAAGAAAAGTGTTGTCAGGTTGTGTTGAAAAAGATTTGAAAAATATTATAAAGAATGTATGTAAAAATTTAGAAATTGAATTGGTAGAAATGGAAATAATGCCAGACCATGTTCATTTATTTGTTAAATCAAAACCAACACTTGCTCCTCATTATATAATTCAACAGATAAAAGGTAAAAGTTCGAGGTTATTGAGAAAAAAGCACAAAGAGTTAAGAACAAGAATACCAACATTATGGACACGAAGTTATTTCATAGAAAGTGTCGGTGCTATAAACGAAGAGACAATTAAGAAATACATAGAAAACCAGAAAGAAGTTTAAATGTTAAACCTTAAATACAAGATATATGAAAATAAGAAAAATCAAAGATTAATGTCTTTGAATAAAACTGCTTGTATAATATGGAATCATATAACTGCACTTCAAAAAAGGTACTACGGGTTATATGGAAAATACATTTCGACAGGACGTATGCAAAAACATATTGCTAAACTTAGAAAGAAGAATTATTATTGGTCTAAACTTAATTCACAATCTGTTCAAGAGATTTGCCAAAGACATGACCAAGCATATCAAAGATTCTTTAAGAAATTAGCAAAAAGACCGCCTACCTTCAAAAAGGTTAAGAACTTCAAGTCGTTTGTATTTAAGCAAAGCGGATGGAAAATAAAAGACAATAAATTAACAATAAACAAAATAGGTAATTTTAAATTTAGTAAATCAAGGGATTATGAAAACATAAAAAGAATAACAGTCAAAAAAGATGCACTAGGAGATTTCTATCTCATTTTGACGTGTAATATTAAGCCAGAAAAGTACAAAAGAGCAGGTGATTCTGCCATTGGGATTGATTTTGGTTTGAAAACGTTTTTAACCTGTTCAGATGGGACAGAAATCAAGTCTCCTCAATTCACGCTAAAAGGTTTGAATAAACTAAGAAGTAAATCCAAACAGCTATCTAAAAAGCAAAAGGGTTCTAATAACAGAAGAAAAGCAAAGGTAAATTTAGCAAGAGAGTACAAGAAAATTTCAAATAAAAGAAATGATTTTGAATGGAAACTTGCTCATAAACTTTGTAAGAAAAATAATTTCATTGCCATTGAAGATTTGAATATTGAGGCTATGAAAAAATTGTGGGGCAGGAAGGTTTCTGATTTAGGGTTTAGTTCTTTTGTTCAAAAATTAGAACACGTTGCTAAGAAGTACGACACAGTAATTCAAAAAGTAGATAGATTCTATCCAAGTTCAAAACTTTGCAGTTCTTGTGGGAATAAAAAAGAAAAACTAAAGCTAAGTGATAGAGAATATATATGTAAAAACTGCGGAGTTGTTTTAGATAGAGATATTAACGCATCTAAAAATATACTAACCGAGGGCATTCGGTTATACCGTACTAAGCATAAGACTTCATTAGAAGCAGTTTAGGTTTGAAAGTAAGAATCTCACCGTCTTTAGACGTGAGAGTATGTCAATATGCACCGTTAAATTTAAAACTACATAATATGATAACATTTATAATAATATCTATAGTAATTATACTAATTGCACTAAAATTATTTAGATTATTTGGTGCATTTGGATTATATATTGAAGTTGATATAGAAAATCAAAGAATGTATGGTTGGTATAAAGGAAATATAATTAAATCAGATTCTTTTAGTTTAGATGAATCTATTGAAAGCATACGATCAAAACGTAGAAATCTTGAGCTAGCTTGTAAAGAGCAAATAAGAAAAATTAAAATATTAAAGACTAAAGTATGAAACATATATTAATATTTATACTATTAATATCTCATAGAACCAAAAATAACAAACAACTCAATTAAAATACTTAGAAAGTTATAACTAAAAAAGAAATTATGAATTCTTAAAAGAATTAAAAGGTTTTAAATTTGTAGTTTCGGGAAATCATGATATGTACAATCATTCAAACACCCTTATGGAATATGTGGGTGGAATAGTTGGATCCATGAGACAAGGGTATATTATTTACACGCATATCCCCATACACCCACAAGAACTTGAATATAAATTTAAGTACAATGTACACGCACATACACACGAAAAAAGTGTATTAAAACAGTCTGGAAGAAATAAAGTTAGAGACGAAAGATATGTCTGTTGTTCTTGTGAGCAAGTGGGTTATGAACCCAAATCCTTAGAAGAGCTGTTAAAAATACACAGAAATTTGATAAATAACAAGTAATAGTTTGTAAATGTAGAAAAGTTGACTATTTTTACATTTAAAAAATAAATATTAATATGGAAAAAGTTATATTTGCAAAAAAGAAGTTTCTAAATAAGGATAAGTACCACTCTACTGCATCAATATCCGCTTGTATTTACGAGGAGTCTTTAGATAGTAATTGGGAACCTTATTCT
>Ga0209487_1002259_pt1 | contig 15760 bp, 20 predicted proteins | sample Poulit2012_FD_187524 | JGI IMG/M metagenome (GOLD analysis project Ga0209487, IMG submission 187524) | Agricultural soil microbial communities from Georgia to study Nitrogen management - Poultry litter 2012 (SPAdes) (version 2) | ecosystem: Environmental > Terrestrial > Soil > Agricultural land... | reverse complement strand
TTCGCGTGAGATCCCATGGATTATTCGTACGGCCATATAATTTATTATCGGTTTCTTGACAAAAGCAGAGCATCGGTGTGTTCGTCTTCCCGAGAATAATGGCACCTGCTGCTCTTAATTTTGCGACGACATGGGCATCTTGTGTAAAGATGAGATCTTTCCGGTGACTGATCCCACCTGTTGTTTTCATGTTCTTTACATGAAAAGCTTCTTTTATACTAATGGGAACACCATGTAAGGGACCAATCTCTTGGTGGGTATGAATGTCATTATCTGCTTGTATCGCTTCTTCTAATGCCGAAGTAAATCGGTTTTCGACAACCGCATTAATATGTGGATTTATTTTTTTGATCTTGTCAATGTATGTGTGTACAACTTCCGTACTTGAAAGTTGACCTTCTTTGATGGCTTGTGCAAGACTTGTTGCATCCATATCTAGGCAAGATTGATTGATTTTTAATTTTACCATTTTTTCATTCCTTTCTTTCGCGCCCTTCTATTGGGAGCGCTTACTTCTATTGTATCAGCTTTTATACGGAAGGGAAGAGGCGTAAAGAGCGAAACAAGGGATCTATTGTTTCCGTGACTTCGCATATATGGTATTATAGAGAGTATAAGACACCGTGGAGGTTTTAATATGTATTTTATTGACCGTAGTAAAATTGATAAAACACTTGTTTATATTGATACATTATTGCATGAATTTGAACAGTGTTCTTTTGATACACCATTAGCTCAATTGGGTTTAGAACGAATAACACATATGCTGATCGAATCTATTCTCGATGTCGGCAATATGATGATTGACGGGTTTATTATGCGTGACCCAGGAAGTTATGAAGATATTATCGATATATTGGTTGATGAAAAGGTAATCCCAGAGGAATTTGATACCGGGTATAAAGCTGTTATCGAATTACGTAATGCCGTTGTAAGAGACTACTTAGATTTAGATCATGCTTCATTAGAGGAAACGATAGCAATGCATAAAGAGATCTTAGATGAATTTAGTCATTGTGTAAAACAGTATTTAGATCAAGAATTGGGAGTTGCCCACGCTTTCTCAAATGAATAGAAAAGGATGATGTTCCATGAAAAAGCGAACACCTACGAAACAAAAACTCTTAAACATTCTTAAAAAAGATCATCAAAGTACGATTAAAACAATTATGGAATACTTTGTTATTTCCGAAATCGCTGTGCGTAAACATCTTAATGAACTTGAGCAACGTGGTTTTATTAAGAAAGAAACGACTAAACAAGAGATTGGACGGCCGTTTTATACATACGAATTGACGAAACAAGGACATGAAACATTTCCAAATCAATATGAAAAGTTACCTCTTGAATTATTGCAAGATTTGGAAGATCTGAAAGGAACAGAGGCGGTTGAGGAATTATTAGCAAAGAGAATGGAGCGAGAGAGAGATTACTTCTTAAATGAAGTAACAACCACTCACTTTGATGAAAAAATTTCTAAAGTCGCGGAAATACAAGATGAAAAAGGATATATGGTTGAATATGATAAACAGGTAGATGGGAGTTATGAAATGAAAAACTTCAACTGTCCGATCATTAATATCGCTTCCACCTATAGACAAGTTTGTGTAAGTGAGCAAGCGGTATTAGCGAAGTTGTTTTCCGGTAGTGAGGTCGTATCCCATAAATGTCTCACAAAAGGGGACTATTTTTGTAAATGGATCATAACGAAACCAGAGGAGGAGGAAACTTCTACTCAAGACGAAAAGAGGTTTTAAAATCTTTGAAGAAGTACAAAGGATATTTAGTTGATATAGATGGGACGATGTATCGGGGAAATGAAAGAATTGAAGCAGCAGCTGAATTTATTGAAGAAATAAACGCACAACACATTCCATACTTATTTTTAACAAATAATTCAACAAGCACACAGAGTGAAGTGGCTGAAAAGCTCAATCAGATGGACATTAAAGCGACAGCTGATCACGTTTTTACGTCTAGCTTAGCAACGGCAAAATATATTAAAGAAAAGCAAGAACAAGCACGTTGTTTTGTGATCGGAGAAAGAGGGCTATCTGATGCATTAGCTGATGAAGGTCATGTCCTAATTGATTCAGAGGAAAAGTGTGATTTTGTTGTGATGGGGCTTGATCGTCAGATAACCTATGAAAAGTTGGCGACTGCATGCCTTGCGATTCGTAATGGAGCTACTTTCATATCGACGAATGGGGATGCGGCGATCCCGACGGAACGTGGATTTCTTCCAGGCAATGGCTCATTAACTTCGGTGGTTCATGTTAGTACTGGTAAACAACCGATTTTTATAGGTAAACCTGAGGCGATTATTATGGATCAAGCACTTCATACGCTTGGAGTGAATAAGGCGGACACCATCATGGTTGGAGATAATTATGACACCGACATCTTAGCAGGTATTCGCGCCCAGATTGATACATTACTCGTCTTCACAGGGGTTACTTCATATGAAGAGTATATACAAATAAAGAAGAAACCGACTCATCATGTACAAAAATTATCAGAATGGATACTCAATGGCTCATAAACCATTGTCGATCCATTCTGTTTTTTTATGGATTAATCATCTAAGAGCTTATCATCTGCATTGGCATGTGCAAGTCTACTTGATGCAGCCGCAGCTATGGCTCCAACAATATCATCTAAAAATGTATGTACTTCACCTGTTGACTGGTCGTTTAAACGCTCTAAAATTCCCGGCTTTTGCTTATCAATAAATCCATAGTTCGTAAAACCAATGGAACCGTAAACATTCACAATCGAAAAGGCGATAATCTCATCAATTCCATATAAGCTTTCATCAGTCTCGATGATTTTTTGCAGGGGCTGTTCAAGTTTATTCTGTTCGGCTAGCTTGTCCAGTTGAATTCCCGTTAAGATAGCGGTTTGTACTTCTCTTTTTGTTAAAACACGATCCACATTATAGTGACAGGTTTCCAGATCTAAGTTATCATGGTAGCTTGATTGTAAATAGTAGACAAGATCAGCAATATCATCTGTCGTGACACCGCGCTCAATAAGCATTTCTCTCGCTCTAACTTCTAATTCATCTTGCTTTGTATTTTCATCCATTGTATTCACCCATTCTTTTTTATTATTCCCGTGATTTCTAGTTAAGATTTATCATTCCTTCACATATACTTTTATATACTGTATGAGAAGGAGAGGTATTGATGCGAAACTTACTGACTACAAATTATGGTCTGTCGATTACTGGATCGCAAATCATTGATGGAAGATCCTGTTTTACAGATCTTGAATACTTCTATATTACCATTCCTGCCGCTAACAAGAAAGACATAAATATGGAGCAGGCAGCACTTGCCTATCATTTAGTTGAAAATGGGTATCCATATACTGCCTATCCAATACCGAATAGGCAGCAAGATTGGGTAACAAATTATGAAGGCGAAAATTATATTGTCCTACGAGGAGGAGCATTAAAAAAAGAAGTGCAGGACCAGCATGGACAAAGTCTTGCTTATTTTCATAAAGAAAATAGTGCGTATCATTTTGAACCACAATCCATATCAAGCTATGGACAATGGAAAACGTTGTGGATCAGTAAGTTAACCTTTGTCGAACATTATCTGACAGAGGAGTCGAAAAAACAATCCGATCCGTATGATCATTTATTAATGAATCATTTACCATATATCATTGGTGTTAGTGAGAACGCGATTCAGTATATGCAGGAAAGCGAACAGGAGAGAAGGTATCGAGATTGTGATCGAGGAACAATTGCTTTTCAACGGTATCAAGATCAGCTCTTACGTCCAACGATTTGGTCTACTGATTTAGTATATGATCATCCGACAAGAGATATTGCGGAGTATATTCGCACAAAGCTATTGTGGGGGGAGAAGCGGGAAGTGTCTATGGTGCGGTTGTTTTTAGAAGAATATGAATCAGTCCAACCATTATCTGTATTTAGTTGGCGCTTATTATATGCCCGGTTAATTTATCCGATTCATCTATTCGATCAAATTGAGAAATCCTTTTATGAAACAGATCGTAAACAATCTTATCAACAAATGGCAAGATTATTTGATCGTCAACATGTATATGAACATCATCTAGCCGACTTATTTCATGGTGAACACCCTAATTTTTATGAATTAGATCTACCTATGTTACACTGGATACAATGATAAGAGGGGGTGGGGTAATATGAAAAAGCCAGATATTTATATAACAAGAAAGATTCCAGCCAGCATACTTGAACCCTTTAGGGATCGATTTCACTTTAAAATGTGGGAACAAGAGCTTACACCAGTACCCGACGATGTCCTCAAAGCTGAAACAAAGCAAGCTGATGGGTTATTATGCTTGATTACGGATCAGATTCGTGAACAATTATTTGCAGAATCTCCACAGTTGCAGATTGTAGCGAATATGGCGGTTGGTTATGATCATATTGATATTCAAGCAGCAACAAAACATCAAGTCATTGTTACGAATACACCAGATGTATTGACTGAAACGACTGCTGATTTAACGTTTGCTTTATTAATGGCTACTGCACGAAGACTTGTAGAAGCAAATAATTTTATACGCGATGACAAGTGGGGAGATTGGGCACCGTTTCTATTAACCGGATCAGATATTCATCATCAAACAATTGGAATTGTTGGGATGGGAGCAATTGGTCAAGCTGTGGCTCGGCGTGCAAAAGGATTTGGGATGTCTATCTTGTATCATAACCGAACAAGACAAGAGCAGGCGGAACAAGAACTAGGTGCTCAGTATATGGGTTTTAATGACTTACTGGAACAAGCAGATTTTGTGATTTCCTTAGTTCCATTAACAGATGAAACGACACAGATGTTTAATGAAGCCGCTTTCAAAAGGATGAAGTCCTCAGCGATTTTCATTAATGTCTCGCGAGGACAAACAGTTGATGAAGATGCATTATATGAGGCATTGCGAACAAAGGAAATTAAAGCAGCAGGTTTAGATGTATTTAAAGAAGAACCGATTCGAGCTAATCATCCATTGGTTCAATTGGAACAAGTTGTATGCTTACCGCATATCGGGTCTGCTAGTGAGCAAACAAGAGTGAATATGTTACGCTTATGTTTGGAAAATCTGGAAGGCTTCTTTTATGGAGATGGGGCGAAGACACCTGTTAATGAATTTCACAATTCCTATTTATAGCTACATCCGCATAGCTGATTAGGGTTAATTATGAAATTCATTCCTGTACAGGAAAAAATGAACATAAAAAAGGCAGGCAATATCATTGCCTGCCTGAGAAGTCGATTAAAATACTTGTTCAATTTCAGTTACGCCGGGAACTTCAGTTGTCAAAGCTCTTTCAATACCCGCTTTTAATGTAATTGCGGAGCTTGGGCAGTTACCGCATGCACCCATGAGGCGAAGCAGGACGATACCTTGATCATCAACATCGATCAATTCGACGTCTCCACCATCGCGTAATAAATATGGACGTAATTTATTTAATACTTCTTGAACTTGTTCATGCATGATTTGTCTTCCCCTTTCATAATAAGGACTATATAAACACAGTAGATAAATACTTATTCCATCATGTTTTATGCACAGATTACCTAACTACATAATACCCCTTATATTATTAAATGTAAAATAAAATTAACTAATCATATAATGAATTTCATAATTGCCAAAATCAGCAACAACGATATGGATGTGGCACTAAACCGGTATTATGAAATTCATTTATTGTTGTAGCAGAACAGTTCATTGTTTAGGAGGACTTGTTATGAAAACAAATGAAGTAAAGATTAGCGTATATGGTGCTAATGAAATTTGTGCAAGTTGTGTTGGAGCACCGGGATCACTAGATACATATGAATGGTTGCAAGCAGCGATCGGGAGAAAATATGTTCATGAAATGATCACATATGAATATATTGATATTGAACAGGTTCAGTCCGTTGAAGAACATCAAGCATTTATTGAGCGTATCTTGGCAGAAGATTTATTCTATCCTGTCGTACTTGTAAATGATGAATTGGTCGCAGAAGGTGTCCCACGATTAAAGACGATTTATCAAGCATTGGATAAAAACGGTGTCAAACGGCAATCGTAATGGATAATGGCTGATCGATTCATAAGTTAAATGTTTGAAAATAGCTCGTATAGTTTGTATAATATGAGGGGAGTACTTAAATGAATGCTACACTGATAAGGAGGGGCATAAAATGATGATTACGATCACTGACGATGCACGTCGTCAAATTAAAGAGATGATGGAAGAAGAGTCAGAAAATGCTCGCTTACGTTTTGGAGTAAAGGGCGGCGGATGTAGTGGACTATCCTATTCATTAGGATTTGATTATGAAATTAATAAAGAGTTGGATGAAATTGACGAGATAAATGATATTCCTGTTGTGATGTTTAATCAAGATATTCCAATCCTTGAAAATACAGTGATTGACTTTAAACAAAACATGATGGGTGGAGGATTTAGCATTGATAATCCAAATGCGATGATCTCTTGTGGATGTGGATCCTCGTTTAGAGCGAAGGAACGTGAGGGTACACCTGGCGATTGTTAAGTTGATCAAAAAGCTAGAATGCATGATGGCGTTCTAGTTTTTTTCTTGTATATAAATGAAGTGTGATAGCGTGTGGAAGAGGGGTGGATTCATGAGTCGTACATGTAATCATGGTGAGCAAATGGATATGAGGCAAGTATGCATTGCAAAAGTGCCGATTTTTAATCACTTAGAGCGGGAAGAAATGCGAGCGATATTAAAAATGACCCATAAGCTTATGTTTCAAAAAGGGGAAATCATCTACCATGAAGGTGATCCATTGGAATCTTTATATATTGTCCATGTTGGACGCGTAAAGATTTATCAATTATATGAGACAGGGAAAGAACAATTGTTGCGTATTTTAGAATCAGGAGAATTTATGGGTGAATTGGCCCTCTTTACAAAAAAAGAATTGGATGGCTATGCAGAAGCTTTGGAAAAAACCGAGATTTGTGCGATTCATCGGGATGATCTGAAAGAGTTGATGCAAACACACCCAGCTATTTCTATGAAAATTTTAAAGGAATTTAGTATGCGCTTAGAAGAAACAGAGCAATTGGTTGGTCAATTAAGCCACCGGGATGTTGAAGCACGTACTGCCAATTATTTAGTTAAATTAGCGAAACAAAAAAATAGCCTCGACATTATATTACCGATGAGTAAAGGGGATTTAGCTTCCCATTTAGGAACAACCCAAGAAACCATCAGTAGAAGATTATCGAGCTTTCAAACGAATAACTGGATTGAACAGCAAGGTCATCGGCGTATAATGATCTTAGACTTAGATGCCTTGGAAAGTGTGACTGCCTATAAATAAAGCGACAAATCGAAAAGATGATTTGTCGCTTTATTTGTATGGGACTGTTTGTTTCTATTCAAACATACTTGTGGAATGTTTTGGCTGTCTACGAGCTTCTGGATCCATATATTGCATGGCATTATTGATTGCGGTTGGTCCATCGCCAAATCCTGTTGCAATTAATTTTACTTTCCCAGGATATGTATTGATATCTCCAGCAGCATAAATGCCCGGAATATTGGTTTCCATTTTCGAGTTTACGACAATACTATTCCGATCATATTCTAAGCCCCAGTCTTTAATCGGTCCTAATTTTGAAATGAATCCATAATTACAAAGGACAGAATCGACTTCCATTTCGATTTCTTTTTCTCCGCGAGCTTCTTTTAAGAAAACACGTTTAATTCGGTCGTCACCTTCAATATGGGAAGGGATGTAAGGGGTAATGACATCAACATTAGATGCCTTTAACTTTTCAATGCTATGTTCATGAGCTCTGAATTCATCACGACGATGTACGAGTGTTACTTGTTTTGCAATTGGTTCAAGCATCAGTGCCCAATCAACTGCAGAATCTCCTCCACCTAATAATAAAACATTCTCATCTTTATAACGTTGCATATCTTTGACATGATAATGTAAATTAATATTCTCGAAGGGCTCGCATCCTTCTACATTCAATTTACGTGGTTGAAAGGCACCATTGCCCGCTGTAATAATAATCGTTTTCGAATAATGAACATCATGATTTGTTGACGTTAATTTAAACGTATGATCCTCTAAACGCTCTACTTTCTCGATTGATTGTTCTAGAATGATCGTTGGATCAAATGTTTTGACTTGTTCTTCTAAGTTATCAACGAGCTCCTGGGCACGTACATTTGGTAATCCAGCAACATCATAAATGTGTTTTTCAGGATATAAAGCTGTTAATTGTCCACCGACATGTGGCAAACTTTCGATTAATTTGACACTTGCTTGACGCATTCCACCGTAAAATGCGGTAAATAAACCGGCTGGACCCGCACCGAGGATCGTAATATCGTATATTTTTTCAGTCATGGAACTCCTCCATTTATATAAATAAGATCATTTTAATGTCACATACTCTATCGTACCATATATAACCCACTTTTATCTAATAACTGAAATATAGGAAAGCCATTAGGTAGCGCTTTGATAGACTATATAAAACAATCCAAGTTTAAGGTTGAAAATATTATCAAAAAGGGCTACTATTGTATTGGTGCATATTACGGAATGGTGACAATTACATAAGCAAGTGTAATATAAATTATCTAACTGAATGAATTTCATAATTGCCAAAATCAGCAATGCCGAAACAACATATAGTTAAGGATGGTTCAACGAAACTATATGTTGTTTCGGTGTTGCACTAAACCGGTATTATGAAATTCATTAAACTACGTGAATAATGTCACATATAAAGAAGAGTAATATCTACTTGAAATTATATAAAATATACAGATGGAAGTGATCAAGGAAATGAAGAAACCAAGAATAGTAGTTTTAGGTGCTGGTTATGGTGGTTTGATGTCAACGGTTCAATTACAGAAGTCATTAGGTACTAACCAAGCTAAAATTACTCTCGTAAATAAGAATGATTACCATTATCAATCAACATGGTTACATGAAGCAGCTGCTGGAACGTTGCATCATGATCGGACTCGAATTGATATAAAAGATGTTGTTAATATGAGTAAAGTTAATTTTATTCAAGACACAGTCGTTTCGATTGCACCTGAACAAAAAAAGGTCATTATGGAAAATGAAGAATTAGAATATGATGTTTTAGTCATTGGACTTGGCTTTGAAGCCGCAACATTTGGCATTCCTGGACTAGAAGAGCATGCCTTTAAGATTGGTGATATTAATAGTTCACGTGTCATTCGGGAACATATTGAATATAATTTTGCCATGTATAATCTTGAAGAAGATAAAAAACAAGCGAGAATTAACTTAGTAGTTGGTGGTGCAGGCTTTACAGGTATGGAATTTGTAGGAGAATTAGCGAATCGAGTTCCAGAACTGTGTGAAGAGTATGATATCGATCCAGCTGTCGTTCGAATTATTACAGTCGAAGGGGCTCCAACAGTAATGCCTGGATTTGACCCTCAACTAGTCGAATACGCAATGAATTCACTAGAAGCACGTGGTGTGGAAGTGATTACAAGTGCAATGTTGAAAGAGTGTAAAGCAGACGGTATTATTTATGAAAAAGATGGAGAACAAATTGAATTACCAACACTTACAACAGTTTGGGCTGCAGGAGTTAAAGCAAACTCAATTGTTGAAGCATCGGGTTTTGAAACAAATCGTGGGAAAGTTGAAGTTCGTGGTGATATGAGAACACCTGATTATGATGATGTCTTTGTTGTTGGAGATTGTGCGCTCATCATGAATCCTGAAGCGGGAAGACCTTATCCACCTACAGCTCAGATGGCACTCCAAATGGCTGATGTTGTTGCACATAATGTGAAAGCAATGATCGAAGGAAGTACTGAATTAGAAACGATTGAACCGAAGATGTTAGGTACGGTTGCTTCTTTAGGAAATACAGATGCGATTGGTACGATTATGAACGACCGTAAGATTTATGGTTGGACTGCTACGGTCATGAAAAAGGTAATCGATAATCGCTACCTACTAAAATTAGGTGGCATTGGTTTATTACTGAAAAAAGGAAAGTTCAATCCATTTTATTAAAAAAAGATTGATGTAATCATGATGAAGCAAAGACAGTCGGAAGTCTTTGCTTTTTTTATGATCTGATATAAAATAGAGTCTATGTGAATTATGCATATACGTAAGGGAGGCTGCTATATTGACAGAAGTTATCCAAATCATTGTTTCCATCCTATTATTTTTTATCATGTTTTTTGGGATCTCTTTTATCTTAAATATGTTACTTAGAAGAACTTGGTTTATGTCGCTCATTTATCCGCTCATCGTTATTGTGATTGTGGATAATATGTCGACATTAGAATATGTCAAAAACCCTGGCTATGCATTTCCTGAGGCCTTCAGACAAATTATCCGCATTACTCCTGTTGACATTATAATATTAGGAGCAGGGTTCGCTGGAACGATTGTATCAGCTATTGTGATTAAGATGTTGCGTAGAAATGGCTACCAAATGTTTTAATGAATTGAATAAAATCCCACTTCATTGGACATGATGACATTCATAGAGGTGTTATGAATGCGAAAAGGCAATATTTTCCGAAGAAGTGGGATGTTTTTATTGTTTATAGGTGCTGTCCTAACAACCCTTACATCCATCTCAAATCTGAGCCTGACGGATATCCAATCCTGGCTTTATGATGATGTTCATGTGGTTGCGGCAGAATCTCATGATCTGTTGAATCATGGAGTGATGAACGAGTCTATGATAAGTATGTTAATTGAAGAAAAATATATGTCACATAGTCTGCACAAAACCAAACAGACCCTCGAGGAAAAAATGAATATGGAGCAATATCCGAAGACTACAGTAATCGCAACAGGCTATACGGCAGGGATTGAATCCACTGGAAAAACAGCGGATCATCCAGAGTATGGGATTACGTATTCGGGTGTCGAAGTAAAACGAGATTTATATTCTACAATTGCGGCAGATTTAACTGTATTTCCAATTGGAACCGTGATGTATATACCCGATTATGGGTATGGTGTTGTGGCTGATAAAGGTGCCGCGATCAATGGAAATAAAATTGATCTATATTATGAAACCGTTGAAGATGTCTATGCGGAATGGGGAAAGCAAGAAGTTGAGGTATTTGTAATTGAGTTGGGTAATGGTGAGTTAACAGAAGCTCAACTGGTTGATTTGAATGAAGATGAAACATTACAAGTATTTCGAGAGCAAATGATTAGTGGAGAATAAAAAAGGGTCTACCATTTTGGATGCAGTATCTCAACATCTTTATGGTAGACCGTTTTATCTTCTAATCAGAAAATATATATGCGGTTATTTTATCGCTGCATCTAAAGCAATTTCCATCATTTCATTAAACGTCGTTTCGCGTTCATCTGCAGTCGTTTCCTCACCCGTAATAATGTGATCAGAAACAGTTAGAATCGAAAGCGCTTGACGCCCATACTTAGCAGCTAATGTATAGAGGGCAGAAGTTTCCATTTCAACGGCTAATACGCGATATTGTGCTAATAAAGCATTCACTTCTTCTGCGTTATCACGATAGAAAGAATCACTTGTAAACACATTCCCAACACGCAGATCAATACCTTTTTCCATCCCACTATCATAAGCGTTTTTTAATAGGGTAAAGTCAGCAATTGGGGCATAATCGATTCCGTTAAACACCATGCGGTTTTGTTGGGAATCAGAAGTTGCACCTTGTGCTAAAATAACATCGCGCACTTTCACATCTTTTTGAAGGGCACCACAGCTGCCAACACGTATTAACTTACTAACGTCATAGCTTTTGATCAGTTCATTCACATAGATTGAAATGGACGGAGCACCCATTCCTGTACCTTGCACAGATATACGTTCCCCTTGATAAGTTCCAGTAAAACCATACATGCCACGGATTTCATTATACTGGATCACCTCATCTAAAAATGTCTCGGCAATATATTTTGCCCGTAGTGGATCCCCGGGTAATAAAACTTTGTCGGCAATTTCGCCCTTTTTTGCACCAATATGTACACTCATTCTTATTCCTCCTCTTAACATTTCAAATCGATTATTCTTTATGATACACCTGAATCTTCCAAAATTACCCTATCATATAGGGTTGATAATAACAAGAATCTGTTGCACAATATTTTGAATAGGCTTTTCTATTTCATTATAGATGAAAATTGTATATAATATAAGTGATGTACTATGAATGATTTTGTTACGAGCCTAACGTAAGAATAATTAAATTGTACATAAATTGAGAGGATGGATATTTTATGAAAAAACAAACATTTACAATTACTGCTGACACTGGAGTACATGCACGTCCAGCTACTTTATTAGTAAATACGGCAGGACAGTTTGAGTCAGAAGTTGAACTTATTTATAATGGAAAGACAGTTAATTTAAAATCAATCATGGGTGTGATGTCACTCGGTATTCCTAAAGGTGCTGAAATTGAAATTAATGTATCAGGTAGTGACGAGGACAATGCACTAAAAGGTATCCAAGAAGTTATTACTGAACATTTAGGTGAATAAAAGAAGAGCTAGAGTGAGAACGATCCTCTAGCTTTTTTTAATTTTTATGTCGGCATAAGTTGGTTCGAGAGAGGATCTATGTGTGTTCCCGCTCATAAATTTTATGATAAAAATCCTTCTCAAGACTTGCTAGTTTTTCTAAAGCTTTTTGATTATAAGAACTATCCTCAGTTTGTAAGACTGATTTCAACTGCTCAACAGCAGTTTTTAATGATGCGATATAGGGTGGGACTTCACCATCATATAAACGAATGGTCCGTTTACGTGCATTCATTTTCTCGCGATGTGCGAGTGCTTTACGTTCATGGAAAGCAACCCCGTCAACAGCACCAGGATTATGGAGATCACCTTGTGTTGGGTGTTTAAGTATTGCAAGCACTTGGACAAGCGTGAAATTACCACGTTCTTCGATAACTTCACCAACATACTCTCCTGAGTTATATTTTGCCTGAACGATATCTCCAACATTTATTTCATTCATATGTATCAGCTCCTAGTTATTATTGTGCCAAAGTTATAACAGTTTAGCGAACAATTGCTATGAACTGTTTCGTATCCTGTTATTTTTTGTTATACTACTGCGAAGAAGGAAGTGAAGAATGATGATGGAATTTCTATATTTCCCGAAAGATAAATCAGAATATGTTCCTGCATTTATTACGTTGGTTATCTTTATGATTGGAGCCGTAGCTGCCATGTACTTTATATATAAAAAATCAAAAAAAGATGAAGCCTATTATGATGAAAAATATAAAGATAAAGATTTTACAAATGACAATCAAAAGAAAAGTGATGATCAGTGAGCAATGGTTAAAATTCATGAACATGGTAGATACTAGGTACAAAATGATCCTTCTTGCGAGTAGCCTATAAGGACTTGTTCATTCAGGATCAAGTATGTAGTAAGGGAAGTTTCTATCATGCGCTTATCCATTGTGGTTTTATTGTCCTTGTTGGCAGCTTGCAATACAAGCCATCAAACAGCACGCGAAATAGACATGTATAATGTGTCGGGTGATCTGGTTGGGACTGCCGTGTACACGGAGCAACCAGAAGGTGTTCAACTAAAAATTAAAGTAGAAGGATTATCGCCTGGATTCCATGGGGTTCATATCCATGAATATGCTAAATGTGAAGGACCGGATTTTAAAAGTGCGGGAAATCATCTGAATCCAGAGGGGAAAGAGCATGGATTAATGCATCCTGAAGGAGCACATTTAGGCGATTTACAAAATGTAGAGGCAGATTCGGCGGGGCTGGTAGATGTGGAGCTAACCGCTGCAGATGCGACACTTTTATCAGGAAAAAAATCCTTATTGCCTAAAGAGGGAAGTTCACTGATCATTGATGAGGATCCAGATGACGGTTTAACACAACCGAGCGGTGATTCTGGAACTCGAATCATTTGTGGAGTGTTAAAAAAAGATGAGGAAGAATCATCTTTAGAAACGCCAACAGATCCAACGGAAACCGATATAAAGAATAAAGAAGAGTCTGAATAGGATGGTATCTTTATTAGAACACATTTAAAAAGCTAAATAACCAGTAGATGACTTCCATATTGAATAGGAAGTCATCTTTTTTATATACCATTGATCATTGTAATCGGAAGTCATATCGTGTTTAATTTCGCCTTTTAAGCTATTTTATCTTTATCATGTAAGGTGTCAACGATTGTAGTGATCGCACCATCACCTGTCACATTACATGCTGTACCAATGCTGTCTTGGGCTAAGTATAAGGCAATCATTAGGGATACCATTGTTGGACCAAATCCGAGCATTGTCTCGAGTAATCCAATGGCAGCCATTACCGCACCTCCTGGAATTCCGGGTGCTGCGACCATCGTGACCCCAAGAACTAAAATGAATGGAAAAATAGAGCTAAATGTTGCTGGTTCGCCTTGAATAAACATGACAGCGAGCGCAGTACATAATAAGGTAATCGTACTTCCTGCTAAATGAATATTGGCGAGGAGAGGAATCGTAAAATCTGCCACGTTCGAGCGAACATTTAATTGTTTCGTGCTTTGCAATGTTACCGGGATCGTTGCAGCCGATGACTGTGTTCCCAATGCTGTAAAATATGCAGGAGACATCGTTTTGAGCATTTGAAACGGATTTTGTTTACTCATGGTTCCTGCTGTCATGTAAATAAAGACTAAGTATAATAAATGCAAGGTGATGATGAGTAAGAATACTTTAGCAAAGACAGTAATAATTGTTGAGACTTGTCCAGCATATGTCATATTCGCAAATACTCCAAAAATATGGAATGGTAGAAGCGGAATAATAACCTTATTAATAACGAGTTCGATAATCTTTTTAAACTCCTCCATTATATTTAAGAGAGCATCACCTTTGATGGCGGAAATACCAATCCCTAAAACGAAGGATAATAATAATGCCGTCAATACTTCCATCGGTGGATCGATGACGAATTCTAAGAACCCATTTAAAAGCCCTTCACTCGGGTCATCCAAATCAGCAGCTGTTTGGCCTTTTAAAATTGTAGGATACAACCCTTTAGCAACGAAAAAAGCAACAATACCAGCAATTACCGTTGATGAATAAGCGATCACTGCTGTTAATCCTAGTAGTTTTCCGGCTCCTTTACCTAGTGAACCAATTCCTGGAACGATGAATCCGATAATAATTAATGGTATAACAAACCCTAGAAAACTACCGAATAAATCATTGAATGTCGCGAATAATTTAATCGCCCAACCTGGTACAATGGCCCCGATTATCACCCCTAAAGCAATTGCGATAATAATTTTAATTAATAGTCTAAAACCTTGCATATACATCCTCCCCTCATAACAATATGTCTAGTATAGCAATTTATTTAAATATAGCGAATCGTAAATTTAACAAGGACTTTTCCTTATTCTATTAACTTAATGAATTTCATAATACGTATTTATCGCCATACCAATACAGCATATAGTTTCGTTGAACCATCCTTAACTATATGTTGTTTTGGCATTGCTGATTTTGGCAATTATGAAATTCGTTCAACTGCTTATTTACAGCCTGAATGATTCGGTTGACACCATCAACTAATGTTTCTTTGGGACAAGCGATGTTGATGCGCATGAATGCAGCACCTTCTTCGCCATAACTAACACCAGGACTTAAGCCAACTTTTGCTTGGTCAATCATAAAACGATTCAATGTTTTCGCATCCATATGTAATTGACTACAATCGATCC
>Ga0209487_1002258_pt1 | contig 15767 bp, 15 predicted proteins | sample Poulit2012_FD_187524 | JGI IMG/M metagenome (GOLD analysis project Ga0209487, IMG submission 187524) | Agricultural soil microbial communities from Georgia to study Nitrogen management - Poultry litter 2012 (SPAdes) (version 2) | ecosystem: Environmental > Terrestrial > Soil > Agricultural land... | reverse complement strand
CGCTTCATGCGCTCGCGATTTGATAAACAACTCCGTCAAGATGCCGACGAGACGCAAACTGGCCTAGACTCGGACTCGTGATGAAACACGAATCCACTGACATCGAAGCCCCAGGCCCAGACGACGAACTCAATCTCGATCCGTTTGCCCTCGATCTGGCCAGTCTGCCAAAAGTTTCCCTCCACGATCACCTCGACGGTGGACTCCGCGTAAGCACCGTGTGGGAACTGTCTCAAGAGATCGGCCACGAACTGCCAGCAGAATCCGAAGACGAACTTGCGACCTGGTTTGCCGAAGCCGCCAACGCCGGCTCGCTGCCGAAATACCTCGAAATGTTTGACCACACGACCGCTGTGATGCAAACCGCACCGGCGCTGGAACGCATCGCGTATGAGTTTGCGATGGACCTGGTGGAAGATGGCGTGGTCTACGGTGAGGTTCGCTGGGCCCCGGAACAGCACACGCGCGCTGGCCTGACCCTCGACGAAGCGGTCGAAGCCGTCACCGCCGGTCTTGAACGAGCCATGGTCGAACTCGATGGCCGACTTCAAGTGCACCAGATCCTGTGTGCCATGCGGCAGAACTCCGTGGAAAATGCCCAGCAGATCGCCGAACTCACCCACCGCCACCGGCCAGCAGGTTCAGTCGTTGCCTTCGACATCGCCGGGCCCGAAGAAGGTTTCCCAGCTACCCGGTTCGCCGACGTATTCGCCTGGTTAGACCAACGATTCGTCCCCATCACCATCCACGCCGGCGAAGCCGATGGACTCGACTCGATCGCCGGAGCCTTAACTTCGGGTCGGGCGCTGCGTATCGGTCACGGCGTGAACATCATCGAAGATCTTGCCAATGTTGAAATCGATGACGACCAAGAAATCATGGTCTGGGGCGATGTCGCGAACCGCACGCTGTATAACAACACGGTGCTTGAACTGTGCCCGACGTCCAATATCCAGACCGCCGCGGTTGAAGCGGGACCCGAAGCCGACCCGCTGAAAAATCATCCATTCGACATTCTCTACCGCTCTGGCTTCTCGGTCACCGTCAACCCCGACAACCGTCTCATCTCCGGGGTCTCATTGACCGACGAACTTTACACGGTGGCAGCCGTCTACGGGTACACCATGGTTGATCTGCTGGAATTCCAGCTCAACGCCGTCACTGGTGCTTTTCAAACCGAGTACGCACGCGATCAGCTCCGCGAGTTTATCGAGTTTTCCTGGATGGACGTTATTGCCGGTGTGCACGACGAAGATGATCCCGATGCGCCCGTATTCTTTGTCGAATTCGAAGACGATGAGCAGAAAGACTAATCCTATTCATGGCTGACACTGGACTCCAGCGACTAGTGTGGATCACCGCCCAACTGCGCAAATACTGTCCTTGGACCCAACAGCTCACGCACCATCAATTGACCGAATACCTCATTGAAGAGGCATACGAAGCCGTCGAGGTTATCGAGTCGGTCCCAGCAAAACACTGGGACGACGTCGCTACTGCCAATGGGACCTACGAGGAATTCCGCAAAGAACTCGGCGACGTGCTGTTCCAGGTCACACTGCACTCAGCGATCGCCGAGCAAGCAGGAGCATTTACCGTCGATGACGTCGCGGATGCGATCAGTGAGAAAATGATCCGGCGCAATCCGCATGTTTTTGATAACAGTGGCCAGTTGCTGCCGGAGGAGCACCTCGGCGACGTCACAGTCGATGATGTGGAGAAGAACTGGGAGCAGATTAAACAGGCTGAAAAGGCCGATGAAGTCTCACCGGATGAGTCGGTGCGTTCGTCGATCTATGATTTGCCACCGGGCCTTCCGGCGCTGGCGGCCGCGGCGAAGATCGTGGACCGTGCCGGACGCCAGGCGCAAGACCCCTTTGGTGACAAGCCCACCGAAACGACAGCGACCGTGGATCTCACAGCCGACGACGTTGGAGCCCAATTATTTGAGCTGGTCCGGATAGCTCGAGCTCACGGGGTAGATTTAGAAGCTGAACTACGCCAATACAACAGCCGCCTCGGCTAACCCCAGAACTCATGTGATGACCAACAGACAGTTAGGTACGAGTGTCATGGCGAAATTTCTTGCGATCTACCGTGGCCTTCGACTGTGAGTTTCTTAGAGATCGTTGGTCTCATTGGTGATCTCTTGTCCTTGATCGGTTTGGGATTTGGTCTCCCGTTGTACTTCGTTGGTGCTCTGCTACACGCCGCGGACAAGAAGATGATCCCCACCGAAGTCGTGACCACCGGTGACACGGATGCCTCACCCTTGCTGCGTTGGTACGCTTCCGGTGATTTTTATGAACGTCCGATGCGTACAATCGAGCGTGACTACTTCAAAGAGCAAGAGTACTGCGTCGGATATGTGAAACCACGGCACCCCGAAACCATGCGTTTGGAACCACCACGCCAAAGTACAAGAATATTTCGGGTGCTGGGAACAACCCTCGTCGTTATTGGTTGGACTCCACCCCATAGAAGTACTTCTTAATCGCAGCAGCACCAGGCGAACGATACGCAGTCCATCCACCCTTCATAGCTGCCTCCTTCTAAGCGATACTGGCCCCAGCCTACCGCAATCCGACAGGATTGCATACGTGCATAGAACTTAGAGCTTGGTGGGGATTGGGGTTTGAATGGTGGCAGTTTTCTGGTGTTGGTCTGGTTAGCTCAGAGACTTTTGTAGCGGGGGGGCTTTGTTGTTGCGCTGGCGTTGTGGGGCGCTGGGACTTGCTACTTTTTGCTTTCTTCTGGGGGTGTCAGTGGCGCTCTTATTTACCATCGGTGAGCTTGGTCAGTTGCTCGTCAATGAGCTTAGTCAGGCACGCATCTCAGTGGCATTTTGCTGGGCGTGCTCCACGACAGTCCGAGCATCGGCTTCGGGTGTTGAGGCGCGCTGGGGATCTCCAAACAAGCCGCCCATGAACGCTACGCACACCACATCAAAATTATGCCCAGTAACCCAACTTTGTCGATGAAATCCACGGCCCGGACGTCTAACCAATTAATAATGCACTCGTTCCTGATAAGTCATTTTCTTTTTTAGTCTCGTCTGAATGCATTGAGCCATATTGAGCTATCTAGTAGCGTGTGACGTGGCTCAAAAACGCCAGGCTCATACTTCACATGTATGTTGAAAGGACGATTTTGCACACAACACGCATTAAGACAGCGATAACTACTCTTCTTGCAGGTTCGATGCTGGCCCTCACGGGCTTCTCGCCGGCCAACGCAGCAGTACAAGACGAAAACCTAAGTAGTGCCGAAACAGTCGAAGTTTCTGAGAATCAAGCAAACCTGAGCATTGATTTAGCCAATGAAAATGGTTTCGAAGCGACTATTGAAAACGGTTCTGTCCAAGAGAATGAAGACGGGAGCCTTTCGATTCTCAACGCAGCGAATGTAGAGTCTGGAGTCCTACAGTCGACAATCACTCTCGATGACGGATCTACTCGCTCTGTTGAATATGAAGTACAAGGCAGCGATATCAAGGCGATCTATAGCGACGAAGTCGCAGAAGACCAGAATACTGCCGTTTCCTCCGGCGCAACTATGAGTAGTAGCGGAGTAGATTGTGCCTTGGCACTTGGAACTGCTGGAGCCGGTTACCTCGGAGCCGCAGGAGCAGCCCTTACAGCACCATTCACCCTGGGTGGCGGTCTCGTGGTTTCGGGAGCTGCTCTTGCAAGTGCTACAGCGGGCGTAAATGCTGCGTACCAATGCTACGGGTGAAGTAGACATCGAGCATTCTTGCCTAATGGAGGTCAAAATGAAGGATCATAAGACGAGTCTGATCGGGTTTCTTCTGGGCTTGTTCGCTGTCGTAACCGGAGCGTTTGGGATTACAGCTTGGTTCCTTACCCAAGCATCGTCTACAACCACACTGACGTTATTGATTGTCATCACGGCTTTCGGAATAATCACCTGTGGATTCCATATATGGAACAGAACTAGCTCTAACCAAAAAACCGATTAGCGTCTAATTGAACCGTCCTAGCGTCATTCCTGCCCTTACTGAGTCGCTAGAGGTATTGCTTCACAAACAATGCCCATTGGTGACACTCCAATAGTTCACCAGCGTCAACATGCCTGGCGCTGTGGCGCGCAGTGTTGAATTTCCAGTGGAATATAAAACCCGCGACCCACGCGTGTTGACCAGCCGATCCTGGATGTTCAAACTGCCATAGAATACGGTATGGCTGAGTAGTCTATACGACGCGTGAATTACGTGCTTCAGTTGGCCAAAGCGGCATAGCAGCCCAATAAGAAAGAAGACCAAAGTTATGACCGATACCATCACTCACAACAAGCCGACGCCTGCATTTATAGGGGCTTCATGGCTGGCGCTAACCATCGGGATCGCAACCTATTTGATCGGCTTATTCAATTCGCCAATGGAACTCAACGAGATGGGCTACTATTTCACCGTTCTCATGCTCGGGCTGTACGGGGCTATTTCGTTGCAGAAAACAGTCCGTGACAGAGCTGAGGGAATCCCCACAACAGCTCTGTACTACGGCATCACATGGTTTGTGCTGATCGTAGCCATCTCGTTACTGGTCATCGGTCTGTGGAACGCCGGGAGCATCGAGCTGATCGAGAAGGGCTTCTACGGATTGGGTTTCGTATTGAGCCTGTTTGCGGTCGTAGCCGTGCAGAAAAACGTTCGTGACCTAGCAGGCTTCAAAGGACCAGACGAAGAAGAGGACGTCGAATACGACGCACCGCCGAAGCCGCCATACTGATCAGACCCCTTAGACACCACTAGCCACCCATCAAGCCTTGGATGTTCGGCGGGACAGTTGACCGCCGAATATATTAGCCCGTCGTCGCTGTGCTGTCTCTGTAGGCACGTGTAGGGCTCGTACCCGGATGGTATTTTATGGGGTAACACCCACAGGACAGGTATTCTCCGCGCACCGCATTGCGTGGATACAACCAAAGGCTATCAACACAGCGCGCGCAGCGTTAACGTAGTCTGCACCTTGGATCATGCTTCGTGCGAGGTCATTACCGTCGGCCGCCTTCCCGGCCGCACCCACGCGAATTGTGTCACGTAGTCCGGTCCCGACCAGAGACGTCGACAATAATGAAGTCGGGTGCGGTTCCCACCTAGTGGATCGCTTCACACATCGCGAGAATATCGTGTTTTGACGTGACGGAGTTTAAAACCGGCGGGTTTTCCGCCGGAGAGCTCCCCGCATTGCTACGATGAACTCAAGCAGTTCTATCGAGTGGAAAATAGTTGGTGGAAGGGCGGACTAAGATCACCCAGACCCTTCACAAGCTGCCGGTGTTTGACTGATGCCAGAGATCGCGCACAGGGCTCCGCTTCAGAGTGCGACGAGCTTGCGGTTGCGAGCTTCTGAACTCGTCATGCTTCTTCTAGACAGCTGTATTTATTTCTGTGGTAGCCATGCATACTTGAGCCATGAGGTTTTCAAAGCACCGTGCACCAACTGGGTTGCATCGGTTGCGGGGCGCGTCTCCAAGACCCTCGAAGCGAGGGTCCTGGATGCTCAGTATTGGCGTGCTCGGAGTGGTGTTTGGTGATATTGGGACCAGCCCGCTGTATGCCTTACGTACCGCGTTTAGTATGGAACACAACGCTGTGACTGTTACTGCCCCGCATGTTTATGGTGTGCTTTCCATGGTGCTATGGACGGTTACATGCATTGTGACGGTCAAATATGTCTTGGTGGTGCTCCGGGCAGATAACCACGGTCAAGGCGGGATCTTAGCGCTGGTCGCGCTCCTGCGCCGTCGTGTAGCTGGCCGACGAGCCAGAAAACCTATCCTCTTGAGCAGGTGCCACTAGCTCTGGAGCATCTCATCGCCGGAAAAGTCAGGGGCAAAGTCGGCATTACCCTCTAACGACGCCGACACTGAACAGCTTCGAAGCCTTGAGGCAGAGACGAGACGAGTACCATGACAACCGCAACCCCGTACATTCCCCGCCCGCCCGATGCAGCCTATCCTGTACATGTCCAGGGCGCCTGGAATCCAAACCTCTCCCGTTGGCTCTGGCTCGTCAAATGGATATTGGCTATCCCGCACTATGTCATTTTGCTGTTTTTGTGGGTAGCGTTCCTGCTGGTCAGTGTCGTCGCCTTCTTCGCCATTTTGATTACCGGCAGCTACCCGCGCCCGCTGTTTGATTTCAACGTGGGAGTTCTGCGCTGGAACTGGCGGGTGACGTATTACACGCATGGTGCGTTAGCCACCGACCAATATCCGCCCTTTACGTTGGACGAGGTCGAAGATTACCCCGCCCACCTGCACATCGACTACCCGGAGCATTTATCGCGCGGTCTGGTACTGGTCAAATGGTGGTTACTGGCCATTCCGCACTACCTGGTCCTAGCGTTCCTCATCGGTGGAGCCGCCACCATGACCTCCCAGGCGACAGAATCCGAGTGGCTGTGGGAAGGCGGACTGATTGGTCTGCTCGTCCTATTCACCGGCATTATTCTGCTGTTCACCGGGACATACCCTAAAGGACTACATGATCTGTTACTGGGTTTGAACCGTTGGGTCATCCGCGTTGCCGCTTACGCCGGGCTGATGACCGATAAGTATCCACCATTCCGCCTCGACCTAGGCGGCGAGGACATGTCTCTGGTGGCCACGTCACCACCGCCAGACAGATAGGAGTAATGCCATGGTGCACTACAAAGGTACGAGTAGAAACATCAACCGGCCCGCGGCAGAAGTGTTTGAGATCGTGGGAACCCACGCGTTTGAATACCATCCGCAGTGGGAAGACGAAGTTGTCGAGGTTCGGCGGCTTACCCCGCCACCCATGGGTGTTGGCAGTCGCGCGATCATGGTGCGTGACGAACGCGGCAAACTTAACGAAGTTGAATACGAGGTTGTGGGCTTTGACCGCGGCCACCGCATCGACTGGCATCACAATGTCCCCGACGTGGATTTCGACCTGAGCATCACCGTCCAGGACCTCGGCTCAAACACCAGCAGCATCACTGCTGAACTCACGATGAAGTTACACGGTGTGCGCCGAGTGCTTGAACCACTGATTGCAATGGGCATGCCAAAGCGCGGAGCACGGATCCTTGAGGGGATGGCGGGTGTGGCTGAGACCGCCGCTCCGACCCCCACCACTCCGGGCGCCTAAAGAACTAGGCGATTACTCATCGACGCGGTCGAGCGGAGGGTATGGTTCCGATGGAGCTATGCCCTTTCGACTGACGTGGTGCGATGGTATCTTAAAAAATTAACGCTGGCTCAAGGAGCCTGGAGGCCCGAAGTGGCTAATCTGCCGAACGAACTGCGAGCGTCACGAAAGCAGCCACCCAGGTTTACGATGTCGCAGTTGTGGACCGACACGATGGGACGCGTGGGGACCCGCGCATTACAACTGCTACTCATCGGAACCGTCGCCGCCTTGATCGTATTGGCCTTGCTAAATCTGACGGTCGTCGTGATCCCGATGCTCATTGCCATTATCCTGGCGTGTGCGCTGTGGCCACTGGTGCGCTTATGCCGCAGGGTGATGTCGAACATGTTGGCCGCCTGGACCGTCTTCCTGGGATCATTGCTGGTTTTGGGCGGAATCGGCACCGGGCTTGTCTTTTCGGTTATCAACGAATGGTCCACGCTAGTAGAACAGGCCGCGCAAGGTTTTCAGCAGGTGCGCGACTGGACAGAACAGCTTCTTGGAGACACCGGGATCGCAATCGACCAGGAACAGATCGATTCTACGATCGATAGCGTGACGAGCTTCTTGACCGCTGCGGAGTTTGGTGCAGGCGCGGTGACTACCGTGAGCGCGGCTGGAACATTTCTCACCAGTCTGGTTTTACTGCTGGTGTTCCTGTTCTTTTTACTCAAAGACGGCGACCGTATCTGGGCGTTCTTCACGTCATGGACACCGGAACATTTTCGGGCGCAGTGGATCGCCTCGGGCGACAGTGCACAGCGTACTTTTGGCGGGTACATTCGAGGCACGGCCATCATTGCGGCCGTGGATGCTGTCATTATCACGATTGCACTGCTGGTCCTGCAGGTGCCGCTGGCCCTTCCGCTGGGGGTCATCGTCTTCCTTGGCGCGTTCATCCCACTCGTCGGGGCGACCGTTGCTGGAATCCTGGCCACTCTGATCGCGCTAGTGGCCAACGGGCCACTGGTCGCGGTCATCGTGTTGGCAGTCGTGATCCTGGTCAACCAGCTGGAAGGCAATTTCCTCGAGCCTGTTGTGATGGCACGGGCTCTGAGTCTGCACGCACTGGTGGTCTTAATGGCCTTGACGGCAGGTACCGTGCTGGCCGGAATTATTGGGGCAGTGTTAGCAGTACCTCTGGTGGCAGCCGCCTGGAGCGTGATCAAGGTGTGGACTGGACGAGAAGAACCACTGGGTGCGGATCCCGTAGATCGAGCACAAGAGCAAATTCGCGCGGTAAGTCACGAACGCGAGCGACAACTCAACACACTTAAACAGGAACGCAAAGCCCTCAAGGCAACTAAAAAAGCAAACAAAACTGAGAAAGTGACCGCGGTTGACGATGAGGCGCAAAGCTCATAGGTCACTTGCGCTCTGCACGCTCGACTTCGCGGATCAAGCGCGTAGTTTGATTGGGGTACCTCGGATGCACGATTTTCCGAGGGCACCGCTGACGAGGCCGAGGAGCGTCTCAGAGTTATCTCCGGTCACAGGGCTGTCACAAGTCGTGCGGAATATTGGCAAACTGGCAGGTGTCGCCGGCTCAACTGAAGACGTGATCGTCAGAGCCAGGACCGCAGCGGTTTCAGCGCAAATTCTACCGCCCGTGCCATGGGGTGACGGTCTCGCCAGTCCGAGGAGCTCAGGACCTCACAGTGTTTTGAATCTGTCTCGAAAATATTTTCCATCTCTGCCGCAAACCGCGGATCAACAATTTCCACATTGGTCTCGTAATTAAATGACAACGAAAGGCGATCGAGGTTGGCAGTGCCCACGGTGGACCATTCGCCATCTATAGTCGCGGTTTTGGCGTGAATCATTGAGCTCGCGTAGAGCAAGATGGTAATACCGGCGTCAAGCAGCTGGCCGTAGAATCCGCGGGATACCCAGTCAGCCACAACGTGATTGGATTCCTTGGGCACCATAACTCGCACGTCAACTCCGCGCTCGGATGCTTCAACAAGTGCCTGGACGATCTGTTGATCTGGGATGAAGTAAGGGGTTGTGACCAAAATGTACTTGCTTGCCCGATCGATGGCTTTTAAATACATTTGTCGGATGGGATAAACCAATTGAACCGGTAGATTTGCGTTTACCTGAACAGTAGGCCGCCAGTCGCGCGGCGGGGACCATTCGATCTGATCGTCTGCAGCGTGTAACTCGTTCCACAGTTGTGCTATTGAGTGCTGCATGCCCCATACTCCTGTTCCGATTGCTCGGATGTGCGTATCTCGCCAGTAGTCGGCATAGATAGAGCCGATGTTATACCCGCCCACGAATCCGATGTGGTCATCCACGGCAAGGATCTTCGAATGGTTCAAACCCGTATGACGAATCGGGCCTTTCCAAAACCGGAGCCCGATGACGGGCAGCCGTACGACTCGGACCTGTTCGGAAAGCTGCCGGTAGAAAGAGCGCGGCACCACCAGATTCGCGAAGCCGTCGTAGAGCACATGCACTTTCACTCCGCGTTCGGCTGCCGCATTAAAAGCATCAATGAATCGTTGTCCTACCTCATCTGCTTTCCAAATGTAAGTCTCCATGAAGACAGTGTGCTGCGCAGCATTGATCGCTTCGATCATGTCGTCATACAGTTCATCACCAGAGGTATAAATGGTGAGGTCTGAATCGTCCAGCTGAGTATGGAATATGCCCGGATTCGGCGCTCGTCGTTGCTCACGGTCACTATGCACGAGCCAGTCAGCCACGGCAAGACCCGTTGCGGCCAGTACCGGAACAGCAACCGCAGCTGCTGCAGTGATGCTCGCGGTTTTGAGCACACTGCGTGCCTTCGGTGGACGAGAACTACGACGGAGTGAGCTCATAGTCGCAGTGTACTTTTCTACTGCAGCATCAGCCTAGGTGTCATGTACCGTGAGACTAACTCATCCTCGGTGTGCGGTCAGGAGTTTTTCGTACCGTTGATCCAGCATCACCAAAACACCGCAATAGCAATGTTAATGAGCGTCAGGCCACCCACACTGTGCGCCAGACCAGTAGAAACAGGCTCATCACGTTTGACCTTACGGCGGTAAATCACTGCTGCGATGAGAATACCAATCAGGATTACCAACTTGATGCCAATCTTCATGTGATTGACATCGGAACCATCGTCACCTGCCGTCATCTCGGCGATCCCTACCAGTAGGAGCCCCGTCACCAGTTGGATCCAAGCGCCAAGGTGTTGCCAATAACCCACTGTCGGGTTTTTGAACGATGCGAGTTAGCCTCCAAGTAATGCTGCGGCACCCACAATATGAAGAAGGACAAGAAAAGTGTAAAGAAAATCCATAACCGTTACACAACAAGGATTCTTCTACGGCCTGTAGAATATGTCTTTGGTGCTTGTCGGAAGGTCGGGGCTGGTGTGTAGCCGGCAATGTTGAGACATGAGCTACCTTGGCGGCATGCTGTGAAGAGGGATCGACTAAGCGAAATCTCGGTAGTCGCGTTATGTTTCACATGTAAGGTCCCCAACTGGCCTTTTCTAGGCTTTTGGGTAAACTGACTGATGGTCCAGCAGTGGGCTCTCTCGATACCACTTTTAAGGAGGATCGTGGAGCAATCACTGTGCGTCCACGTCGCTGCCGAGGTCCTCCCAGGACCGATTCGCATTACGGCAGAAGGTCATCTCACAGCTGACAATTACCAATCTTTGCTCGACGCAATCGCGCCGGCACTAGTTCTGGACGACTGTCCGAGCATTACCATCGATCTGACGGCAGTCACGCATGTCGAACACGGTGGTCTCCAAAGACTAGAACACTACATCTCGACGTATCGACATGAGAAGAAATCGCCGACACTCAAGATCGTTGGCCTGCACCTTGACGCTGGATCGCCAAAACGTTCCCAGCACCATGTCAGCGATAAGCTCGACCCTGTGGGCGACACGACTGTGCGGGAACTGATGTCGCCGATCGGTCCCACCGTGTTAGCTAGCCACTCGTTGGGCCAGGCAGCTCATGAAATAGGCGTGTGGGGCGAGCCAGTGGTGGTCATGGATGTTTCCGATCAACCGTTAGGTGTGATCACTGAAGACGATCTCGATTCGGTAGCGCTCGATGGTGCCGCAACACTGGTGGCGCTGGATGATACCACCGACTTTGACAATGCCGCCAACTGGCGAAAAATACCGTGCAGTCGCCTGGTTGAAGTACCCCAGCAAGTGCTGCGTGCAGACGATCCGATTGAATGCGTGCTGGCGCAGTATCAGCAAGATGAGGCACATCCGTTGCTCGTGTTTGACGGGCAAAATGCTATCGGCATCGTACATCCCAGGTCAGTGTACGAATGGTGCGCTGAAAATGATCCGGATAGGCTGACGCAATTGATAGATCAGCCAGCAGCCGAAGGTGTTCCGGCAGATGCGACACCTAGCTCGACCAAGTTTTTTAGTTAGTTCACGAAAAAGGACGTTCAATGACGAAGATGCTTGATCCAGTAACTGGCGCGATATCGAAGGTGCCTGAGGCCACGGAAGATATCACCATACAAGTCGGCCAAATGGCTGCCGGTGGCCACTGTGTTGCCCAACATGATGGCCGAGCTGTTTTTGTTCGCCACGCGATCCCTGGCGAAACGGTCGTGGCCAGAATCACGGGGGAGGGCCCATCGGGACGATTCTTACTTGCCGATACCATCGAGGTCCTCACTCCGTCAGAGTTTCGTCGGGCACATCAGTGGAAGCTTGCCGAATCTCCGCGAGCATATGCGGCAGGACGACCTCCGATTGCCGGAGCTGAATTCGGCCACATCATCTTGGAGTACCAGCGTCGACTGAAAGCGAAAATTTTTCGCGACGCGATGGTGACCCTAGCTGGAAAACAACCCGAAGACACCGAAATCATCGTGCAAGGTATGGACGGTGACGGCTCGGCTGGACTCCGTTGGCGTACCCGCAACACCTTCGTGGTTTCTTCTGAAGGACGATTGAGCATGCCCGTCCATGGCTCTCTGCAGAAAATCCCAGTTCGCAGTGTACCGCTAGCTGTTCCCGAACTAGATGCCTTAGAACTGTGGGATTATGATTTCTCTGGGGCCGCCAGTGTCATCGTATCTACTCCCACTCACGGGCGTGAAGCACTCATCAGCATCACCCCGGAGCCACACATCACCGCTTCGGAAGAGGCCCTCAAACAACATATTGATGCCTGGCGACGGGAACTGGCCGATTTACCTGACCATGTGTCTGTTGTCGAAGTTAAACCATCGCCCCAAGCCGGGATAAAGCTTGACGTTATTCCGCTGCAAGGACGCAACTGGGTCAGCGAAGACGTGGCCTCAAAGGCCCACGGCAAGCACAATTTCCGCATCTCGAGTCAGCGCACGTGGCCTGTCCACACAGCGGGACCGGAAGTGTTAGTCAATGCAGTGCTGACTGCCACAGCGGCCCAGCCCGGTCAGAAGGTGCTCGATCTGTATGCCGGGGCTGGTCTCTACTCGCGGTTCTTGGCAGAGGCAGTCGGTTCCTACGGATCAGTGGTGGCCGTGGAGCCGGGCCCGGTTGCCAGTTTGGATGCGAAATTTAACCTGCAGGGTGTTGCTCAAGCCACTGTGGTGCACAAGGACGTCAACCGTGCGCTCGATGATTGGCTGGGCATTCCTGCAGATAGCTTACTGACGGGTGGGTTTAGTGGGGGACCGGTGGATACCGTCGTGCTTAACGCACCGCCGCAGGGAGCCAAGAGTGCGGCCCTGGGCCGGATCGATCGCGTACAGCCCAACAAAATTGTGTATGTGTCGAGTCATACGCCATCGCTCGCCCGGGATACTCGATGGTTAGAAAAACACGGTTGGACATTAGACTCCGTTGACGCATACGATTTGGCTCCAAATACGCAGCAGATGCATGCAGTCTGTGTCTTTACCAAACCCTCGGCTTAGCACTGTCGGATAACTGTGGTGGCGTAGCAGCCCTACCGAAGACTACGGGCTCAACGATCGAACGTAGTTTTCGGTGGGGTCTTGCCGATCGATTCGACGAGGTCGAGAGCAAGATCGCGAACTTTGACGTTCCGCAGGTTTGAAACTGCAGCCAGCATCTCGAAGGCTTCCTGCTGGCTGCAGTGTTGTTGAGCCATGATGATTCCAACTGCCACATCGATGGCGGTCCTGGACTCCATAGCCTCCTGACGATCTTTCGCAGCTTCGGCCGCCGCAGCGATCCGCAGCGCCACGGTCACTGCCAAGGACGTCAGGGAAGCGAAGTCCAGCGCGTGATCGATATCCTCTTCACGAAAGTTATTCGGTTCATGCGCATAGAAGTTCATTGCCGCTGAGGCAGTGTCACCCAGTGACAGCGGGACGGCCAGCACACTGCGTATTTCGGAAGCACGTAAGGTCAGGATGTAGTCAGGCCAACGAGTCTCGTGTCGTACATCGTGGGAAATAATGACGGTCCGATCAAGCTGTGCTTGGAGACAGGGACCTTCCTCAAAACCCGCTTGAATTTCGTCAAGGTCTTTGGCGGTCTGGTTACTGTGCCCAACGACCGTCAGCCGTTTTTCTCGTCGGAGCAAGATTCCGCAGTTGGCGTCCGGTTCGCCAATCACTTCGGTCGCTGCGAGTTTGGCCACTGCATTAATAAATTCCGCGATCTCGTGATTGCTGGCCAACAGCATATGCAGCGATTCAGCTGCAGAGGGTGTGGCATTTGTGGAATCCATGATGGGGCCCTTCCAGCTATCTATGACCCGTCATCGAGTCAAAGTTGCACAAACTGTCTACGGTAGTTTACGCATGTGCTCTGCATATAGCGACCCGGGTACGCGCGCGGCGCTAGCCCTTGGGCATCGTCGTGGTCTAACGGCACAATTGAACTGGCCGGGCTCTCGTCTCGCTAGACTAGGGCACGACTGTATGTCACAGGCACCCGAACGGTGACCATAAACTTTTCCAAGGAGAATGCACTCATGGCCTTTATTGACGCCATTCATGCTCGTGAAATTCTGGACTCTCGCGGCAACCCAACCGTTGAGGTTGAAGTGCTGCTCACCGATGGCTCACTGGGACGTGCAGCTGTGCCATCCGGTGCATCGACCGGAGAATTTGAGGCAGTAGAACGCCGCGATGGCGACAAAGATCGCTACCTGGGTAAAGGCGTGACTGGCGCGATCGAATCTGTCAACGAAGTCATTGCTGATGCACTATATGGCACCGATGCGACCTCCCAACGAGACGTTGACCAGCTTCTGCTAGATCTCGACGGCACCGAAAACAAGTCCAAACTTGGTGCCAATGCCATCCTTGGTGTTTCGATGGCGGTAGCCAATGCTGCTGCTGCTTCGACTGATCAGCCATTATTCAAGTACCTCGGCGGTGCCAACGCACATGTTTTGCCCGTCCCAATGATGAACATTCTCAACGGTGGTGCGCACGCCGACACCAACGTCGATATCCAAGAATTCATGGTCCTGCCGATTGGTGCTGCGACTTTCGCAGAAGCCTTGCGCTGGGGGACCGAGGTCTACCACCAGCTCAAAGCCGTTCTGCAAGAAAAAGGTCTCAGCACCGGACTCGGCGATGAAGGTGGTTTCGCACCGAACCTCGACACTAACCGCCAGGCTTTGGAAGTCATCGTCGAAGCCATTGAAAAAGCCGGCTATACCGTCGGCGAGGAAGTCGCTCTGGGTCTCGATGTTGCTTCGTCGGAATTCTTTAACGATGGTAGCTACACGTTTGAGGGGGAACAGCGCGATGCTGCGGCCATGATCGACTACTACGCTCAGCTGGTCGAGGACTTCCCAATCATCTCGATCGAAGATCCGTTGGACGAACAGGACTGGGCCGGTTGGACTGATTTGACCGCCAAGCTCGGTGATAAAATCCAGCTTGTGGGCGACGACCTCTACGTCACCAACGTCGAACGCCTGCAGCGCGGGATCGATGAAAAAGCCGGCAACTCGGTGTTGGTCAAAGTCAACCAGATCGGTACCATGACCGAAACTTTCGAAACCATCCGTGTGGCACAAACTAACACGTTTGCCTGCGTCATCTCGCACCGCTCGGGTGAAACCGAAGACACGTTCATCGCCGACCTTGCTGTGGCTACCAATGCCGGCCAGATCAAAACCGGGGCTCCGGCACGCTCCGACCGAGTTGCTAAATACAACCAGTTGCTGCGTATCGAAGAAGAACTGCACGACACCGCGCGTTACGCCGGGGCGGCAGCCTTCCCACGACTGGCACGCTAGAACGTTCAGCTTCAACACCGCGGCCGAATTTTTTCCGGTCGCGGTGTTGAGGTGTCAAGACCACTGTGTGAAGCTGGGGATTAACTGATAATCCACCCGAAGTCGTAGTGGCGTCCGCCCGAGAATGGTGAGGGGCCAGTACACTAGGAGACCATTCAGAAGATATCCGGGAGGTGACCATATGGTGCAAAAGAAACCTCGCATGCCCAAGAATGTGCAGCCGCCGCGACCGCCACAGCGTGACGCCGAGCAGGACGACGAGGTCATCATCACTGATGATCCCGCACCCGTCACCAGGATCTCTCGGAAAACTTCGGACCGTGCCGAACCTCCGAAGCACAGAGTCGAAGAGCCGCCGGTCGAAGAGGAGCCCGCACCGGCACCGCGAT
>Ga0209487_1002257_pt1 | contig 15769 bp, 14 predicted proteins | sample Poulit2012_FD_187524 | JGI IMG/M metagenome (GOLD analysis project Ga0209487, IMG submission 187524) | Agricultural soil microbial communities from Georgia to study Nitrogen management - Poultry litter 2012 (SPAdes) (version 2) | ecosystem: Environmental > Terrestrial > Soil > Agricultural land... | reverse complement strand
ATCTTCCTCTGTACTGTCGGTGCCGCCGGAGTCTTCACTCCCTTCACCATCCTCTTCTGCCGATCCTTCGTCTGCCGCGCTCGCAGAACCATCTTCTGTCGTCTCTTCCTCTGTTGTTGCTTCTTCATCAGTCATCTCTTCGGTGGTTTCCTCCTGACCATTCTCTTCCTCCAAGTTCTCATCCCCGCCGCCGCATGCTGCCAGGAACAAAGCACCGGCCAGCGTTACCGGGAACAACTTCTTCATAAAATTCCACCCACCCACTCTATGAATTTTAATTAACGGAATTTTCTTATTTCCGTAATATTTCTGTAACATTACTATATTACCCACAAAAAAAGGATTGGAAGCATAAAACTTCCAATCCCCGACCTTTTATATGAAATAGTTCCCGAGAACACTATTCACATCGTGTACGACGACGAATGCGTTGTCATCATATTTTTTTATGAGCCGCTTTATGCGGGTCAGCTGGTTTTTATTGATCACGACGTAGAGGATGTCTTTGTCCTCCTGAGTATAGAAGCCTTTGCCGTTCATGGTAGTAACGCCGCGTCCTATTTCACTGTTGATCATCTTGCCAAGCAGTTCCGGGTATTCGGAAATGATGGTGATCGCCTTTTTCGGGTTCATTCCTTCGATGATGAAATCCATGACTTTTGCTGCGATATACAGCGCGATGACTGTGAGCAGCACCTGTTCGAATGTCATTACTGAGAGTCCGATTGTGATGACGATCATATCAAAGAACAGCAGTGCATAGGATACATTGACATCGAGATACTTATGGGCGAGCTGTGCCAGTATCGTCGTTCCGGCTGTCGTCGCCCCCACTCTTATGATCAGCCCGATGCCGAGTCCTACGAACATGCCGCCGAAAACAGTGTTGATCAGTATTTCATCGGTTTCGATATGCCACGTTTCCGTCATCCACAGGAAGAACGACATGAGGAACACAACGAATATCGTGTAGTACATGGAGCGTTTGCTCAAAAATTTAAAACCGACCGCCAATAAAAGTGCATTAAGTATGAATGTTGAAACCGCCGGTGATATATCAAATGCATAGAGGAGTATAATCGCGATACCAGTGACTCCACCTTCACCGAGATTCCCTGCAATCATGAAAGTATTGACTCCGATCGAAAATATGAAAGAACCGAAGATGACTGTCACGAGATTGATCAGTGTCTGCTGGGTGATCCTCGGGCGGATGGCCAATTTTCTGTTTTCAAAGTTGATTTTCTTGAGTCTGTCTCTGATTTTCACAACTATTCCTCCTTCTCTTCGTTTAAGCCACCGATATATGATAAATCAAAAAGGGAAATATTTCAACTTAGCTGTTCCATTTTTCTATTTCATGCTTTTTCCAGGAATGCTGACCCGGACCCTTCCTTTCAGAAGGCTGATATCAAGCGGTTCAAACGGATGCGGATCGCCGTCGACATCCATCACCGAAAGCCGGTCCGCCTCTATCTTCAGCCGTCCGGTCTTTATGTACCGGACATTTTTGTGTTCTGAAATCCTTCCTCTGACTGTCAGCCATATGATTTCCAGGATTTCCGCCGGGCTCGATTCCGTGATATTCAGTATGTGCAGGAACCCGTCATCGAGGGACGCTTCCGGCAGCAGGCTTTCAAAACTGCCGACAGATGAGGAGTTGGCGACGATTGTCAGCAGGGAACGCTCCGTTATCTCTTCATCCCCCATCGTTATCCTGATATCATACGGTTTCATAGTAATCAGCGCCTGGATGCCGTTATACAGATAGGCAAGAGAACCGAAACGGTTCTTGGTCTCTGACTTCACGCGGGTAAAGGATTCCATGAAATCACCCAGGGCTATCAGATAGCCGGCATACTGATCATTGTATCTGATGACGTCTGCTTCAATGATTCTTTGTTTTTCAGAAAGGCCTCTGACCGTATCTTTCAGATCCAGCGGGATGCCCAGTGTACGGGCATAATCGTTCACAGTGCCTGCCGGCAGTATTGACAGGAGTGGTTTATATCCGCTTTCGGTGATGCCCCCGATGACTTCGCCGATCGTCCCGTCTCCGCCGGCCGCCACGATCAGGTCGCTATCGCCCGCCTTTTTTTCTGCGAGCTTCCTTGCGCCCTCCGGGGGTGTGTACAGAATCTCCACATCGCAGCCGGTTGCTGTGAGCTGCTCGATGATTCCGTATTCCATCGGCCGATTCTTTGTCCTGCCTGACTTTTTATTGAAAATCACCGCTGCCTTCTTCATATTCCCCTCCGCATTAAAAAAGATTCTGGATGATAATCCAGAATCAATGACTTATATTCATTCTATTATATTTTTATGGATGATGCCATCTTTCGCGACAAGATTGATGTTGTCATTGTCTTTCAGGACGCCGATATTCTCAAGCGGATTTTCTTTTGAGAGTATGAAATCCGCCACATACCCTTCCTTGACGAGGCCGATATCCGTGTATCCCAGACATTCAGCAGAAGTTTTTGTGGACGCAACAATTGCATCCATCGGTGTCATGCCGCACTCGACCATGAGTTCCAGCTCTCGCAGGTTCGTACCATGTTTGAACACCCCCGCATCCGTACCCATGGCGATTTTCACCCCGGCGTTGCAGGCTCTTGTGAAGCTCTCTTTATGGTAGTCCAGCACTTCCTTCGATTTATCGATTGCTGTCTGTGACATGCCGAGCTCTTCGGAGAATTCAAGGACGGAGACCGGCGCAAGGAGTGTCGGTACCAGATATGTGCCCTGGTCCTTCATCTTGCCGCATACTTCATCATCAAGGAATATGCCGTGCTCTATGGAATGGATGCCCGCTTCCACACACTGCCTGATGCCTTCAAGCCCCTGGGCGTGTGCCATGACTTTGACGCCGTTGCGGAACCGTGCCTCCTCGACGATCACTTTAAGTTCCTCCAGAGAAAACTGTGTAAATTTCGGGTGGTCCGTCGGGCTTGAAACGCCACCGGTCGCATGGACCTTGATGACATCCGCCCCGGCACGCAGCATCTCACGCGTCTTTTTGCGTACTTCCTCCACACCATCACACACCCCGTGCGGCATGCCAGGATGTGACTGTATCAGGTCCGCCACAATACCTGAGTAGTTATACCCATCGCCGTGTCCGCCCGTAATTGTCAGTGCATTGACACTGATCTGCATACGTGGTCCATTCACAAGGCCATCGTCGATCGCCTTTTTGAGTCCGAGGTCACTGCCGAGCGCATCCCGTACTGATGTGACCCCTGCATTAAGCGTGCGTTTCAGATACTCGGTTGCAGCATAGAAATTATACGAGAACGGTGTGGTGAGCCTCTCTTCCAGCGGCTTGAATTCCGTCATCATATGGACATGGGCATCAATCATGCCCGGCATCATGTACTGTCCCTTACCATCCAGCACTTCAGCATCTTCAGCCGGTGTGACGTCAGAGCCGACAGTACTGAAGATGCCGTCTTCCACGTAGACATTCGTATTCTGTACTACATCAGTGCCTGTTCCATCGATCAGATTCACATTTTTAATGAATAATTTACCCAATATAAACACTCCTATTTTTAAAATGACTTAAATAAGACTCATGACGAATGTAGCGATGAAAACCGAAGCGACGGTCACTGTGACAAACCCGCCGATCAGCATCGGTGTCACCAGTTCCTGGAATAGCTTCTCCTCATCTTCCGGATTATCCGTCTCACTGCGGGCAACTTCCTCACAGATCAGATAATCCCCGGGGAAACCGATCAGCGCTGTCAGGGCCACAGGCATCCCTTTGTACGGGTGCCAGCCAACAATCTTTGAAGCAATAAGGCCACCAGTCATGATGCCGAAGATACCGAGGGCCAAAATCAGGATGACTGCCAGAATGTTTTCTGCTACATCCTGCGGCGTAATGCCGCCCATCGTGCCGATGATGACAAAGATCAGGGCAACCATCATGAAACTGAATGAATTTGCGGACTCCAGCACACTCTTTGGCACAAGATTCGTATTCAGTGCCAGTATGCCGAACAGCAGGCAGAAGAGTGTATAGTGGATGCCGGTGAATTCTCCAAGCACAACACCTACAGCCGCCAGCACGAAGATGACGAACAATTTGATCGTGTTGTTCTTCATCAGACTGAACCTCATCGGAGCAATATCCTGCTCATCATCAAAGGGGATTTCCCCCGCCTCTTTGCCGGCAGCCACGAAACGCCGTCCGTATTTTTTCATGAAGGCAGCCGCCAACGGCATTCCTATGACACCTTGGAATGACTGGACCAGAACAGGAACGACTATAAGTCCGGTCATCCCGATTTCAGTCAGCTTTTCATTGGTGATCAGAAGGGCAACGACTCCGCCGGAAACCGGACCGACACCACTTGCCGCTGTCGGGAAGTCATATACTAAAGTGACTATGCCCAGGATCAGGACAAGCGCTCCGGCCAGTCCGGAGAGCGCAATGATGACCGCCCGCCACTGCTTTTTCAGAATCCTGAAGCGCATCAATGTCCCCATATGTACAATCAGCGGCCCGATCAATATTGCTCCCAGTGCAGGGAGGGTGGATAGTTCAAGAATGTTTTCAGGAAAGACGCCGATCCATGTCAGGATCAGAAATCCGAGCATCGCAGTCATCAGCATCGGAATCCGCGCCCTGGTATAAACGGAAATACATTCACCCAGAGCAATCAGTGCGAAAAGCACTACTGTGGCAACTATTGGTTCCTGCAACATATTTTTCACTCCTTTACATAAGTGGATTAAATCATTATACAGTCAAACCAATGATAAAGAAAGGGATTATTCAGAAATGAAAGAGTTTTCAGAATAAATTTACGCAAAAAAAAGCTGCATCTGCAGCCTTTTGATAAAATCACTCCGCAAACGCATCCTCGGCAATACTGAGCGACCTGAGCATGGAAGTCTTCTTATACTGATGAACTTCGAATTTTTTGAGGATGTCCGAGACGACTTCGACGCCGTCGACTATATAGTCCCCTTTGTTGAGCATGATGCATTCTGCCCTTGAACCGGCAACGACATCGGAGATTTCTGAACGGGTCGGTATGCCGGTCTTGACCAGTGATTCCACAACCTGTGTTGCCCAGATTACCGGTATATGGGCCGATTCGCATATCCACAGCAGTTCCTCCTGAACCTCGCTGAGCCGCTCGTATCCTGTCTCCACAGCAAGATCCCCGCGTGCCAGCATGACTCCGAAGGGACGTGCACCGGCTGCCTGCTGGATGATTTCCGGCAGATTCCTTATGCCTTCGGTCGTCTCGATCTTGGCAATCGTCGGCATGTTCCGCCTTTCATCGGACAGCCTTTCCTTGAGCGCCGCTTCTATCAGGTCGATATCTCTTTTATCGTTGATGAATGAAAATGCTATGACATCAGCATGTTCGGCGGCAAATTCCAGATCTTTGCAGTCCTGCTCGGTCAACACGTCGAGTTTATAGTCCATATCAGGAATATTGATGCCCTTTTCCGTCTTCACTTTCACGCCATTTTCCTTGACGGTCCGCACCACTTCACAGATGACTCCCCCGTCAACCGTCTCCGTAACTTCTGCTTCGATATGTCCGTCATCGAGTTTCACAACCTGTCCTTTTTCCATTTTGCCGAAAACTTCGGGCACGGACGTGTTCACAGCAAGTTCGATGCCCTTCGGCAGAGTCATGGAAACCTGCCCTGATATCAGGAAGCGTTCGCCCTCTTTCACTTTCGGATTCCTCTTGGTCGTAAGCAGAGTCTTCGTACGGATTTTCGGGCCGCTGATGTCCATGAGCACACGGCATGTATGTCCGGACTTCTTTTCCGCCTGCCTTATATTCCCAATCATGGCCTCCCACACTTCCGGGTCGTCGTGGGCACAGTTTATGCGCGCCATATTCATGCCTGCGGCAATCAGAGATTCAACCAGGCCATAGTCCGACCCTGCTGCCGTCGGCATGGTGACCAGGATGCGTTCATTCCTGTCATGATGGTTCTCCCCGAATATTTCATCCGTATTGTTTTTGAGGGCTTCATTGCGTTCCTTGAACGACGCCTGGGAACGGTAATCGATGTCCCCGACATCCTCCCCTGTAATGCTGCCGAGCGTCCTGATCAGTGCATTCAGTGTACCAAGTACATCCGCCTCAAGCCTGCCCAGGGACGAAACACCCCACGGAATCAGGCGTTCCTGAAGTTTCCGGAGGTCCATTTTGCGGAATGCCATATAATAAGCCAGATTCCGGGCGCTGTTTTCATACGCCGCTCTGATCGGCGTCCGGTTCCAGCGGTCATACAGTCTGTCCCCTTCCTCTATTACGGATTTCCTGATTTCCATCACTTCTTCAAGCAGTTCCCTGCCTTCTGTCCTATCCATGATCCCACTCCCCATCCGTTCATATATATTGTATATACCCTGGACAACGAGTGTTTATTTACGCCATGAAAAAAGCACGGACAGCGTCCATGCTTCGTTCAGATTCTCTTTTTATAGCAGATATGGAGCACTTCAAGGTAGCCGATGTGGAAGATCGACCACAGTGTCCAGCCGATGTAGCTATGCAGTTCCATCGGTTCCTCCGCCTGCTTTGACAGAATGAAATACAACGACGTTGTGATGACCCAGATCGCCACCATCGACGGCATATAGAGCTTGCTCCGGTTTATGTAGATCCATTTCAGGATGGTTGCTATCACTACAGATACAAGCAGATGAAGCAGTATCTGGATGACGATGTGCGGCTCTTCCCTGCTGATGAAGTCGAGATTGAGCAGCAGATCCAGCAGCTCTATATCAGTGGATAACTGGACATATGAAAATGCACCGGCCAAAAGCAAACCCGCCACAGTACCGCTGATGAGACCGGAGAGTAGTATTTTGCCCATAGTACCTGTTCCTTTAATATATTGTTAAGTCAATTTTCACAATTCCATTATATCACATGCAAAAAAGTAATTTAAGACTGTTATTGGAGGGGAAAACTTTATATGATGGATTTCCTATTAAAAATGAGGGGGACAAGCATTTGGCACACTTATCAATGGAAGAGGAAAAACAGCATCTGATGCTGACAGTCGATTTTTTAAAGGCCTACAACGCCAAACTCTCACTCGAACGTGACAATCTCAAAAAAGGTATCCGCTCAAACCGTGAAGCGATAAATGAAGAGATCGCCTCCATTGATGCCGATTTCGAATCCGGAAACATCCATCAGTTCATACAGATGCTGCCGGAGCTCAGGACCACTGAAGTGAACTTCAATTTCATCGATGCCATGTACAACCGGACGAAACGCATGATTCCAAAGCCTTATTTCGGCAAGATCACGGTCGATGGCGAAGACATATATATCGGTACAGGAACAATCAGGAATAAAGACAACGACCTCCTGATATACGACTGGCGAACGCCGGTAGCCAGCCTATTCTATGAGAACGAGACAGGCGCGCTTTCCTATACGATACCCGATGGAACACAGTTAGACGCAAATGTTTCCGGAAGGAGGCAGTTCATCGTTGAAGACGGAAATCTTCAAAAGATGTTCGACAGCGACATGTATATCGGGGATGAAGTCCTGCAGAACATGATCACCGACTCCTCCCAGTCGAAACTCAGGAACATCGTCTCCACAATCCAGCAGGAACAAAACGAAGTCATCCGGCAGCCGCTCAGGCAGGACACCCTGGTCTACGGCCCGCCGGGGAGCGGCAAGACTTCCCTTGCCCTGCAGCGGATTGCATTTCTGCTCTATCAGCACAAGGATATTCTGAGACCCGAGAACATACTCCTCATCTCTCCGAATGAAATTTTCAACGACTACCTTTCAGATGTCCTGCCGGAACTCGGTGAAAATCACGTCAAAAACATTACATTCTACCGTCTGCTCGGACAGTTTCCCTACTTCAAGGCACGCCGCTTTGAAACGGTCTACGGGAATATCAGAAGGCTCCGTGAGGATGCAGGGGCGCAGGACATTTATGAATTCAAATCCTCCCTCCGGTACTTTAAGTCACTGCATGAATTCCTTGACGGTCTCGCCGGCCGGGGAATGGAGTTCAGGGACCTGAAGGACAAAGACGGGATATTCATCGGCAAAGAGAAACTGAATGATATTTTCTATAAGGAGCTTTCCCATCACCCGGTCAGTAAACGCCTGCTTAAGATAAAAGAACGTCTGCTGTCCCTCTACTCTGCACGTGTGGCTGAAATCAGGGAAGCCAGATTCAGGGAACTCAACAGCCAGAACAAGTATATTGGCGAAAAGCACCAGCTCAAGGAGGAGGCCCATTCCTATGCGAAAAGCCAGCTGAAACAGGCCCACAGGCAGATCATGCTTTTCAGGTTCATCCATATCGAGAAACTCTATATCAATTCCATCAAGGATAATGGTTTCAGGAACAGGACCATCCGTTCAATCAAGGAGAACGACTTCAAATATGAAGATATCGCACCGATGCTCTACATCTATATCCATCTGCTTGGTGCGCATGACCGCTCCGTGCAGCATGTATTGATTGATGAAGTGCAGGATTACTCTAATATACAGTATTATGTAATGCGCCATTATTACAGGAGGGCATCATTCACGAGTCTCGGGGACCCCAATCAGCAGATTCATCCTGCTGACAAAGACCCACTCGTTGCCAAAAACCATGTTCATAAGCATCTGGTCCGTTCATATCGGTCCACCAATCAGATCAACGCATTCCTGAACAGTCTTGTACCGGATTCAATCCAGTCTGTTTCCGTCGACGGGGAGGAGGTGCAGAAACTGCATTCCCGGAACCATACAGAAAAGATTAGGGAAATACTGCGGGCACAAGACAGACCGCAAGTGGCCATCATCACACCGGCAAGGGAATCTGCAGATGCCCTTTACGATGAACTTGCAGGCGAATTCCCGCAGTTCCGCAACCTGCAGGAGAAGGATACGCTCTACAACCAGTCCTTCATCATCCTGCCCTACTATCTGTCCAAAGGATTTGAGTACAACACGGTCATCCTGACCGATGCCGCGGAATATGACAATGAGGACCACATCATGTATGTGCTCTCCTCACGGGCAACCAGACATCTGTACATCATCGAATAGATACGTGAATATTGAAATTTTCAATACCGACTTTACAAGTAGGAATAAATCCTATATAATTACTCTACTTTGAATTTAAAAAAGAGGAGTTAATGTTATGGACCTTTTGCTTATCATCATCAATCTCATCATCTTCCTGACGTTGATTGGAGCGCTCATGCTCCTTAAGAAACACAATGTCAAATTTTCATACCGCGTCATGATCGGCCTGTTGGCCGGCCTTGTATTCGGAGCGGTGCTTCAGCTCATCTACGGTGTTGAAGATACCGTCATAACACAGACGACCGACTGGATGGCGATCGCCGGTGACGGTTTCGTCCGGCTTCTGCAGATGATCGTCATGCCGCTCGTATTCATTTCCATCCTCGGGGCATTTGCCAAGATGGATATGCAGGAAAAATTCCTGAAATCAGGAATGAAGATCATCCTGATACTGCTCGGCACGACAGCGATAGCGGCTGCGATCGGCATCACTGCGGCTCTGCTTTTCAACCTCGATGCTTCAAGCCTCAATCTTGGTGACGCAGAGAACGAAAGAGCCGCTTCCCTCGAAACGAGCGCCCAGGAAGTCGAGGATCAGACACTGCCACAGCAGCTGGTTTCACTGCTTCCTGCTAATCCGTTCCTTGATTTTACAGGCGAACGTGCAACATCAACGATCGCAGTCGTATTCTTCGCGGTCTTCATGGGACTCAGCCTGGTCCGCCTGATCAGGAGCAACCCTGAAACGGGCGAAAAGGTCAGAGCCGGCATCATAGCCGTAAACGAATGGGTCATGCAGCTGGTAAAAATCATACTTGCACTGACCCCGTACGGAATATTCGCCATCATGGCAAACACAGTAGCCACTTCAGATTTCCAGGCCATCTATGATCTCGGATTGTTTGTAGTCGCATCATACGCCGCATTGATCACAATGTTCCTGGTTCATCTCGTCATTATTTCACTGACCGGTCTGAACCCCGTCCAGTACTTCAAGAAGACATCTGAAACGCTGTTATTCGCATTCACTTCCCGTTCCAGTGCAGGTACGCTGCCCCTGAACATACAGACACAGAGAATCCGTCTCGGTGTACCATCAAGCATCGCCAACTTCTCCGGAAGTTTCGGACTCTCCATCGGACAGAACGGCTGTGCAGGAATCTACCCGGCAATGCTCGGCATCATGATAGCACCGGCCGTCGGCATTGAGGTCAACGCCACATATATCATCACGCTGATTGCCGTGACAGTCATTGCCTCCCTCGGCATCGCAGGCGTCGGCGGCGGTGCAACATTTGCCGCCATCGTAGTGCTTTCCACTATGAACCTGCCGATCGCACTTGCAGCTGTACTCATTTCGGTGGAACCGCTCATCGACATGGGACGTACAGCACTTAACGTCAGCGGCTCAATGGTGTCCGGCACTGTCACTGCCAAGACCAACGGTCAGATTGATAAAGATGTTTATAACTCTCATAATCTGGATGAGCTGACTGCTGAAGTCTAAACCGATCATCCATACCGGATCCTTATTTCAGGATCCGGTATTTTTATTGAAAAATCATATTAATATGACAATTTATTTCAAAAAGAAACGCTTCTACGCTTCTCTGTGCTTTCCTGGCTGAAAAACAATGTATATACAATGAAATTTTTAAGATTAAATTTCAAAACAAATTGTATGAAAAAATTATATTTTATCGCAATCCGAATATAATATTATACTTCTCCGATATACTTTATTCTTTTTAAAGATTGTCATATAGGCTTTTTAAAACCCACCTTTCCCCTCCTTTCTTAGATATAAATGCATAGAACATATATTTTTTAAAATAAAATTACTAATTCGATTGTATTTAACTTCTTCTCTGTTATACTTGCATAAAATAAAAAATTCTAAAAATTTTCAAAATATTGGAGAGGGAGAGGCTTATGAAAAAGTTCATGTTTCTGCTCATGGCATCAATGCTGTTTCTGAGTGCCTGCGGCGGTTTTAATCTCGGGGAGAATGATTCTTCCGGCGGGGATGGTTCAAATGAGGAGGGCGATTCTGAGGAAACCACCGCTTCCGGTTCTGAAGAGGCAGAGGAAGGAGAAAAGATCGTCCTTGATTTCTGGACATATTGGGGGTCTGAACAGAGACGGCCGGTAATCGATAAGATCATCGAGGACTTCAACAATTCACAGGATGGAATCGAAGTAAAGCATACGTATGTGCCATGGGGCGATATCTGGACAAAGAACCTTGCGGCCATTGCGGCCGGCGACCCGCCTGATGTTATCATCAACGATATCAATACAGTAAAATTGAGGGCTCAGGAAGGTCAGATTGAACCGATTACGGAGTACTTGGATGAAGAGACGAAAAACAGTTTCTATGACCAGATGATGGAAGCGTCCACTTTCGAGGATGAAATATATGCACTGCCTTTCAATACGGATACACAGATCCTTTTCTATAACAAGGATCAATTCGAGGAAGCCGGCCTTGATCCCGGCTCACCGCCATCTACATGGGCAGAAGCAGAGGAGTACGGCAATCAGCTTGACATCCAGGAAAACGGGGACTTTGAACGCATCGGTTTCTATCCTCTGATCGGCGCAGGAAACGATGTCTGGATGGTAAACGCACTGGGCGAAAACTACATTACCGAAGACGGAGAGGTAAACATCAACACGCCTCCTGTACAGGATACTTTTGAGTGGATCCTTGGCCAGAAAGAGAAATATGGGGAGAATACAATCACTTCCATAAATTCACAATTCGAGAATGCCCAGCAGGACCCTTTCATGTCGGGTAAAATTTCGATGATGGTACAAAATGCAAACTATTATGTGGAGCTGCGCGATTTTGCGCAGGATATGAACTTCGGTGTTGCACCCCTCCCTGAAAAAGAGGAAGACTCCGGCCACACTTCATGGGGCGGCGGTTTTGTTGCAGAGGTGCCCAAGGGGGCTAAAGACCCTGAGGCTTCCGCCGAGTTCATCAAGTATCTGACCAATCATGCCTCACAGCTCTACTGGGCGGAAAACAACTTCGACCTCGTTGCCAATGAAGAGGCAAGCATCGCGGCTGCAGAAAGTGATGAATTCTCCGATAAAGGTCAGGAAGTCTACAGCCTGATGATTGAGAATATGGAGCGGACACAACTGACACCGCAGCCCGTGGTGGCACCGGATTATGCCAGCACAATCAACCCGGTCTTTGAGTCCATCATCAGTGAAAAGACAGACGTCGATGAAGGGCTGGAAAAAGCACAGACTGAACTCGAACGGATCGTCGAGAATAATAAATAGATGGGTGGTATGGAATGAACAAGAAGAAGGAAAATATATACGGTTATATTTTCATATTACCCTGGATCATAGGATTTCTCGGACTGACACTCGGCCCTTTGCTCTTCTCCCTGGCTGGAAGTTTCACCAACTATAATGTGACTTCACGGATGGACTTCATAGGATTCGAAAACTACAGCAGAATGTTCGCGCACGATGACCTTTTCTGGACATCACTGTATAATACAATGTATTTCGTGCTGTTTTCAGTCCCTCTGACGACAATTGCAGCCATTCTGATTTCGACCATGATGAATCAGAGCATCCCGGGCATGCGCATATTCAGGACGATCTACTACCTGCCGGCGATACTTTCCGGCGTGGGCGTCTACCTGCTCTGGATGCAGCTGCTCGACCCGTCAACCGGGCTCATCAATCAATTCCTGGACATATTCGGTATAGAGGGGCCGAACTGGCTGTTCGATGCCGGGTGGGCGAAGCCGTCACTCATCTTCATGAAATTGTGGAGTGCCGGTGGCAGCATGCTGCTTTATCTGGCTGCCATGCAGGGCATATCGAAGACATTGTACGAAGCAGCCGTCATGGACGGCGCCTCCCGTGCCCAGCTGTTTTTCAAGATTACACTGCCGATGGTCAGTCCCATCATATTTTTTGACATCGTGACCAGCACCATCGGTTCATTCCAGATTTTCCAGGAAGCATATGTCATGAGTGCCGATAACGCGGGAGCACCGGAAAATTCACTGCTGTTCTACAACCTTTATATGTGGATCAAGGCCTTCAATGTATTTGACATGGGCTATGCAATGGCAATGTCCTGGATCCTGTTCATCATCGTACTGCTTTTGACACTGCTCAATTTCAAATTATCCAAACGCTGGGTCCATTACGAGGGGGATTGACATGTATAACAACGGAAAGATGAAATTCTGGCGTGCTTTCAATTTTGTACTTCTGCTGGCCGGAAGCCTCTTCATGATAGCACCGCTGTTCTGGATGATTTCCATCTCACTGAAGACGATGGAGGAGATCTACCGGGGGGAATTCACTTTCATCCCGGAAGACATCCAGTTCTCGAACTTCACTGATATATTCACAGTCGCCCCATTCGGGACGTATTTCATCAATACGGCAGTCATTACTGTCATCGTGGTACTGGCCAATGTCTTCGTCAATGCGTACATTGCATACGGGTTTGCCAAGATCGAATTCAAGGGGCGTGGGCCCCTTTTCATCATCGTTCTGTCGACCATGATGCTGCCGGGATTCATCACACTGATACCACAGTATGTCATATTCGCCAAGCTCGGTCTTGTGAATACCTATTATCCCTTGATACTGCCGGCACTGTTCGGAAGTGCATTCAACATCTTCCTGCTCAGACAGTTTTTCAAAGGTGTGCCCAACAGCATGATCGAAGCGGCAAAAATGGAAGGTGCGAACCATTTCCAGATATTTTTCAAAATCGCCCTTCCAATGATCAAACCGGCACTGTTCACCGTCGCAATCTTCTCATTCAATGGTGTGTGGAATGACTTCCTCGGGCCGCTGCTCTACCTGAATGATGAGTCGCTCTACACACTCCAGCTCGGTCTGCAGGTGTTCAAGGAACAGTCCAACACCCAGTGGAACTATCTGATGGCAGGATCACTGCTCGTCCTTCTGCCTGTCATCGTGCTGTTCTTCTTCTTCCAGAGGTACTTCATCGAAGGATCGAATATACTCGGCAATACGGACGAAAAATGATGTCAGACATCCGCTTCTGTTATAATTGGGCTATGCAGATAGGAGGATGAATATGAAGTCAATGACACCCTTCCTGATGTTCGAAGGCCGTGCAGAGGAAGCGCTGAATTATTATATTGAGGTTTTCGCGGATGCGGAAATCCGCTATGTAAACAAATACGATGAAGAAAATCCTGAGCTGGAAGGCAAGATCATGCAGGGGGTAATCCGCATCCATGACCAGCTCATCATGATGATGGACAGCAATGCCCCCCATGAATTCACGTTTACGCCAAGCATGTCTTTTTTCATAGAATGCAGATCGATGATGGAAATTGAAAACTATTACCGGAAGCTCAAGAAAAAAGGCGCCATTCTGATGCCTTTGGATGAATATGGATTTTCCGACAGCTTTGGCTGGATTCAGGATCAGTTCGGTGTTTCCTGGCAGCTGAACTTTTCCGGATAGATAAAAATGCCGTCCCTCTTCTTGTCAGGGACGGCATTTTTCAGTTCAATTATGCAGTTTTTCTGTTAAAGATTCTGCTGAAGAAAGATTTTTTCGCTTTAACATCTTTCTTGCTCTGTGAAATGTGGCTGTAGCTTTCAGCGATTTTTTTGTACTCTTCCATGCGAAGGTCTGCAGAAATACGATCTGTTGAGAACATTTTGTTTCCTCCTATTTTGTAATTCATATTTATATAAATATCATTATTACCGTTTGTTTACAGTTACATAATACCATTATATCAATGTCTCATCAATGATTATGTGAATTTTTTACCAAAGTAAATATATTGATAATTTTTAAATAGTTTTATTTTTTAATGTAATAATATGTTTAAAATTTCACCTTTGGATTTGTTTAAGGTATAAAATATTTTTTTCTGCATCATTATACCCGTTGATTCCGTTTTCATAAATTCCTTTTGCATACTTACTCTCTTCATCAAAAATAAGTTCAACGCTAAACTTAAAACTTTTTATCCTTTAAAGGCATAAAGTGTTAAAATGAATTTGAACATTCTTCACGCAGGGGGGAGGAATCATTTAATGTGGTGGATACTGGCCATAGTGATTTTTGCTTCAATTGGCGGCTTCGGAAGCGAATATTTGAAACACCTGAGAAAGATGGAAAAGATCAAGGCGGAGGCCGTAGACAAGCAGCTGGAACTCGAACGGTTGAAACAGGAGAATTTTCTGCTCGAAAATCAGCATATGAAATCAGAGCTCGAACGTATCAAAGAGGAGAATAGAAAACTTCTTGAATCGAAACAGAAAGAAAAAGAAAGTCCCTGGCTCATAGAAGAGACAAGGACTGGTAAGGAGGAGTGAACGCGTTCACTCCTCTTTTTTATATTCCATATGGTAATGGGGTATGTTATCTTCGAGATGCATTTCAGACACCACTTCAAAACCGAAAGACTCATAGTATTCTTTAAGATAGGCCTGGCCGTGGAGGTATATCAGTTCTCCGGAGTGATGCACATCTACATATTCCATCGCCTGCCCCATCAGTTCCCGGCCGAGTCCGCTGCCCCGCCTGTCACTTCGGACAATCACCCTGCCGATTGAAACAGGCTTTTCCAGGATGATCCGCAGATAAGCGATGATCCCAGACGCATCAGTTTTATAAATATGGAGGGAAAATTCATCTTTCCCGTCTATTTCCTGATAGGCACACTCCTGCTCTA
>Ga0209487_1002256_pt1 | contig 15769 bp, 19 predicted proteins | sample Poulit2012_FD_187524 | JGI IMG/M metagenome (GOLD analysis project Ga0209487, IMG submission 187524) | Agricultural soil microbial communities from Georgia to study Nitrogen management - Poultry litter 2012 (SPAdes) (version 2) | ecosystem: Environmental > Terrestrial > Soil > Agricultural land... | reverse complement strand
AACGGACACAAGGTGCTCGCGCACATCTCCGGAAAGATGCGTCAGAACTACATCCGGATCCTCCCGGAGGACCGGGTCGTCGTCGAGCTGAGCCCGTACGACCTCACCCGGGGTCGCATCGTCTACCGCTACAAGTAACCCACCCGACAATCGCCGCCGCGGCACCGTGCCGAGCGGCGGCGGAGGAATGCAATGAAGGTCAAGCCCAGCGTCAAGAAGATCTGCGACAACTGCAAGGTCATCCGTCGGCACGGCCGCGTCATGGTGATCTGCAGCAACGTCCGCCACAAGCAGCGTCAGGGCTGACCTGACGACGGCGGCGACCTGCCGCCAACCGCTCCGTCAGCACCCAGGTGCAACCCCCGGTTCGGAGGCCGGGGCCCGCCCCGCTCGGGCGGGACGGCGGAGCGGAGGACCTCCGAGCAGCATGAGGAGCACAAGTTGGCACGACTCGTCGGCGTCGACCTCCCCCGCGAGAAGCGGCTCGAGGTGGCGCTCACCTACATCTACGGCATCGGGCGGACCCGCGCGAAGCAGGCGCTCGAGGCCACGGGCGTGAGCCCGGACCTGCGCGTCAAGGACATGACCGACAGCGACCTCGTCGCTCTTCGTGACTACATCGAGGGCAACTTCAAGGTCGAGGGTGACCTCCGCCGCGAGGTCCAGGCCGACATCCGCCGCAAGGTCGAGATCGGCTCCTACCAGGGCCTGCGTCACCGCCGCGGACTGCCCGTCCGCGGACAGCGCACCAAGACCAACGCCCGCACCCGCAAGGGCCCCAAGCGCACGGTGGCCGGCAAGAAGAAGGCCCGCTAAGTAGTCCGGTCGCACGTCCCGGCGCCCCGCGCCACGTGCCCCGGTCCGACGACCAGGAGAGAAGCACCACATGCCCCCCAAGTCCCGCCAGGCCACCTCTGCGGCCCGCAAGCCGCGCCGGAGCCAGCGCAAGAACGTCACGCACGGTCACGCTCACATCAAGAGCACGTTCAACAACACGATCGTCACCCTCACCGACCCGAACGGCGCCGTCATCAGCTGGGCCTCCTCGGGCCAGGTCGGCTTCAAGGGCTCGCGCAAGTCGACGCCCTTCGCTGCCCAGATGGCTGCCGAGGCCGCGGCCCGCCGCGCCCAGGAGCACGGCATGAAGAAGGTCGACGTCTTCGTCAAGGGCCCCGGCTCCGGCCGGGAGACCGCGATCCGCTCCCTCCAGGCCGCCGGCCTCGAGGTGGGCTCGATCCAGGACGTCACCCCCCAGGCCCACAACGGCTGCCGCCCCCCGAAGCGTCGCCGCGTCTGAGTACTCCGTCGTGCGCCGTCCTGCGGGGCGGCGCACGGCACGAGGTGCCGGCACCTCATCCCCGCCCGGTGGTCGGACCGATGACCCCGGGTGCCCTGCACGGCGTCATATAGCGGTCGCCTGCTGAAAGGAACACATCGTGCTCATCGCACAGCGTCCAGTCCTGACCGAAGAGGTCCTCACCCCGCAGCGCTCCCGGTTCGTCCTCGAGCCGCTGGAGCCCGGGTTCGGCTACACCCTCGGCAACTCCCTGCGTCGCACCCTCCTGTCCTCCATCCCGGGTGCCGCCGTCACGAGCATCCGGATCGACGGTGTCCTCCACGAGTTCTCCACCGTCCCGGGGGTCAAGGAGGACGTCACCGAGCTCATCCTCAACATCAAGGACATCGTCGTCTCCTCGGAGCACGACGAGCCGGTCGTCATGTACCTGCGCAAGCAGGGCCCGGGCGTCGTCACCGCCGGTGACATCACCCCGCCGGCGGGTGTCGAGGTCCACAACCCCGACCTGCACCTCGCGACGATCAACGCCAAGGGCAAGCTCGAGATCGAGCTCACGGTCGAGCGGGGCCGCGGCTACGTCTCCGCAGCCCAGAACAAGAGCTTCGACTCGGAGATCGGCCGCATCCCGGTCGACTCGATCTACTCGCCGGTCCTCAAGGTGACCTACAAGGTCGAGGCCACCCGTGTCGAGCAGCGCACCGACTTCGACAAGCTCATCGTGGACGTCGAGACGAAGAACTCGATGAGCCCGCGGGACGCGCTGGCCTCCGCCGGCAAGACCCTGGTCGAGCTCTTCGGGCTCGCGCGGGAGCTCAACGTCGAGGCCGAGGGCATCGAGATCGGCCCCTCGCCGACCGACGCCGCCCTCGCCGCCGACCTGGCGCTGCCCATCGAGGAGCTCGGTCTGCAGTCCCGCTCCTACAACTGCCTCAAGCGCGAGGGCATCCACACCGTGGGCGAGCTCGTCGCGCGCAGCGAGGCCGACCTGCTCGACATCCGCAACTTCGGGGCGAAGTCGATCAGCGAGATCCGCGAGAAGCTCTCCGGGCTCGGGCTCAGCCTCAAGGACAGCACGGTCGACTACGACATCGCCGCCGACGCCTCCGCGTACGAGGGCGACATCGAGTTCAGCGACGGCTCACGCGACTGACGCCACCAACGAATCACTACAGGAGAGAACATGCCCACTCCAGCCAAGGGCCCCCGTCTTGGTGGCAGCCCCGCCCACGAGCGGCACATGCTGGCGAACCTCGCCACCGCGCTGCTCGAGCACCGCTCCATCACGACGACGGAGCACCGTGCCAAGCGGCTGCGCCCCGTCGTCGAGAAGCTCATCACCCTCGGCAAGCGCGGTGACCTCCACGCGCGCCGCAAGGTGATGACGACCATCAAGGACAAGGGCGTGGTGCACGAGCTGTTCACCGAGATCGCCCCCGCGATGGCCGAGCGCCAGGGCGGCTACACCCGGATCACCAAGACGGCACCGCGCAAGGGCGACAACGCCCCGATGGCGGTCATCGAGCTGGTCATGGAGCCGGTGAGCCCGAAGCAGGCCACCGTCCGTGAGGCCGAGAAGGCCACCGAGCGCGCCGCGCAGGCGGCGGCGCCCAAGAGCCCGGAGTCGCCCGAGTCTGCGCAGTCCCCGGCGGAGCCCACCGAGGAGGCGGCAGCGCAGGAGACGGCCGCCGCCGAGCAGGCCGGTGCCGAGGCCTCCGCGGAGGCGGCGACCGACGAGGCGCAGGACGCCGGCGCGGCCGACACCGGAGAGACCGCCGAGGGCACGCCCCGCGGCTGAGACTGCGGTGCGCCCACCCGGCGCGCCGTACACGCACGAGGCCCGCACCCCACAAGGGTGCGGGCCTCGCGCCGTCCCGGGCGCCCGCCCCAGCGGTACGCCGGGCCGAACAGCGCCCCCGACGCCGGGGAGGCGAAGTACGCTGAGAACACCGCGACGGCGCAGGGCAGCGCCGCCGCATCGCCGAGAGTCGAGGAGCGCACGTGCAGCTGCGGAGCGAGAGCATCACCTGGCGGGAGATCGACGGCGAGCTCGTCATCCTCGACACCGAACGGTCGGTCTACCTCACGACGAACGCCTCCGGCACGCACCTGGCCAAGCTGCTCACGAGCGAGCGCACCGCCGACGAGCTCGCCGACGCGCTCGTCGAGCAGTACGGCATCGACCGGGAGACGGCCGTGGCCGACGTCGCGGCCTTCGTCGCCCAGCTCCAGGCCAAGGGTCTGCTCCGGTGAGCAGCCGCACGGTGGACCGGTGACGGAGCAGGACACCGAGCCCGTCGACCCGCTGGACCTCCAGGTCGAGAGCCGGAGCCAGCGGCGTTCCGTGGCGCGGCTGTGGCACCTGCTGCGGCGCTCCACCCGGCTCGTCTGGTCGGCGGGACGGCTGCTCCTCGTCGGCCTGCTCGCCGTCCAGGTGGCGGCCGCGCTCGTGCTCGCCGCCCAGGTGCTCGTCGTGGAGGTGTTCCTCGCGGCGGTCATCGCCCTCGGCAGCGGTGCGGCCGAGGCCTCCGCGCTGCTGCTGCCCACCCTGGCGCTGTCCGGGCTCATGGCGCTGACCGCGCTCCTGAACGCGGTGCGCGGCTACCTCAGCCGCTACCTCGGGGAGGCCGTGGCGCGGCGCACCCACCAGGACGTGCTGGACGCCGCCACCGGGGTCTGTCTGCGCCACTTCGAGTCGGCGGCCTTCCACGACCGGTTGCAGCGCGTCGAGGCGGCCGCCGCCACCCGCCCCTTCCAGGTCACCCAGGCGCTGCTCGGTATGGTCGGCGGGCTCACCGCCACGGTCGGGGTGGGGGCCGTCCTCGTCGGCATCCACCCGCTCCTCCTCCCCCTGCTCCTCCTCGGCGGGCTGCCGGTCGTCCTGACCAACCGCCGCGAGAGCCGCCTGGAGTTCGGCTTCACCGTGGAGCAGACCCACCCGCACCGGCTGCGCCACTACCTCAACCACCTCCTCACCAGCCGGGACGAGGCCAAGGAGATCCGCGCCTTCGACCTCGGCGCACCGCTGCGCGCCCGCTTCGACCGGCTCTACGGCCGCTACCTGGAGGACCTGGCCCGCCACCTGCGCCGGCGCACCCGGCTCAACGTGGTCGGCAACCTCGGCTCGGCCGCCGTCCTCACCGGCACGCTCCTCCTGCTCGTGCGGCTCATCGACCAGGGCGCGGTCTCCGTCGCCCAGGCCGGAGCGGCCGTCGTCGCCATCCGCATGCTCCAGGGCCAGGTGCAGGCCCTGCTCCAGGGGGTGCAGTCGATCTTCGAGTCCGGGCTCTTCCTGCGGGACGTCGACCTGTTCCTCGAGCTCGGCGCCGCCGCACGCGAGGAGGAGGCCGGGGCACCCGCCCCCGCCCAATTCCAGGAGATCGAGGTCGACGACGTCCGGTTCCGCTACCCCGGCAGCGAGGCCGAGGCCCTGCGCGGGGTGAGCCTGCGCATCCGGCGCGGCCAGGTCGTCGCGCTCGTCGGGGAGAACGGCTCGGGCAAGACCACCCTGGCCAAGATCCTCGCGGGCCTGTACGAGCCCACCGCGGGTTCGGTGCGCTGGGACGGGACGGACACCCGGGCCTTCGCCCGCAGGTCCGTCCGCGACCGGGTGGCGGTGATCTTCCAGGACTTCGTCCGCTACGCACTCTCGGCCCGCGAGAACATCGCCTTCGGCCGGTACACCCCCGACGTCGAAGAGGGACGGGTGGCCGCTGCGGCCGAGCGGGCCGGTGCCGCGGGCGTCCTGGAGGGGCTGCCGCAGGGCTACGACACCGTCCTGTCCCGGCTCTTCAAGGGAGGGCGCGACCTCTCGGGCGGCCAGTGGCAGCGGGTCGCCGTCGCCCGCGCCTTCTACCGCGACGCGCAGCTGATGATCCTCGACGAGCCGACCGCCGCCCTCGACCCGCGCGCCGAGAGCCGGCTGTACGAGTCGCTGCGGGCGGTGCTCGCCGGGCGCACCGCGGTGCTCATCTCCCACCGCTTCTCCTCCGTGCGGTCCGCCGACGTCATCTACGTGCTCGACCGGGGACGTGTCGTGGAGGCCGGTGCCCACGAGGAGCTCATGGCCCGCGAGGGCCGGTACGCCGAGCTGTTCCGGCTGCAGGCGGCCGCCTACCTCGACGCCCCGGCAGCGAGGGCGGGCCGGGCCCCGGCGGAGCGACCGTGAGCCCTCACCCCGGCGCACCCCGGCTCACCCCCCACCCCGGGCACCGTCCCGCCGTGATCACCCAGCACGGGCTCATCGCGCCGGTCGGACCTGCCGTAGATTCCCGGTGTCCGACCCTGCCGGCCGCCGGCACCCACGCGACTGGAGACCAGGTGACGCTGCATCCCGACCACACCGCGGTGGCCGAGGCCCGATGAGAGTCCCGCTCCGCGAGGTCCCCGCCGTCGCCGCAGCGCTCGTGGTGGCCTGCGCCGTCGAGGTCGGGGTGCGCACCCTGCCGCTGCCGCGCCTCGCGCGGCTGGCCGGTGCCCCGCTGCGCCACGGCGGCCCCGCAGGCCCACCACCGACACGCCCCGTGCAGCTCGGGCCCCGGGCACGGCTGCGGCTGGGCGCGGTGCGGCGCGTCATGCGTCACTGGCCCTACGGGGACACCTGCCTGCGGCACGCGCTCGTCGCCGGTCACCGCATCCGCCGGTTCGGTCCCGAGCTCGTCGTCGGGGTGACCAAGGTCGAGGGCGAGGTGCGGGCCCACGCCTGGCTCGAGGTCGGGGCCGGCGTCTACGACCCGCTCGGTGCCGCCCCCGCCTACCTGCCCCTGGTCCCCACGGCCACGGAGCAGCCGTGACCCGCTGCCGGCTGTACGGCCTCGTCGTCGACAGCGAGATCGACCTGCACCAGGACCGCCCGGCGACCGGCCCGGCGGACGTCACCGTGCGCCGCGGGGAGCCGATGCCGCCGCCCCGGGTGCGCCCGGGCGGACGCACCCTGCTGCACTACCAGCCGGGGGAGCAGCCGCTGTTCACCGCGACCGAGCAGACCGACGGCTACGTCCTGCGCTTCTACCGCACCGCCGACTTCGTCGTCGACCGCACGCTGAGCCACGTCGTGGTCCACGCCGTCGAGGGCGCCGACCCCGACACCCTCGGCGTGCTCGTGTCCGGCACCCTGCTGTCCTTCCTCCTGGCCCTGCGCGGCGCGGCAGTGCTCCACGCCTCCGCCGTCGAGGTCGACGGTGCGGCGGTGGCGTTCGTCGGGAGCTCGGGGATGGGCAAGTCGACGATGGCCACCCTGCTGTGTGCGGCGGGCGGGCGGCTGGTCACCGACGACGTCCTGCGGCTCGAGCTCGACGCGCCGCGGCCGCGCTGCCACCTGGGGGCCACCGCGCTGCGGCTGCGCAAGTCCGCCGGCGAGCTCGCCACGCTCTTCACCACGACACCCGCGCACCGGGTCACCGGGGACGGGCGGGACGCGCTGGCGACGACGCCGTCGGGGTCCGAGCTGCTGCCGCTGGCGGCGCTCGTGGTCCCCCTGCCCCAGCACGACGGCGGGCTCGCCCGGCCGGAGCTGGTCCGCCTCGAGCCCAAGCAGGCGCTGCTCACGCTGCTGCAGTTCCCGCGTATCGTCGGGTGGGAGGACGCCCGGGTGCTCGACCGTCAGCTGCAGGAGCTCGGGACGCTCGTCGAGGCGGTCCCGGTCTACGTCGCGCGGCTCCCGTGGGGGCCACCGTTCTCCCCGACCCTCGCCCGCGACGTGCTGGCCGGCCTCGGGCTCGCCGTCGGCACCAGCGGCAGACCCTCCTGACGGAGCCAGGCGACCTGCGCCATGAAGTAGCTCACCGGGTGCGGCCGGTCGCCGAGCCAGCCGGCGCGTAGGCGCTCCTCGTCGACGTACTCCGGGTGGAACGCCCCGCCGGTGTACTTCCGCGCGAACTCCCGCTCCCGCTCGGTCCAGCGTGACCGGTTGAACGCCGCCTTGCTCTGCCGGGCGAGGACGGCGTCCGGCAGCAGGTCCGCCCCGAGGCGCCGGAACAGGTGCGTGCGGCCCCCGGGGAAGCCCCAGCGGCCGCCCTCGGCGGCCAGGGCCGCGACGACCGTCGGCTCGGCGATGGGGTGGCGCATGGTCAGCCCGTACTCGGCCGCGCCCACCACCGGGTTGTCCAGGCCCATCCGGGTATGGCGCTGGTCGAGCACCGCCCAGGTGGCCTCGTCCCACCGCAGCGGTCCGCGCAGCGCCACCTCGTCCGCGGCGAGGACCGCCCGCGCGCGGGGGCGTAGCCAGGGCAGCACCTCGGGGTCGGCGAACGCCCGCCTGGCCCGTCGGCGGTCGACGACGGTGGGGGTGAGCGAGGCGGCCGCGGCGCGCAGCAGCGCCCGGCTCGCGCGTCTGCCGTGCAGTCGCAGGAGATGGAGGGCGGTGACGCGGCGCGCCTCGAGGAGAGCGTCGCCACCCTCGCCGGTGAGCACGGTGCCGCCCGGGTCGAGCTGGGCGAAGAACACCGGCTGGGTGTGCACCGCCTCGGGCCACACCAGGCCGCGGCGGCGCAGGTGGTGCAGCGCGACGTCCCCGAGCGTGGACCGTTCGTCGGTGATGGACAGGACGATGCGCTCGGTGATCCCGAGGTGGTCCAGCACGAGCTGTTGCCAGGACGACTCGTCGGCGTGTTCGTCACCGGGGTAGACGGCGGTGACCGGGACCGGGTCGGGCACCCCGAGGCGGCGCGCCGCGCTGGTGGCGAGCGCGAGGACAAGGGAGGAGTCGCGGCCACCGGAGAACAGGACGTAGCAGGGGCCGCGGACGACGCTGTCCGCGACCACCTGCTCCAGGGCCGCGCGGGTGGAACCGTCGACCGGCTGTGGACGGTCGACCGGGGGCATCGTCCCCAACGGGGCGACGACGTCGAGCTCGCTCCCGGTCAGCCGCTCGTAGTGCCCCACCGGGCGGCCCGTCACCAGCCCGCTGCGCGCCGGCCGTGGCCGGCGCGCAGCGGGTCGGCGGGGGTCAGCTGAACTCACCCGGCAGCGGGATGACGATCTTCCACAGGCGGATCTCGTCGGACCAGTCCTGGAGGTTGGTCCCACCGAGCGTCATCTCACGAATGCTGCCGACCTCGGTCAGCGTGGGAGCTTCGTAGCGTTCCACGTGTTCCCCTTCCATGTCAGCGGTGCGGCACCGCATCGTGCCGCTGGGTGGAGTCCCAGCAGGTAGAGGCCACGATAGGGACGGGTGACGGTTCGGGGGGCCGTCCGGGTGACTCTTCACAGGTGGTCCGGGAGGGACGGGAGGGTGAGGATCGCGGTCGGAGGGTGAGGCGACCTCACCCTCGACCCGCCGCCACCACCGCGTCCACCCGGTCGAGGTAGGCCTCCAGCGTGCGGCTGTCGGCGAACGGTCGGTGCCCCGGCTCCGGCGGCGGACGCATCCCCAGGAGATAGCGGCTGACGCTGCGTGAGGTCGCGAGGGTGGTGCGGACGGCCCCGGGACGCACGGCCCGCGCGAAGAGGCGCGCGGCGCCGTGCTCGGTGCGGGTGCGGGCCACCGGTGCCAACCGGTCGACCACGGCGGCGAGACCGCGGAACGTCGGCGAGGTCCCGAGGACGCGCTCGACGTCGGCCGGGATCGGCCCGCCGAGCGCCGAGCGCGCGCGCCGCAGCACGAAGGCGACGTGCGAGGTCGCGTCCCACGCCGCCGCCCGGAGGCGTACCTCCTCCCAGTCGGTGACGTGCGCCGCCGTGCCCTGCGCGTCGAGGAGGTACACCAGCCGGTTCACCCCGGACAGGACGGCATGGATGCAGACATGCAGGAGACGGTCCACCGGGTCGAGGGTCCAGGCGGGCCCGAAGCCCAGGGTGGTCGGGACCCGGCGGGCGAGGAGGTCGGCGGTCGGCACGCGGAGCCGGCGCCGCCTCTCGGCCTCGTTGACGACGTTCCAGTGCAGGTCCAGCTGGATCCCGGACGGGCTGCGCCAGTGCATCTCACCGGGCAGGTCGGGGTGGCGCAGCGTGTCGGCGTGGTCGACCACCCGCCACCCCGCGGCCCGCAGCTGCACGCTCACCCGGCGCAGGTCACCCGGGGCGACGAGGACGTCGATGTCGCGGTAGCTGCGCAGCCCCCGGACCGGGTGCGCGGTCTCCGACAGCACCGGTCCCTTGAGGACCACCCAGGGCACCGGGTCGAACAGTGCCCCGAGGTGCCCGAGGAGGGTCGTGACGTGCAGGTGCATCGCCATGGCACGGTCCCGGTCCTCCGCCAGGAGCGCGGCCAGCCCGGGCTCGGAGTCCCGCAACAGCACGTGGGCCAGGGGCGCGAGGCGGTGGTGCCGCAGTGCGGCGACGAGGGCGTCCGGTGCCGCCCGGACGGCGGGGTCGAGCTCCGGCACGGCTCCGCGGGCGATGGTCACCAGGGTGTCGGAGACGGCCCGGTGCAGCCGGCGGTCCCGTCGGGCCGCGGCGAGCCGCTGCCCCGCCGGGACCACCCGGCCGGCGCCGGCGTCCCGGAGTGCGACGGCGCCCTCCGGTCGGGCGACAGGGCGGTCCAGGCTCATGGGCGCTCCTCCTGCGGGCTCGGCTGCCTGCCCGCGGGCGTCAGCCGGGCCGGGCTCTCCGGCGGGGCCCCGTGGCGGTGCATCCGGTGCAGCAGGCCGGCGGTGAGCCGGTCGAGCAGGCTGCGGCGCACGTAGCGGCGGTAGTCGGGGCTGCGGCGCACCACCTCCTCCGGCAGTGGCCACGGCTCGAAGGTCGTCTCGAGCCGGTGGCCGGTGCCGCTGGGGCCGGCGGCCTGGATGGCGAGCGTGAGCTCGGTGAGGTGGAGGGTGAAGTCGTGGCCGGGGAAGGAGGGCCGCCCGGTCGTCGCGGCGTCGACCAGCTCGGCGACCCCGACGCACTTGTCCTGCTGGCCCAGCTGCCCGAGGCGCAGGCGGCGCAACAGGTCCGCCGGGCTCCACCAGCGCCGCGGCCCGAGCGGGTCGTAGGGCTCGGACTGCCCTGGCGGCGGGACACGCACGAGGGGCACACGGTGGCCACCCACCCCGAAGAGCCGCTGGAGGGCCGTGCTCGCCCGGACGCTGCGCGCCTTGCGTGCGTTGAGCGACAGCGTGGTGAACGGCTCGAGGTAGACGGGGCACTCGTCGTGCCACGGGTTGTCGGAGTGCACCCACCCGCGGTTGCCGATGACCCGCATCCGGTGGTCGTACGGGGCCCCGATGGAGCAGGTGACCCGGCCGACCACCCCGCTGACGAAGTCGAGGCAGGCGACCGAGAAGTCCGGGGTGTCGGGCGGGGAGAGCGGCTGGTGGGTCTTGTCCGGGAGCGTGACCTTGGAGAAGGCGGTCACCGAGCGCACCGGGCCGAAGATCGCGCACATCCACGCCAGGTGGTAGGACACGTGCTCCCAGGTGCAGCCGGCCTCGTACTCCGAGAGGTAGGGCCACGGCGCCCCCGACTCCGAGCGCCAGCTCTCCGGCCCCATGAGGTAGATGGGGTTGTCGTCGAGCTCGGCGTAGACGAGCCGCACGTCACCCACCAGCCCGTCGGCGACCACCTTCCACATCGTCAGGGCGGTCGCCGAGAGCGCGTTCGACGGGGCGCAGCCGAGCAGGAGCCCCCGGGACTCCGCCAGGTCGACCAGCTCACGCGCCAGGTGCAGCTCGGTCACCAGCGGCTTCTCGGAGTACACGTGCTTGCCCGCCTCCAGGGCCGCCCGGGTGACGGCGTAGTGGGAGGCGACCGAGGTGAGGTTGAGGACGACGTCCACCGCGGGGTCGGCGAGCAGCTCCTCGGTGGAGGCGTACGTCGGCACGCCGTAGTGCCGTGCCACCCGCGCGACCTGTGCCGGGTCCCGGTCCGTCACCCCGGCGAGCTCGAGCGCCGGGTGGTTCGCCCAGGTGCGCATGTAGTCGTCGAAGACGTAGCCGCACCCGACGATGCCGACCCTCACCTGCGTGCCCTGGGCGCGCGGCCCCTGCCGGGCGGCCCGGACACGCGACGGCAGACCCGCAGGACCGGGTGGTGTCCGCGCATGCTCGTCATCGGGCTGCTCCAAGGTGGAGGCTGGAAGGCCAACTGGGGCACATGATGCCAGCAGGTGGTGACCGCTCGGAGCGGAATGGGGCGAGGAGTGTCGCCGACGCGGCCGGTGTCGTTAACATCCGGCCATGGGCCCCATCGGCGTCGTCCTGGTCCACGGCACGCGTGCGTCGCGGACCATGTGGCTGCGCCAGCTCGAGGCGCTGGCGCAGGCGCGCGTGCCCGCCGTGGCGCCCGACCTGCCCGGCCACGGGCGCCGGGCCGGGGAGCCGTTCACACTCGACGGTGCGGTCGCGGCGGTCGAGGAGGCGGCGGCATCGCTCGCGGGGGACGTCGTCGTCGCGGGCCTGTCGCTCGGCGGGTACCTCGCCCTGCACTGGGCGGCCCGCACCGAGCGGCCGGTGGCGGCCGTCGTCGCCGCGGGGTGCACCACCCGCCCCCGCGGTCCCGGGCTGGCGGCTTACCGCCGGTTGGCCGCGCTCATCGGACGGGCGCCCGGCGGCGGCCGCCGGCTCAACGACACGCTCGTGCGTCTCATGCTGCCCGACCGGGCGCGGCGCGACCTGCACGCCGGGGGGATGGAGCTCGGGGTGATGGACGCGGTGCTCGCCGCCGTGGCCGACCTCGACCCGCTCGCCGACCTGCGGGCGCTGGCCGGCGTCCCCGTCCACCTCGTCAACGGCCGCTGGGACCACTTCCGGCTCGAGGAGCGCCGGTTCCTCGCCACCCGCCCCGACGCGCGGCTCCACGTCGTCCCGCGGGCGCACCACCTGGTCTCCCTCGTCCGGCCGGAGGAGTTCAACCGGATCCTGCTCGACGTCGTCGCCGACGTCAGCCCCCGCTCGGTCCGGAGCCGGGACCCTGGCTCGGGCTGATGCCGCGCAGGCTCCACGCCCGCACCCCGCCGACGATGCCCGCGCTGTTCGGGACGACGACGACCTCGTCGCCCAGCCGGTCGAGCGTCTGCGGCGTGATGCGCCGGGCGTTGCCACCACCCAGGTAGAGCCGGTCCCACAGGAAGACCGGGCGCAGCGAGTCCACCACCTGCCGCACCCGCCGCGACCACATGGCGTCCCCGAGCCGCAGCCGCTCGTGCTCACCGATGTACTCGTCGTACGTCAACCCCCACCGGGCCAGCGCCCGGGACAGCTCGAGGTGCGGGGCCAGCCGGCCGCCGTCGAACAGCGCGTTGCCCAGCCCGGTGCCGAGCGTGACGACGAGCTCGAGCCCCGCCCCGGCGATGACCCCCGCGCCGTGCACCTCGGCGTCGTTGAGGAGCAGCACCGGCAGCCCCAGCTCCGCGGAGAGCGCCTCCTGGAAGTCCAGGCCCGCCCACGCGGTGACGAGCTCGGGCAGCACCTTCGTCCGCGGGCCCGCCCGCGTGACGTAGTGGGGGGTGGAGACGACGACACCGTGGCGGATCATCCCCGGCATGCCCACGGTCGCCCGGTCGGCGCGGGGGAGCTGGGCGGCCAGCTGGCGCACCGTGTCCAGGAGCCGCTCCGGGGGCAGCGGGTACGGGGTCGCCGTGCGGACCGGCTGGGCGTGCATCGTGCCCGCCGCGTCGAGGACGGAGGCCTTGATGCCGCCGCCGCCGCAGTCGACGGCGAGCGTGGCCGGGCCTCGGTCACCGGTGCTCACTGGGTCCACCCGGGTGACGGTACTAGCCTGCGAGGCGTGACTGCAGCGACCCCCACCGGCGCGGCCGGGCCCGACGTGCCGGCAGCGGCCGGGACGCAGCTCGTCCGCGTCCGGCTCGACCTGCGCTACGACGGCACCGACTTCGCCGGGTGGGCCGCCCAGCCCGGCCTGCGGACGGTGCAGGGGACGCTGGAAGAGGCGCTGCGCACCGTGCTGCGCCTGGCCGAGCCGGCCCGGCTGACGGTCGCCGGCCGCACCGACGCCGGCGTCCACGCCCGCGGCCAGGTGGCCCACGTCGACCTGCCCCGGCCGGCGTGGGAGGCCGTGCCCGGCCGCAGCGACCGACCCCCGGCGGAGGCACTCGTCTCCCGGCTCGCCGGGGTGCTCGGCCGGGACGCCCGCCCACGCGGCGCCGGTGACCTCGTCGTCTGGCGCGCACAGGTCGCCCCGCCCGGCTTCGACGCCCGGTTCTCCGCCGTCTGGCGCCGCTACGCCTACCGGGTGGCCGACCGTCCCCACGCCCGGGACCCGCTGCGCCGCCACGACGTGCTGTGGCACGGCCGCCCGCTCGACGTCGCCGCCATGGACGCCGCCGCCCAGCAGCTCCTCGGCGAGCACGACTTCGCCGCGTACTGCAGACCGCGGGAGGGGGCGACGACGATCCGCACCCTCCAGGAGCTGCGCTGGCGGCGGGTGCCCGCGGGGGAGCCCGACGCCGGCCTCGTCGTCGCCGACGTGCGCGCCGACGCCTTCTGCCACTCCATGGTCCGGGCCCTGGTCGGGGCGAGCCTCGCCGTCGGCGAGGGGCGCCGGCCGGTCGACTGGCCCGCCGCCGTCCTCGCCGCCCGCCGGCGCGACCCCGCCGTCACGGTCGCCGCCGCCCACGGCCTCACCCTGGAGGAGGTCGGCTACCCGCCCGACGCCGAGCTCGCCACCCGCGCCGCCGCGGCCCGCAACCTCCGCACCCTGGGCTGAGCAGGCTCCCCGTGCGGGACCGCGGACCGGGTGGCAGCCTGGAGCGATGAGCGAGCCAGCGCAGGACACCCCCGCCACCAGCCCCGACCCCGAGCTGCCGGGCGAGGGCGACAGCAACCAGCTGCCCAAGGAGGACACCCTCGAGGACCGCGCCGTGGACGAGCTCCTCGACGAGGGCTACTCACCGCCCGAGCGCGACCCGCTGCGCGGTGAGAACCTCACCCAGGCCGAGCTCGTCGAGGGGGACACGCACGCCGAGCGGCTCGCCCAGGAGGAGCCGGAGGTGTGGGAGGAGCCGCAGCGGCCGGACCCGGGCCGGGAACCGGACCGCGCCGGCCGGCTCGAGGCGGCCGGCGAGGAGAGCGTCGGCGCCGGTGGCGAGCGGGAGCAGGACGTCATGGCGCAGGACGTCGGCGTCGCCGGTGGCGCCGCGGCCGCGGAGGAGGCGGCGATGCGGGTCCGTGAGGAGGACGACCCGATCGGGCTCACCGACGAGGGCGGCACGCCCGGCTGAGGCCCGTGGCACGTCTCACTCGGGCCCTCCCGCACCGCCTTTGACCACGTGCCCGCCCCGGCGGTACCCTTGGATGTCGTTGTGCATCCCTTTGCGCTCCCCGGTGCCTCCCACTCGCCGGCGCAGCGGCGCGGATGCCCGCAGCGAGCATCACCAGACCATGGGCGGCAGTGCGCCTCGCACGCCGTCCTCGATGAGAGAAACGAAGGCTACGCCCGTGCGCACGTACACACCGAAGCCCGGCGACGTCGAGAAGAACTGGTACGTCATCGACGCTACCGACGTCGTCCTCGGCCGACTGGCGTCTCAGGTCGCCACCCTGCTCCGTGGGAAGCACAAGCCGAGCTTCGCCCCGCACGTCGACAGTGGTGACTATGTCATCGTCGTCAACGCCGCGAAGGTCGCCCTGACCGGGAGCAAGCGCGAGGACAAGATCGCCTACCGCCACTCCGGGTACCCGGGCGGGCTCAGGGCCGTCAGCTACGCGCAGCTGCTCGAGCGCTTCCCCGAGCGCGCTGTCGAGAAGGCGGTCCGCGGCATGCTCCCGAAGAACACCCTCGGCCGCGAGCAGCTGAAGAAGCTCAAGGTCTACGCCGGCCCGGACCACCCGCACGCCGCGCAGCAGCCGCAGGCCTTCGAGATCACCCAGGTTGCCCAGTAGTCCGCCCGGACCAGGCGCCCCGCAACAGGACACGAGGAGAACTGTGGCAGAGACCACCGACATCGAGCTGGACGACGAGAACGTCCCCAGCAGCTACACCACGGAGACCGAGGCCCCCGCGACGGGCAGCGGTCAGAGCATCACCGCCCCGGGCCAGGCGCTCGGTCGCCGCAAGGAAGCGGTTGCGCGCGTCCGACTCGTCCCCGGGACCGGCCAGTGGCGCATCAACGGCCGCTCGCTGGAGGACTACTTCCCCAACAAGCTCCACCAGCAGATGGTGAACTCGCCCTTCGCGCTGCTCGACCTCGAGGGCCGCTTCGACGTCATCGCCCGTATCAACGGCGGCGGCATCTCCGGCCAGGCCGGTGCCCTGCGCCTGGGCGTGGCCCGCGCGCTCAACGAGATCGACGCCGAGGCCAACCGCCCCGCGCTGAAGAAGGCCGGCTTCCTCACCCGTGACGCCCGCGCCGTCGAGCGCAAGAAGGCCGGGCTGAAGAAGGCCCGCAAGGCCCCGCAGTACTCCAAGCGCTGACCCGCGCACACGAACGGCCCCGTCCGGCAGCAGCCGACGGGGCCGTCGTCGTGCCACCTGGCACGATAGGTCCGTCGCCCGCTGCGGCACACCGGCCGCTCTCGACCCGAAGGAACCTCCCCATGCCCCGACTGTTCGGAACCGACGGCGTGCGCGGACTCGCCAACCGGGACATCTCCGCCG
>Ga0209487_1002255_pt1 | contig 15770 bp, 15 predicted proteins | sample Poulit2012_FD_187524 | JGI IMG/M metagenome (GOLD analysis project Ga0209487, IMG submission 187524) | Agricultural soil microbial communities from Georgia to study Nitrogen management - Poultry litter 2012 (SPAdes) (version 2) | ecosystem: Environmental > Terrestrial > Soil > Agricultural land... | reverse complement strand
CCGAAGTCAATTTATAATATGTAAACTAGTGAATGACATTCATTATAGTATCTATTCACAGTATAGCAAAATACGGAGGTGTTTGAAATGAAAACTCTATATTTCGATTGTTTCTCAGGAATTAGTGGGGATATGGTAATTGGTGCACTGCTTGATGCGGGCGGTGATGCTCTTCACTTAGAAACGGAATTAAAGAAGCTTAAGATAGAGGAAGAATATCAATTAAAATGGAAAAAGATTGTGAAGAACGGCATAACGGCTACCAAGTTCGATGTCAAACTAATGAATGATAATCATGGTTACTACCATGAAAATGGTCACCACCATGAACATGGTGACGAGCACCATCATCACCATCGGTCGTATCAGGATATTGTAAAGCTGATCGAGTCAGCCGATTATCATGATCACGTAAAGGATACCGCATTAAACATATTCAAGAAGATTGGTGAGGCGGAAGGGAAAATCCATGGTATGCCACTGGAAGAGGTTCACTTTCATGAAGTTGGTGCGGTTGATTCGATTATCGATATTATCGGTACAGCCCTATTACTTCATCATCTTAATATCAATACGGTGAAGGCATCCGCTATTCCAGTAGGATCAGGGAGTATTCATATTGACCACGGTGTTTATCCAGTACCTGCACCCGCTACATTAGAAATTTTAAAAGGGGTACCACTTGGTAAAAGCGAATTAAAAGCGGAGCTAACGACACCAACAGGAGCAGCTATTGCGACCGTGCTTGCTGAAGAGTTTTGTACATTGCCAGCGATGAGGGTGGAGGCAATTGGTTATGGTGCCGGAACGAAAACCTTTAAGGACCACCCGAATGTACTTCGTGTCATCATAGGGGAGGAAACGAGATGAACATTGCCTTAATTGCGCATGATAAAAAGAAGAATGATATTGTTCAATTTGCTCAAGCGTATAAATATAGCTTGAAAAAGCATGCACTTTATGCGACTGGAACAACAGGTTTGAGAATTTCCGAGAGTACGGGGCTCGCGTTACACCGTTTTCAATCCGGGCCATTAGGTGGGGATCAGCAAATTGGCGCTATGATCGCTGATAATAAAATGGATATGATCATCTTTTTCCGTGATCCATTAACGGCACAACCGCATGAGCCGGATATATCAGCATTAATGCGGCTTTGTGATGTCTATTCGATTCCATTGGCAACAAATATGGGATCCGCTGAAATTCTAATCCGTGCACTGGAACGGGGAGATTTGCAGTGGCGAGAAATTGTTCGGGAGAAGTAGTAGATGAGATTTAAGTTGACAGTTATAAATATGGACAGTAGTCTAAAAGTAGAGGAAGATGTAGACTATATTTTCTGATTACATGAATTCAATCCCTTGTATAAAGGGAAAATATATAAAATGAGGCGAGAGACATGAATAAAACACATAATGAAAAGAATCGTCGTTTAGGTGAGATTATTTCAGGGATGGGTCGCGTTATGGTGGCTTTTTCAGGCGGTGTAGACAGTACATTAGTCTTGAAGAGAGCGCAAGAGGAACTGGGAGATCAAGTGATGGCGGTTGTCGTGGCTTCAGAATTGTTCCGTGAAGAGGAGTTTGACGCAGCGGTTACACTTGCAACGGATATGGGAGTGGCTGTTTATCAAACGGAAATTAAAGAGCTTGAAGATGAAGGAATTGTCGCAAACAATCCGGACAGCTGGTACTATAGCAAGAAATTGCTTTACGCTCATTTGAATCAATTGGCAAAAGAAAAGGGCTATCATTATGTTTTAGACGGCATGATTATGGATGATGTGAACGATTTCCGTCCAGGCCTACAAGCCAGAACAGAAGCTGGTGCACGGAGCGTTTTACAGGAAGCTGGACTTTATAAACATGAAGTTCGTGAACTTGTTAAAAATCTGGATCTTCCCGTTTGGAATAAACCTGCATCATGTAGCCTAGCATCGAGAATTCCATACGGAACAACACTTGATAAACAAAAAATAGCACAAGTAGATGAGGCAGAACGCTTTATTGCTAAATTAGGATTTGAAATGGTACGTGTCCGTTATCATGATGAGATTGCTCGTATTGAGGTAAATCCGGCAGAGATAGCAGAACTTGTACAACACCGAGATAAAATACAGATGAAACTTACATCGCTGGGCTTTAGTTATGTATCAATCGACTTACGTGGCTACCGCACAGGCAGTATGAATGAAGTATTGCCTGAAGAATCAAAAATAATAGGGGTTAGTTAAAACAAATAAAGGTAATCTGTGACGATAAAGACTGTCCAAATCTAATACAATATTAGATTTGGACAGTCTTTTTTATAGGTGAAAAAGGCACTGTTTTATTTGACGAAAAAGTAGATGCGTGCTATTCTTAGCTCGATAGTTTGTTTGGCCGATAAACTAAATGAAAATACAAAGTTTAAAATAGAATACACACTGCTTTGAAAGGGGTTACATGACACTTGGTCAGTTATCTTTTATGATGGTGTTAAGGAATCTTTAATCCGATAAATATGAAGGAAAAATCAATGTGCTAAATAAAAAAAACAAAAATGGAGTGATCCAATAAATGGGTATTCTTCAAGAATTACTTCAAGATATTCCAGTTCCGAAAATGGTCAAGGTGAAGCAGGAATTTGACGATGCGCAAGTGGATGATCTTGGCGCTACTTTATTTGCTGAATTAGACACGGAACAGATTAAAAAAATGGTGAAACCGGGCATGGAAATCGCGGTTGCTGTGGGAAGTAGAGGGCTCGATCGACTTGTTGAAACGACGGCTGTTACGGTGAAGTTTTTACAAGACTTAGGTGCAAAGCCATTCATTGTCCCTTGTATGGGAAGTCATGGTGGTGCAACAGATGAAGGGCAAAAAGCGGTCTTGGAACATCTAGGTGTCACAGAAGAAAGTGTGAATGCGCAAATACGTTCCTCGATGGAAGTCATCAAGCTTGGTGCATTACCGAATGGTCTACCCGTCTATATTGATAAAATTGCTTCACAAGCAGATGGGATTGTCGTGATTAATCGGGTGAAGCCCCATACTGCATTTCGTGGACCAGTTGAAAGTGGCATCATGAAAATGATCAGTATTGGTTTAGGCAAGCAAAAAGGTGCGGAAGCTTGTCATCAGCTCGGGTTCAAGCATATGGCGGAACATGTGCCAGCCATGGCGAACATGATCATGGAAAAGATGCCCATTCTGTTCGCCGTCGCGACAGTGGAAAATCCATTTGATAAAGTAGCGACAATCGAAGTATTGGCACCTGAAGTAATTGAAGAGCGTGAAATTGAACTACAAAAGTTATCCAAAGAACAATTACCAAAGCTTTTCTTCGATCAAATCGATGTCCTGATCATTGATGAAATTGGTAAGAACATTAGTGGAGATGGCATGGATCCAAATATTACGGGAAGGTATCCAACACCATATGCCTATGGTGGGCCTGACGTAAATAAAATGGTGGTGCTTGACCTCACGCCAGAAACAGAAGGAAATGCCAATGGGGTTGGTACAGCAGACTTCACGACACAGCGGCTCGTAGATAAAATGGATCGGGAAGCAACGTATGCAAATGGCCTAACTTCAACAGTTGTTGGACCAACGCATATTTCAACAACATTGATGAATGATCAACAAGCCATACAAGCGGCCATTAAAACATGTAATATTTTAGATTTTACAAAAGTGAAAATGGTGCGAATTACAAACACATTGGAAATAGGGGAAATTGAAGTGTCCGAGGCATTCCTAGACCATGTAAAAGAAAATGCCAATCTGGAAAAGGTTTCCGAGGCATTCGATCTCGTATTCGATGAAAAAGGAAATCTTGTATAAAAAATAGGGGGATTTACAACATGAGTAAATTATTTGATCTAACAGGAAAAACAGCCGTTGCCATTGGGGGAAATAGTGTATTAGGTGGATCTATTTCTAAGGGATTGGCAGCACAAGGCGCGCAAGTTGCGATTGTTGGCCGTAATATGGAGACCGCTGAAGAAATAGCCAAGGAAATTGAAGCGAATGGTGGAACGGCGAAATCATTCCAAGGCGATGTCAGTTCACGTGATTCGATCGAAAATCTAGCAACAGAAATTGAACAATGGTCTGGCGGTTGGGACATATTATTAAATGCCTCGGGAAAAAACAGTCCTACATCATTCTTTGAGCTCGATGAAGAAGAGTGGGATGACATCATGGATGTTAACCTAAAAGGACTCGTATTCACAACGCAGATCTTTGCCAAGCGAATGGTGGAGCAAGAAAGAACAGGTAGTATTATTAATATCTCATCTGTTTCATCAACAACACCATTGTCAAAAGTATTTACGTATTCCGCTTCAAAAGCAGGCGTAAATAATGTTACACAATTCCTAGCAAGAGAATTCGCCCCACACGGTATTCGTGTAAATGCGATTATTCCGGGCTTCTTCCCAGCAGAACAAAACCGTAAAATTCTAAGTGAAGATCGGATCGCATCGATTATGGAGCATACACCAATGGATCGTTTCGGTGAGCCAGAAGAATTACAAGGTGCGGCTGTCTATCTTGCTTCCGATAAAGCATCTGGTTTTGTAACGGGGTCATTGTTGCGCGTTGATGGTGGATTTGGCAGTATGACTATATAAGAAGTTGATCGTGGAAAGGTTTTAGAGGTTCACTTTTTAAAGACAAGCTGTACGAGGAGAGGTCGCATGAGAGAATTAGTTATCGGACTTGATATTGGAACGACGAGTGTCAAGGCTGTTATTTTTGATTTAACTGGAAAACTGATCAATGAAGCGGAAGAAATGGTGACGACTACCTATCCTGAGACAGGCTGGGCAGAACAAGATCCGCAGGAAGTCGAACGTAGCGCAGTACAAGCCATAAAACGTGTTGTAGCAAAGACAGATAGCAAGGATGAATTACTTACGATCGGGATTTCTTGTGCGATGCATTCGCTTATTTGCGTGGACGCTAACTACGCACCATTATCAAATATGATAATTTGGTCGGATGGAAGAAGTAGTGAGCAGGCAGAGGCGCTGATGCAAACCAAAGGAAAAGATATCTTTTTAAAAACAGGTACACCGATTCACCCGATGACACCATTTGTTAAACTGTTATGGATGCAAGAAAAAAACGTTGAAGCTTATCAAAAGGCAAGCTACTTCATGACGATGAAGGAGTTTTTAGTGCAAAAGTGGTTTGGAGAGCATGTGATTGATTATTCGATGGCCTCTTCAACCGGATTAATGAATGTAAAAACATTGAACTGGGATGAGGAAACATTGGAGATTGCCGGTATAAAAAGGGAGCAACTAGCGAAAATTGTCCCGCCGACAGAAGTCTTACCACATTTTAAAGAAGCAATTGCGCAACAGATCGGAATCGATGCACACGTACCAGTTGTGATCGGGGCTGCCGATGGACAGCTAGCTAACCTTGGTAATGGATCCATTTTGCCAGGAGAAGTTAATGTTTCCGTTGGAACGAGTGGAGCGATTCGACAATTTACGGAAGGTGCGCCGGTAAATGAAACGTTGGAAACATTTACCTATGCATTTACAGCTGATACATCGATCATTGGTGGGCCGACGAATAATGGCGGAATCGCGTTAGAATGGTTGAAAGACCTCTTAGAATTTACTGGATCCTATGATGAATTTATTGCTCGAGCAGAACAAGTTGGTGTCGGTGCCGACGGAATTATCTTTCACCCTTATATAAATGGAGAAAGGGCGCCGTTATGGAATCAGCGAGCAAAGGGCAACTTCTATGGCTTAAGCATTGGTCATCGAAAAGAAGGGCTCATACGCGCGGTACTTGAAGGGATCACATTTAACATTTATCAAATTGGAAAATCCTTGGAAGCAGTAGCTGGAAAGCCGGAAAAAATCAGCGTCAATGGTGGACTGTCAAAATCGCCACTGTGGGTGCAAATCATGGCGGATGTTTTTGGGAAAGAAATCCATGTTTCAGACACCCATCATAATGCAGCATGGGGAGCTGCCTGGACGGCCTTAGTGGGAATTGATAAGGTAGAATCGTATGAAGCGATTAAAGAAAACATGCCAGCTGAGAAAGTAATTCAGCCAAATGAAGAAAATCATCAAGCATATACGAAGATTTATGAGAAGTATGAGATGATCGCAACTGATTTAGCAGTATATTTTACATGACTAACACCCGTAGGCAGTGTTTTTCCTGCACATGAGGTGTAAGGTGAGGGAGAAATGAATGGAAGATATTTTAAAGCAGGTCCAGCAAGGTACATTGACTGTAGCAGAGGCGAAGGAAAAATTGGCAACCTATGAAGATTTAGGATTTGCAAAAGTGGACCATCATCGTATAAAACGGCAAGGTTTTCCTGAAGTCATTTATGGCGAAGGGAAAACAACAGAACAAATAAATTCGATTATTGCAGCGATCATAGCAAAAGATAATGATGTTTTAGTGACTCGTATTACACCAGAAAAGGCAGAATTTATTCTGCAACAACACCCAAAACTTTCGTATAATGCCTCGGCGAAACTATTATTTTGGAAGAATCCGGAAACGGCATCTGCCTTAGCATCTACCGGTTATATTGCCGTCGTTTGTGCTGGAACATCTGATTTGCAAGTAGCGGAAGAAGCTGCCGTTACGGCGGAAGTATTCGGGAGTGAGGTTCGCCGGATTTATGATGTCGGTGTCGCCGGGATTCACCGCCTATTCGATAATCTGGAAGAAATCCAAAACGCAACCGTTTCCATCGTTGTTGCCGGTATGGAAGGAGCACTACCAAGTGTTGTAGGCGGGCTTGTTTCCCATCCCATTATTGCGGTTCCGACAAGTGTGGGCTATGGTGCAAGCTTTCAAGGTGTAACGGCATTACTCGCCATGCTGAACTCTTGTGCGTCAGGCATCAGTGTCGTCAATATCGATAATGGATTTGGCGGCGCGTATAATGCGGTCCTTATCGATCGGTTAGCAAAAAAGGAATAAGCCGTGAAATCGCATATAACTTCGCCACATATGGTAATACGGGCATGTTTAGCAAGGCTCTATTTTTAAAGTTTGTTGTTTTTGACACAAAGTCTATACACTGTAAGGTAAGATACCGCTTTGGAAATACACTTCGCTTTCCCGCAGGAGTCTTCGTGATTTCCTTCGCTAACATGGTGTTTGAAGCGGAGAATCTTCGACTCTGAGGATTAAAATAATTAGACTTACGAAAAGAGCCTTTAGCAAAGAGAGGAGTGTTTCAATGGTTTCCCAGCCCCCTGCAAATCATGAACATATTGATGACGAAATGATCAAAATGGAAGTAAACCTCGATGATATTTCCGGTGAATGGCTTGGCTATGTCATGGATAGGCTATTTGAGGCAGGTGCGAATGATGTCTATTACACTTCTATTTATATGAAGAAAAATAGACCGGGAATATTGCTGCAACTCCTTTGTGCACATGCAAAGATAGACAATATGAAAGCAATTTTATTAAAAGAAACAACGACACTCGGCATTCGTTATTATCCAGTAACGGTCCACCGTATGGAGCGTAGATTTATAAGCGTTCCGACCGAATGGGGGCCTGTGTCCGTGAAACAAGGGATTCAGCATGGGGAAGTTTTTCAAAGTTCCCCAGAGTATGAAGACTGTAAAGCGATTGCACAAAAGCATATGGTACCTTTAAAGAAGGTATATGCGGAAGTGTGGAAGCAAATCGATCAATAAAAATGAACAGGAGTGAAAATGATGAAAGCCGTACGAATTCCTGAAGCATATAAAATAGAAATCGTAGATATACCGGAACCCGAAATTGAACACGTCAATCAAGTCAAAATAAAGATAAAAAGAGTAGGGATCTGTGGTTCGGATATGCACATCTATCACGGTACCAACCCGCTAGCAACGCTACCTAGAATTGTCGGGCATGAAGTAGCTGGAGAGATCGTAGAAGTAGGTTCACATGTTCAGACCGTTGCAGTAGGTGATCATGTCGTGATTGAACCAATCAGTTATTGTGGGGATTGCTACGCGTGTAAAAGAGGCAGACCAAATGTATGTAAAGAAGTATCGGTGTTTGGTGTGCATGAAGATGGCGGCATGAGGGAGTTTGCTGTACTTCCGGACAAACAAGTACATAAGGTCAATCCTGAAATTGAGTGGGAAGAGGCCGTCATGGCTGAACCGTATACAATTGGTGCTCAAGCTACATGGAGAGGAAATGTACAGGCGGGGCAAACTGTATTTATCCAAGGGGCCGGACCAATTGGAATTACTGTTTTGAAAATGGTTAAATTACGAGGAGCCACGGCCATTATCTCAGACCTGACCAATGAAAGATTGGCGTTTGCAAAGGAAAATGGTGCGGACTACACAATTAATCCATCTGAGGTTGACGTGGAAACGGTTATTAATGAAATCACGAACGATGAAGGTGCAAATGTCGTGATTGATGCAGTCGGTATGCCCCAGACATTCGAATTGAGTGTTCAAGTTGCCTCCGCAGCCGGTCATGTTGTCACACTCGGTTTCAATGCAACACCGTCAGCAATAGCACTTATGCCAATTACGAAGAAGGAATTAACGATTTCAGGTTCCAGACTTCAGACCAATCAATTTGCTAAAGTGATTGAACTTATAAATGAAAGAAAATTAACCCATGATGGGCTGATTACACATAAGTTTCCACTAAATGAGGTGAAAGAAGCTTTTGAATTTGTTGAAGCAAACCCTCAATTAGTGAGAAAAGCTGTGATTGAATTTGCATAACAATTAAATATGAGAAGCTTTGGTTAGCGCCAAGGTTTCTTTTCATGGTACATAAGGTAAATCCATCCTTCTTAAGAAGGGGGTTTACAATTGTCGTATTTTGTCTTATTATACTTGTATACAAGTAGGTCAAGTATATATGAGTGGGGGAGGGTGAAATACAAATGAAATCGCTTTATCCAAAAAAATGGTTAGTAAATGCATCGGCCGGAGAAAAGATCGCCGCTGAGCTCCGAATGGAGATTATTTCTGGTTATATTGATAGCGGTACCACTCTGTCTGAAAATCAAGTAGCAAATGAATTTGGCGCTAGCCGTTCCCCTGTTAGGGAAGCATTTAAAGTACTTTCATCAGAGGGATTGATTATATTAGAAAGAATGGGGCCTGTCGTCGTTGGCTTTTCTGATCATGATATCAGAGAAATGTATGATGTTAGGGTCATGATGGAATTATTTGTTTTAGAACGTTTGATGAAAATAGACAATAAAAATCTTGTAAAGAGGTTAAATCAAATCGTGGAAGTCATGAATATTTCAGCTAACTACGAGGATTATGAAGAGCTTACCTTACAGGATGTAGCGTTTCATGAAACAATTATTCAATCGATTAACCATAATAGAATATGGATCATGTGGTCCGAGTTAAAGCCATTAATGGAATGTTTTATTCTACTATCCATGAGAAGGCGATTTACAGAGGCGCCAGAAGATTTTGAGCGTATCATTGAAAATCACCAATTAATCATTGAAGCAATTGAAAGTAAAGACTGGGACCTAGTTGTACAGGCATTGAATCGAAATTTTAAGACGAAGAAAATGTTGGATAGAGCCCGGAAGAAAAAAGGACGTTAACTGACTATACATATAAGGGAGAGATCGTAATGCCATTAGTTATTACCGCGATCGGAGTTATTATTTTATTAATCTTAATTATGAAGTTTAACCTGAATACATTCATTTCATTAATTGTTGTTTCATTCATTATTGCCTTACTCTTAGGAATGCCAATTAATGAAGTCGTAGGAACAATTGAAGCGGGGATGGGAGGTACGTTAGGGGGAATTGCGCTCGTTTTTGGTCTTGGGGCAATCCTTGGTAAGTTGATTGCAGATGCCGGGGGAGCCCAGCGAATTGCCATGACGTTAATTGATAAGTTCGGTGAAAAAAGAATTCAATGGGCGGTAGTTGTTGCTGGATTCGTGCTCGGTATTGCATTGTTTTTTGAAGTGGGTCTTGTTTTATTAATTCCCATTGTCTATCAGATTTCTAAACAATTAAAAATACCATTTTTATGGTTAGGACTTCCAATGGCGACGGCCTTATCTGTAACACATGCCTTCTTACCGCCACATCCGGGGCCAACTGTTATCGCGCAACAATACGGGGCGAATGTAGGATTAGTATTACTCTATGGATTGATTATTGGTATTCCAACCGTAATCATAGCAGGGCCGCTATTTGCTAAATTGGCGAGAAGGTATATCCCTTCAGCCTTTGAAGAAAAGACAACAGGTAGTATTACTTCCATCGGTGATGCAAAGCAATTTAAGATCGAAGACACACCTGGTTTCGGTATCAGTGCATTAACAGCTTTGTTTCCTGTTATTTTAATGGCATTATCTACAATTGTCGTGTTATTGCAGGATATGCTTGATGTACCTGAGAATTTACTTTTTGACCTCGTGCAAATGATTGGTGCACCAACTACCGTTATGTTGTTATCCGTATTGTTTGCGGTCTATACAATGGGAGTGGCAAGGAAGATTCCAATGAAACAGCTGATGGAATCCGCAGAAACATCGATCAGAGCGATCGGTATGATGTTACTAATCCTTGGTGCCGGTGGAGCACTGAAAGAAGTGTTAATTGAAGGTGGGGTTGGTGACCATGTAGCGCTTATTTTTGAAGGTTCTTCCATATCACCATTACTATTAGCTTGGCTGATTGCTGCTGTATTAAGAGTGGCACAAGGTTCTGCAACCGTAGCAGCATTAACAACTGCTGGCTTAGTCATCCCGCTCATGGATGGTACAGGTGTTAATCTAGAATTAATGGTGTTAGCAACAGGTGCAGGAAGTATTATCGCTTCACACGTAAATGACACTGGATTCTGGATTGTGAAGGAATCCTTTGGGTTAACAATGAAAGAAACATTTGCAACGTGGACCGTACTGGAAACATTGATTTCGGTCTGTGGCCTTGTGTTTGTCTTGCTCTTTAGTTTGTTTATTTAAGAAGGATTACAGTGTAGGGGGGCTCTTTAGGCTAATCAATTACTAGGGAGCTTCCTATACATGCCAGAATGAAAAAATCGAATCATCTCTAGATGCATGAAAAACATAGATTTGGATTATCATCTAATTAGTTTGTTGATCAGACAAACTAATATAAGGAGGAAATGAACATGGATTGGCTGGCAAGTAATATGCCGATTATATCGGTGGCACTCGGGGTAGCTTTACTTTTATTTCTTAATATAAAACTGAAACTGAATAGTGTCGTGGCGCTCATTATCGCTGCAATCTTAGTAGGTATCTTAAATGGAATGCCGCTAACGAGTATTGTTGATACGATAAAGGCAGGTCTCGGAAGTACGCTCGGAAGCTTAGCACTGATTATCGGTTTTGGTGCTGTACTTGGTAAGTTAATGGTTGATTCAGGTGCCGCCCAGCGTATTGCCTCAACATTGCTCAAAAAGTTCGGTGTAAAAAACGTTGAGTGGGCACTGATCATCGTTGGTGCTGTTTTTGGAATATCTGTCTTTTATGAAGTGGCTTTTATTATTTTAGCACCACTTGTTATTAGTATCGCCGTCGAGGCCAAAATTCCCTATATGCGTTTAGGAATTACGATGGTTGCAGCAACAACATTAGCCCATAGTTTATTTCCACCACAGCCGGGACCTACTGCACTCGTCGAAGCATATGGTGCAGATATGGGTATGGTCTATATTTTAGGAATTGTGGTCTTTATTCCAGCAGTTATTGCGGCGGGTATTATTTTACCCAGGGTATTACGTAATTTAGATCTTCCTGTGCCACCTCTTTTAGAAAAGCCGAAAGAATTCACAGATGAAGAGATGCCTCGTTTTGCCATTAGTTTAATCGTTCCATTGATACCAGCGATTATGATTACAATGGCAACCGTTTTTAATATTTTTATTGAAGAAGGTACCATGTTCCATGAAATCATCAATTTCCTGGGAAGTGCTGAAATCAGTTTGTTACTTGCCGTATTAGTTGCGATTTACACATTTGGTCTGCGCGTAGGTCGGAAAATGCCAGAAATAATGAGTTCTTTTTCGAAAGCAATTGAAGGTATTGCGATGATTATCTTTGTGGTAGGTGCCGGTGGGGCATTCAAAGAAGTCATTTTAGATGCTGGTGTTGGTGATTACATCGCCTCCATGATGGAAAACACAACCATATCGCCATTAATCATGGCTTGGTTCATCACGGCATTGCTGCGGATAGCTACTGGGACTGGGGTTGTTTCAGCGATTACGGCCGCGGGGATCGTTGGGCCACTGATTCATACATTCGATGTAAACCCGGTTTTAATGGTATTGGCAACTGCTGCAGGTAGTAATACTATCACACATGTTAATGATGCCTCATTTTGGCTCTTTAAAGAATACTTTAATCTAACGATAAAAGATACTTTTAAAACATGGGGTCTGCTGTTGCTCACGACCTCGGTCGTTGGTCTTGGGGTTGTCTTATTACTTAGCCTATTTATCTAATAGCATATGGCAAAAAGAGAATATAAGGATTGCCCTTTACCACTTATTTAAATGGATGATCATCGCAAAGAAGTTCCCTTCGAGGGGACTTCTTTGTCTATGCTAGATTATCTGTAGTTGCTGGAGTAGAAGCTAGTAAGCTAACTCTGGCAATAGGTAAAAAAGATGCGCATACACTAAAAATAATACAATTTGTTAAAAACACTTGATAATTGAATCGCTTACAACTATAATGAAAGCAGTTACATAGTTTGTTTGCCGAACAAACTAAAGGAAATGTTCATAAAACATTAACGTTTACACCAGATATCTTGCTTGCATGAATTTCATTCGTTAATAAAATACTTTTAAAGAGGAGTAATTGAAATGAAAAAGAAAGCGTTCACAATCATATTGGTTATGTTTCTCTCCATCATTATTTTGGCTGGATGTAGTATTGCTAAAGGATCATCTAATGGGGAAAAGGATAGTGATGATCCAATCACATTAACATTGGCAGAAAATCACCCAGATGATTATCCGACGACGATTGGCGCGAAAGAATTTGCTAGATTAGTAGAGGAAAAAACAGATGGTCGTTACAAAGTGGATGTGTTTGCAGGCGGTCAACTGGGAGATGAGAAAGATGTGATTGAATTAGTGCAACTGGGTGCGATCGATGTTGCAAGGGTTAACACGATTCCATTAACAGAATTTAATGAAGAAATTGGTGTACTCGCCATGCCGTTTTTATTTGAAGATGAAGAAGAGAAATGGGAAACGTTAAATGGTGAAGTCGGTCAAGAATTACTCGATACATTTGATGGGACGAATATTGTTGGTTTAGCTTTTTATGACTCCGGAGAGAGAAGTTTTTATAATACAAAACGACCACTGGAACATCCGGAAGATATGAAAGGGCTTAAAATTCGCGTTCAATCTTCTGAATTAGCTATTGATGTAGTAAAAGCGCTGGGTGCTTCTGCCACGCCAATGGAATATGGGGAAGTATATTCTTCTCTGCAAACAGGTGTTATTGATGGTGCGGAGAACAATTTTCCAAGTTATTACACGTCTAATCACTATGGTGTTGCACCATATTTCACAGTGAATGGCTATCAAGGTGTTCCGGAAGTATTCATGGCATCCCAAGATATATGGGACAGCTTAAATGATGCTGATAAAGTCGCTTTTAAAGAAGCGGCAATGGAATCTGTTCCTGTCCAACGAGAAGCATGGGCAGAATTGACAGAGGAAGCAAAAGAAGTTGTTGTGGAAAATGGCAGTGAACTAGTTGAAATTGACGATATCACACCGTGGAGAGAAGCAGTTGAACCGGTGTATGAAAAATATGATGAACAATATGGGGAATGGATTGACAAGTTAACGCAAGATTAATTTGGAAAGGAGAGGGTGTTATCATGAAGTCTTTAAAGAGAACGAAACACTGGCTCGATCAACTACTTTTAATTACCTCTTTAGTATTTCTTGTGATCATGGTTGTTGTTATTATTGTGCAAGTAATTTTACGCGGTGTGTTCAGTTTTACACCTTCATGGTCAGAAGAGTTATCACGGCTACTCTTTGTCTGGGTTAGTTTTTTGGGGATCGCTTATGGGTTTAAAGAAAAACTACATATGTCATTGGGTCTTTTTGTGGAAAAAATGCCTGAAAAAGTGAAAAAAGGATTAGATATAGCTGCAAAAATAATTGTCATCGCACTCGGCTTGATCATGTTTATTTACGGGTGGAAATTTACCATGTTGATGGGGCAATCAACGATGCCCGGGCTCGGAATTCCTTCTGGTGTTTTATATGCGGCCATACCGGTTACTGGTTTCTTTGTAACCATGTACGGGATCGAATTATTATTCAAAAAAGGAATGCATCAAGAATTAAATGATGCAGAAGAGGAGTGAAATCATGGGAATCCTTATATTAATCGGTAGTTTTATGTTATTACTTGTATGTAGAATTCCTATCGCTCTTTGCTTGGTAGTTGCTTCGTTACTTACAGGGTTTTACTTGGGTATAGATCCGGCAGCACTCATACAGCGAATGGTGACAGGGTTGAATTCTTTCTCCTTATTAGCAATTCCTTTCTTTATCCTTGCAGGTGAAATGATGAATGAAGGTGGTATTTCCAGAAGGTTAATTGATCTTGCCAACGTCGTCATTGGAAAAGTTAGAGGCGGTCTTGCACTTGTAAACGTATTATCGAGTACTTTCTTTGGTGGTATTTCAGGATCTGCTCTTGCGGATGCTTCATCACTCGGCTCTGTGTTAGTTCCCATGATGAAGAAACAAGGCTATGATTCAGATTACTCTGTGGCGGTTACCATTTCCAGTTCCGTTCAAGGGGTTATGATTCCACCAAGTCATAATATGATTATTTATTCAACAGCCGCCGGTGGTGTATCGATCGGGGCACTGTTTATGGGTGGCCTTGGACCGGGTTTGCTCCTGGGTGCGGCGATTATGGGATTAACTTACTATCTTGCTGTGAAGCGTAATTATCCAACAGGTGAAGTGATTAAGAAAGAAGAAATACCTAAAATTGTTCGAGAGGGCTTATTAGGCTTATTGACAGTAGTGATTATTATGGGTGGTATTCTGAGTGGTCTGTTCACAGCTACTGAATCTGCTGCAATCGGTGTACTTTATGCATTTATTATCACATTCTTCGTTTATAGAGACATTAGGATTTCAAGAATGGGAGTTATTTTGCATCGAACCTTTAAAACATTAGCGATGGTCTTATTCTTAATTGGAGCTTCATCCGCATTTGGTTGGTTACTAGCCTTGTTAAAGGTACCTGCGATGGTATCCGAAACAATGATAAGTTTCTCGCCAAATGATGCCATCACGATGCTGATGATTCTGGTTATCTTATTACTTCTCGGCATGGTGATGGATATGGCGCCGTTGATTTTAATCGCGACACCAATATTGTTACCTGTCGCGACTAGTATTGGCATGGATCCCGTCCATTTTGGCGTTGTATTAATGTTGGCTCTTGGTGTTGGATTAGTCACGCCGCCCGTTGGATCGGTCCTGTTTGTAGGTGCTGCAATCGGTAAGATACCAATTGAAAAGGCCGCAAAGGGAATGTTGCCTTTCTACGCTGTGATGATTATATTATTAATCGTCGTAGCGTTTGTACCAAGTATTTCCTTGTTTTTACCAGATCTTTTAGTGGACTAAATCGATCAAAAACCTCGGCATGTGCTACTTAGAGCATGTGCCGACAATTTTCACTTCGCTGTTAAATTCCTTTTATACCAACGCTTTCCATGCCAGCGCTGATACGTCCA
>Ga0209487_1002254_pt1 | contig 15775 bp, 11 predicted proteins | sample Poulit2012_FD_187524 | JGI IMG/M metagenome (GOLD analysis project Ga0209487, IMG submission 187524) | Agricultural soil microbial communities from Georgia to study Nitrogen management - Poultry litter 2012 (SPAdes) (version 2) | ecosystem: Environmental > Terrestrial > Soil > Agricultural land... | reverse complement strand
CTTCCACAAGATCATCCTCGTTTATCCCCACATCCACTCTTCGAGCGATGAGCAGGGACACGACGCCGTGGAGCGACGCCCAGACCGCGGTGGCCTGTACCCTGGCCTCGCTGCGATTAAGAGAACGGGCGTCCTGGAGGATGTCAGTCAGGAGGTCAAGATTGCGCCGCGCCTGCCGAAAATTGGTCGCCGGGAATCTCGCCATGCGGTCCGTCCGGACGACGAACATCACTTCGTAGAATTCAGGATTCGAGAGGCCGAATGTGACATAGGCCTCGCAGAGCCTCCTGAACCGGGCTTCAGCGTTGTCCGAAGCGGTAGACGCTGCGATAAGTTCTGCGTGCAGCCGGCTCATGCCTTCGTCTACGATTGCACGAAAGAGCGCGTCCTTGCTCTCGTAGTACAGATAAATCGTCGTCGCGCTGACGCCGACAGCCTCGCCCAAGCGCCGCATCGACAACCGCTCGTAGCCGTGCTCTATGAGAAGCCGGCACGCGGTGTCGAGAATCAGTCGGTGGAGGTCGGCGCTGGACACTGTTGCGTCTGCTCATGAAGAGAGGCCCTTAACAGTGTTAAGTAGCGCACGACGATGCAACAGTCAATGCCCGTTACGTTCTGTTGCGTGCTCGTAACGCTGGTCCAAGCCGTTCGCGTAGTCGAGACTCAGTGACTGCGCAGGACCACGTTGCCGACAGCCGCCCGCATTCGGATCGACGGACCTCCGCCGTTCACGTCGCCCGCGAAAGACTTGCTCATCCACTTCCCTTCAATCGGGAGCGAGAAATCGGTCGATACCGAGCCGAGTGCCGACGCCCCGGCGACGCTGACGCGGGCATCGGAGGCGAGATGCACCGTAACGTTGCCCGCTCCGGTCTCCAGACTCGAATTGCCGTCAGGTTGGCCGGTAAACCGAGCCGTGAGATTGCCGGCGCCTGATGAAATCGACACCGTGCAAGCCGCGTCATACACGTTGACGTTCCCCGCACCGGTGCTGATCTTAAGGTGGCCACTGCACCCTCGTACGTCGATATTACCGGATCCCGAACTCACCTCAATAGGCCCATTGGCGGATCCAATCTCAATATTCCCGGCTCCTGTTCGGCCGGCTATAGCGCCACTGAGGTTATCAAGAACCACATTGCCGGCACCCGTCGAAAAGTCTACATCATACCGTGCCGGTACCTGGATACGTGCCTCGAGCTTCATGCGATCCCGAGACCGCCGCCAGAACATGCTCCCATCGTGATAACGAGAGCTGACATGAACGTCGTTCCCTCGCTTATCGAATCCGTACTCATGCCGCTCGAAGACCCGCTTCGCTTCATCCGCGCTTTCCGATGTCACGGTTCGGACCAGTTCGATTCGGACTTCTGCGATATCGATCGTTTCGATCGTCACATTCCCAAAATCGATGTCCACGTACAGACGCCCTCCCGGCTGAACCTTGAAAACTTCCTTCACCGTGTCGGTGATGTCGGCCGTCGGCGTCGGTGGTGCGTCTGAAGTCGCTGTCGCTGCGAGCAGCAGTATGATGAGGTAAAGCATAGCAGACTCCGGTATTTTCCGACTTCGATTACGGCACCTTCGGCCGATAGTTACATCCTATCTGATTCCTCAATGACCGTCCCTCCTGTTGTCGATCGTTTTCTCCGTTACGTCCGGATCGACACCACGGCAGATCCAGGCTCAGACACCGTCCCATCGTCGCCCGGTCAACTCGAGCTGGGTCATCTTCTGGTTGACGAATTGCGGGCAATGGGCATTTCGGATGCTCAAATCGACGAGCACGGATATGTCTACGCCGGGATCCCGGGAACGATGGACGGTCCCGTCATCGGATTGCTCGCCCATCTTGACACCTCTCCGGATGCACCGGGCGAAAACGTGAGACCGGTCATTCATGAAGCATATGATGGAGGCACGATCCACTTCCCGGGTGATCCTGAGCGCGCGCTTACACCCGAAATGAGTCCGGAGCTACTCGAGCATATCGGCCATGACATTATCACGAGTGATGGAACGACGCTCCTGGGAAGCGACGATAAGGCAGGCGTGGCGATTCTGATGCAACTTGCCGACGACTTGATTGCGAACCCGTTCGACCACCCGCCGATCTGCATCTGCTTTACGATCGACGAGGAGATTGGCCGGGGAGTCGATCACATTGACTTGCAGCGGTTCGATGCCGACGTGGCCTATACGATAGACGGAAGTGGGCGTGATACGATCTATGCGGAGACATTCAACGCGACGGACGTCCGTCTCGTGTTCGAAGGTCATGGTGTCCACCCCGGATATGCCTACGGCAAGCTCGTGAATGCTGTGGCGCTGGCTGCGGAGTTTATCTCGGCACTGCCCAAAGCTGAACGGCCGGAGACGACGCGCGACCGCGAAGGGTACTTCCATGCCCACAGGTTCACGTCAAACGGTGTCGAACATGCGGAGGTTGAGTTGTTACTGAGGGACTTTTCGTCGGAGGGGATCGATGCGCGCAAGGACCGCGTCCGTTCGCTCGTTGACCGACTTCTGCAGGATAACGACGGTTTGACTATTCATCTCGACATGAAAGACAGATACCGTAACATGCGGGAGTACATTGAGCAGACGGATCCGCGAGCACGCACGTTCGCGATCGATGCGGCGAAGCAGATGGGGATGGTTATGCACGAGCGTCCCGTCCGCGGAGGCACTGACGGCGCGCGGCTATCCGAGATGGGCGTGCCGACACCCAACATTTTCAACGGCGGGCATGAGTACCACAGTGTCTACGAATGGAACTCGGTGCAGAACCTTCAGCACTCACTCGAATACCTGAAGTCGCTACTGAAGTATTGGGCTACACATCATGAACCAGAGAACTGACAGGCCGGGCTATCCTGGAAAACGTGGACGAGGAGAGCCGCTGAGCCGCCGTGCATCAAAACGCTTGGTGATTGGCGGGATCATCGTCGCGATCCTACTCGCTGCCCTCGCAACGGTGTTGATCAATCGCTGGTCTGAGAATCCGGCCGTGCGCGAGGCTGTCGAGGAATTTCAGCGACAGGAAAGTGGTCAATCAGCGGCGCCGGCCGACACGGGCGAGTCAGCGCCCAGGCAGTGAGATCAGGGGATATCGCGGCTCACCGGATCACGCTGGGGCGAGGTGGCCGCCGGGCCCTCCATCTGTCGTAGCGCGCCCTGCACCCGGCCCGGTAACACCTCTCCGACGCCTTCGTCTTCGTCCACGTAAATGTCGAAGTGCCACGTTTCGCCTGCCGCAAGCTCCCGCGTCGTATCCCTCACAACTCCTGCGCTGTCTCCATCGACGTCGAGGTAAACGAATTCCACCTGCACATTGACGTACCACCGCTCGGAGTCGTTCATGACCGAGCCCTGTAATTGACGCGACGCGGAGTCGAACTCGTACTCAACGAGGCGCAGATCCGTCGTTAACGTCGTGTCAACCCGTATGGAGTCGTCCATGCGCTGGGCGCGATCATCGGAAGTCGGGTCCACCGAATCGCGCGGGGCGAAGAGCGTCATCAGACCATATGCGAGAATCACGATGAGCATTATGCCCATCAGTATCGCAAACAAATAGTAGGTTTTCCGGTCTCTTTGGGCCACGTTGGATAACTCGGTTTGTGCGATCGAAGCCGGTCTAACCGAGAGACGGCGAAGAGGTTGGAGGCCGAACCTGCTTGTTACAGACGACAAAGGCCCTGCCGGAGTGAACCGACAGGGCCTTTTCCTAATAACAGGTCTGATGTTCTACTCAGACACCGATCTTCTTGAAGCCGTCGCCATGGATCGCGGCAGACGTTGGCTTCTCCTTCTCCTCGGTACCGAGGGCGGCTTGAAGTTCGGCGAGCTCCTTCTTCGAGCCCACGACCACGTCGCGATACTGACGCTGACCCGTTCCAGCCGGGATGAGGTGACCCACGATAACGTTCTCCTTGAGACCGTAAAGCGGGTCCATCTTGGCGTGGATTGCTGCGTCGGTCAACACCTTCGTCGTCTCCTGGAACGATGCCGCAGAGATGAACGAGTCGGTTGCCAGGGCTGCCTGCGTGATACCGAGCAGGATCGGCTCAGCGACGGCCGGCTGGGCCTCACGAACCTCGACCTGGGCGCGGTCACTCCGCTTCAGCTCTGAGTTAACCTCACGCAAGCGGCGCCTGTCTACGATGTCGGCAATGCGCAGGTCCGACTCACCGGCATCGGTCACAACGAAGCGATCGTACAACTCCTCGTTCAATTGCTCGAGGTAGAAGCGGTCGACCGTATCGTCTTCCAACAGGATAGTGTCGCCCGGGTCGGTCACGCGGACTTTCTGCATCATCTGACGAACGATCACTTCGATGTGCTTATCGTTGATCGTCACACCCTGCAGGCGGTAAACCTCCTGAATCTCATTGGTGAGGTATTCCTGGACGGCCCTGGATCCTTTGATCGCAAGGATGTCCTGGGGGGAAACCTGTCCATCGGACAGCGGCTCACCGGCTCGAACGAAGTCGTGCTCGTGGACGAGGAGGTGTTTTGAAAGCGACACCATATACGTGCGTGCTTCCGATTCGTCACGTGCCGTGACGATTACCTCCTGGGCACCACGCTTACGGCCACCGAACGATACGATGCCGTCGATCTGGGATACGACAGCCGGATCCGAAGGTGTACGCGCTTCGAAGAGCTCCGTGATTCGCGGCAGACCACCCGTAATGTCTCGGGTCTTAGCCGATTGACGCGGGATCTTGACGATGATCTGTCCGGCCTGAACACGTTCGCGCGCATCAACCTGGATACGTCCACGAACAGGCACGGTGATCTCCCGCAACGAGCCGTCGTCGGCCTGCACGAGAAGTGCCGGTGTCAAGGAGCGTTCGCGGCTCTCGACGATGACCTTCTCCTTATAACCCGTCTGCTCGTCCGACTCTTCGCGGAAGGTTGTACCCTCGATGATGTCCTGGAACTGTACGGTACCACTGGTCTCCGAGAGGATGACCGAGTTATACGGGTCCCACGTGGCCAGGACCGAGCCTCTCTCGACTTCCTGTCCATCCTCAACAAGTACTTCCGCACCGTACGGTACGACGTTCGTCATCAGTACGCGCCCGGCTTCCTCGGCATCAACCACTCGGATCTCACCCTGACGCGACAACACGACTTCGCGTGTTTCCTCGCCATCTTCAATGGCGACACTTCTCAGGTTATTGAACTGCACACGGCCGGCAAATTTGGCCGTCATCGTGCTTTCCGCCGAGATACGGCTTGCCGTACCACCGATGTGGAAGGTCCGCAGCGTAAGCTGAGTACCCGGCTCACCAATCGACTGCGCAGCAACAACGCCGACGGCCTCACCCGGCTCCACCATACGGCCCGTAGCAAGGTTACGTCCGTAGCACAACGCGCAAACTCCACGGCGTGCCTCACATGTAAGTGCCGAACGAATGTCGACCTCTTCGATCGACGTCTCGGTGATTGCCTGCGCGCGCGATTCGTCGATGAGCTCGTTTGCACGTACGATCAGATCGCCCGTGTGGGGATCGCGGACATCGTGCAGCGAAACTCGTCCGAGAATTCTGTCTGCGAGCGGCTCGACGATATCCTCGTTGTCTTTCAGGGCGCCGGCCTTGATTCCACGAAGCGTACCGCAGTCGTGCTGCGTAATCGTGACATCCTGGGCCACGTCAACGAGACGACGGGTCAGGTATCCGGCGTCGGCGGTCTTCAAGGCCGTGTCAGCCAGACCTTTACGCGCACCGTGCGTCGAGATGAAGTACTCGAGCACCGACAGCCCCTCCTTAAAGTTCGACACGATCGGGTTCTCGATAATCTCGCCGGCCGAACCGACCAGACTCTTCTGGGGCTTGGCCATGAGGCCGCGCATCCCGCCGAGCTGACGGATCTGCTCTTTCGAGCCACGAGCACCGGAGTCGGCCATCATAAAGATGGCGTTAAAGCCTTCGTCGTCGTTCTTAAGCGTCTCAAAGAGGACTTCCGACACACGGTTGTTCGTGCGCGTCCAGATATCGATGACCTGGTTATAGCGCTCGTTGTCGGTGATGAAGCCCATCTCGTAGTTACCGCGAGCGCGCTCAACCTCCTGGTTTGCGTCACTCAGAAGCTTCTCCTTCGCATCCGGGATGACGATATCCGACAGCGCGAAGGTGAGGCCGGCCGTCGTTGACCGTTCAAATCCGAGCTCCTTGATATCATCGAGGAAACGCGACGTCCGGGCGAGACCAACCGTTTTGAACACACGGCCGATGATCGGGCGCAGGTTCTTCTTGGTCAGCACCTCGTTGATAAACCCGACCTCCCGCGGCACGATTTCGTTGAAGAGTACGCGTCCAACGGTCGTATCGATGACCTCACCGCTGTCGAGGCGTACACGGATCTTGGCGTGCGTCGCAACGCGGCCCTGATCATATGCCTGGACGACTTCCCCTCTCGTGCTAAACCGCATACCTTCGCCAAGAAGACCACTACGGCTCTTGGTGAGGTAGTACAGTCCGAGCACCATGTCCTGCGACGGAACGGCGATCGGGCCACCGTGCGCCGGGCTCAGAATATTGTGGCTCGACAGCATGAGCAGCCACGCCTCGAGGCTCGCATCGTGACTCAGCGGCACGTGCACGGCCATCTGGTCACCGTCAAAGTCGGCGTTGAACGCCGTGGTGACGAGCGGGTGAAGCTGGATGGCCTTACCCTCGATGAGCACGGGCTGGAACGCCTGAAAGCCGAGACGGTGCAGCGTTGGGGCACGGTTCAGCAGCACCGGCCGGCCGTCGATCACCTTCTCGAGAATGTCCCAGACATCCGACGTACGGCGATCAACCACCTTCTTGGCGCTCTTCACCGTCTTGACGATGCCGCGCTCGATCAGCTTCCGAATGATGAACGGCTTGAAGAGCTCGACCGCCATCTCCTTCGGGAGCCCGCACTGATGCAGCTCGAGCTCCGGCCCGACGACGATGACCGAACGGCCCGAGTAGTCGACGCGCTTACCGAGCAGGTTCTGGCGGAACCGGCCCTGCTTGCCCTTGAGCATGTCGGAGAGCGACTTCAGCGCGCGGTTTGAATCGCTACGCACTGCGCTCGCCTTCCGGCTGTTGTCGAAGAGGCTGTCGACGGCCTCCTGCAGCATTCGCTTCTCGTTCCGCAGGATGACCTCCGGTGCCTTGATGTCGATCAGGCGCTTGAGGCGGTTGTTGCGGATAATGACGCGCCGGTACAGGTCGTTCAGGTCGGACGTTGCGAAACGCCCCCCTTCCAGCGGAACAAGCGGCCGCAGCTCCGGCGGGATGACCGGAATCACACGCAGCACCATCCACTCCGGGCGGTTCTCGCGGCGACGATTCGACTCGCGGAATGCCTCGGTAACGGTCAGCCGCTTGAGCGCTTCGCCCTTACGCTGCTGGCTCGTCTCCGTCTTGACCTGGAAGCGGAGCTCCTTTGACAACGACTCGAGCTCGACGCGTTTGAGCATCGTCTCGACGGCCTCGCCACCGATCATCGCAATGAACTTCTCCGGATCGTCGTCATCGAGGTGGTTGTTGTCCTCGCGGATCTGGTAGAGGATGTCGAAATACTCATCCTCAGACAGAAGCTGATTCTCCTCAACACCGAGCTTCTCCGCCTCACCCGGCTGGATGACGACGTAGTTCTCGTAATAGATGATCTTCTCCAGGTCCTTTGACTTCAGGCCCAGGAGGTGACCAATTTTGTTGGGGAGGGATTTGAAGTACCAGATGTGGACGACCGGTACCGAAAGCGTGATGTGGCCCATCCGCTCACGGCGGACGGCCTTCTGCGTGACCTCAACGCCGCATCGGTCGCAAATAATACCTTTGTACCGGATGCGCTTGTACTTGCCGCAGTGGCACTCCCAGTCCTTGACCGGTCCAAATATCTTCTCGCAGAAAAGCCCATCCTTCTCCGGCTTGAACGATCGGTAGTTGATCGTCTCCGGCTTCAGAACCTCACCATAAGACCGCTCCAGAATGCTTTCCGGCGAAGCGAGACTTACCGTGATGCTGCTGAAGTTCTTTTTGAGTTTCTGCGTCTTTCCGTATGACATAATATTTCGGGCAGTAGGGGGTTGGCAATCGGCGATCGGAGGCTACGGGCGGCCGGATCAATCTCCGGCCGCGCATAGCACCAAAAGCCGCCCTAATCGAGGCTGACTTCCAGGCCGAGGCCCTGCAGTTCTCGCACCAGCACGTTGAAGCTCTCCGGCACGTTCGGCTCGGGCATATTATCGCCCTTGACGATCGCCTCATAGGCCTTCGAGCGTCCCTGTACGTCGTCCGACTTGTACGTGAGCATCTCCTGCAGCGTATGAGCCGCACCGTAAGCGTACAGCGCCCAGACCTCCATCTCACCGAGACGCTGGCCACCAAACTGGGCCTTACCACCAAGCGGCTGCTGCGTGATGAGGCTATAGGGCCCTATTGAGCGCGCGTGGATCTTGTCTTCGACAAGGTGGCTCAGCTTCAGCATGTAGATCATCCCGACGGTCGTCCGCTCATCGAACGGGATACCTGTGCGGCCGTCGAAGAGCTGCACTTTGCCGTCGGCGGGAAGACCCGCTGCTTCGAGCTGTTCGGCAATATGCTCATGCGTCGCACCGTCGAAGATCGGCGTTGCAAACGTCTTACCGAGCCTTGCGCCGGCCCACCCGAGGAGCGTCTCGTAGATCTGGCCGAGGTTCATTCGCGAAGGCACACCCAGCGGGTTCAGCAAGATGTCGACAGGCGTTCCATCATCCAGGAACGGCATGTCTTCTTCCGGGACGATCCGGGCGATGACACCCTTGTTACCGTGCCGGCCGGCCATCTTGTCACCGATCTGGATCTTACGCTTCTTGGCGATATAGACCTTCGCCAGTTGAACGATACCCGGCGGCAACTCGTCACCCATCTGTACGTGGTGACGCTCACGCTTGAGGTCGGCGTCGAGCCGGAAGTACACCTTGCGGTGGTTCCGGAATAGAATCCGAAGCTTCTTATTGACGCTTTCGTCCGACGTCAATCCGCCGCGGGCACTGACCTGCGAGGGAAGGACCTCGGCAAATGCATCACGCGTGAAGGGATTGCCTTCCGGTAACAGCACGCGGCCTTCGCGGTCCTCTACTCCGGCTGACGTCGTTCCTTCGACGAGCTCGAAGAATTTATCCCAGAAGCGATTGTTCAGATTCGCTAGCTCACGCTGCTCGAGTTCATCGAGCTCGGCCAGACGCTGCTGTTCGATCTTCTTGGATGCGGGATCCAGCTTGCGACGGCTGAACAGCTTCGTGTCGATGACGACGCCGTTCATCCCCGGAGGTGCTTTCAACGACGCGTCTTTGACGTCGCCGGCTTTGTCACCGAAGATGGCGCGAAGCAGCTTCTCTTCCGGTGTCGGATCGGTCTCGCCCTTCGGCGTGATCTTTCCGACGATGATATCACCGGCCGTGACTTCTGCACCGACACGGATGATACCGCGCTCGTCAAGATCCTTGGTGGCCTCTTCCGAGACGTTCGGGATCTCACGCGTGAGCTCTTCCTCGCCTCGCTTCGTATCGCGCACCTGAAGCTCAAACTCCTCGATATGCACCGAGGTGTAGACATCTTCACGTACGAGCCGCTCGGAGAGGATAATGGCGTCTTCGAAGTTGTAGCCGCGCCAAGGCATAAACGCCACGAGTACGTTCTTGCCGAGTGCCAGCTCGCCTCTATCCGTGGCAAAGCCTTCTGTCAGCACGCTCCCCTTCTCGACACGGTCGCCAACCCGCACAATCGGCTTCTGATTGACACTCGTGTCCTGGTTGGTGCGCCGGAACTTGATGAGGTCGTACGTGCGAATCGGCTCCTCAAACGCGAGGTCGGCTTCGTCTTCGTCCGCATCATAACGGATGACAATCTGACGGCCATCCACGTACTCCACCGTGCCGGAGCCCTCAGCTACGAGCACGGCGCGAGAATCACGAGCCACGCGCCCTTCGAGTCCGGTACCTACGATCGGAGCCTCCGACCGGAGCAGCGGCACTGCCTGGCGCTGCATGTTCGAACCCATGAGCGCGCGGTTGGCATCGTCATGCTCGAGGAACGGAATCAAGCTCGCCGCCGGAGACACGATCTGGTTCGGCGAGACGTCCATGTACTCGACTTCCGTCGGCTCGACGATCGGGAAGTCGCCGCGGTAGCGGCTCCTCACATACTTGTTGATGAAGTTGCCTTTGTCATCGAGCGGCGCATTGGCCTGCGCGATGATGGCATGATCTTCCTCTTCTGCCGACAGGTAACGAATCTCGTTTGTGACCTTACCCTTCTTGACCACGCGGTACGGCGTCTCGATAAAGCCGAACTCGTTGATCTTGGCGTGGACACAAAGCGACGAGATAAGCCCGATGTTGGGGCCTTCCGGCGTTTCAATCGGACACAGGCGGCCGTAGTGCGTAAAGTGGACGTCGCGCACCTCGAAGCCCGCACGTTCACGAGTCAGACCACCCGGCCCGAGTGCCGATAGTCGGCGCTTATGCGTGAGCTCCGCCAGCGGGTTCGTCTGGTCCATGAACTGGCTGAGCTGGTTCGTCCCGAAGAACGTGTTGATCACGCTCGAGACGGTCCGTGCATTCACCAGATCCTGCGGGGTAAAGTTCTCAGCATCACGCAGGTTCATCCGCTCTTTGATGGTCCGCGCCATACGGGCGAGACCCAGCGAGAACTGTGCGGAAAGCTGCTCGCCGACCGTACGTACACGGCGGTTGCCAAGGTGGTCAATGTCATCCACCTGGCTCTTGCCGTTCTGAACGGCCATGAGCTCGCGGACGATCGCCACGATATCATCGCGCGTAAGCGTCAGCACGTCTCCCGAGACTTCAATGCCGAGCCGCTTATTCAATCGATATCGGCCGACATCGCCAAGGTCGTAGCGTTTCTCCGAGAAGAACAACCGGTCGAGCACGCCACGAGCGGTCTCGAGGTCCGGTGCCTCAGAGCCACGAAGCTGCATATAAAGGTACTCGAGCGCCTCGGCCTCGGAGTGCGTCGGGTCCTTGCGGAGCGTGTTGATCAGCGTCGTCTTATCAAGATCCTGATCCGCATCCTCATCCGACTCATCCTTTAAAAGGAAGACCTTACGGATGCCGGCCTCTTTAAGAAGGTCGAAGTCGCCCTCGGTGAGTTCGTGGTCGGCCGGAAGCAGAACCTCGCGCTCGCGGCGTTCTTCAATTACCTCGCCGGTATCCTCATCGATCACCTCGGTGACCTTCTCCACCGTCACCGATGCTGCCAGGCGCCGCTCAATGCCGCGGGCAAATCCTTTCTTGGTCTTGATTTCCAGGTCATCGGCGAGATCGAAGATGTTAACGATCTCATCATCGTCGGAATAACCCAGCGCACGCAGGAGAGCGGTGACCGGTAGCTTCTTGCGCCGGTCGATGTAAGCCCACATCACGTTGCTCACGTCCGTCGAGAACTCGATCCACGAGCCTCTAAACGGAATGACGCGTGCTGAATAAAGCTGTGTGCCGTTGGGGTGTACGCTTTGACCGAAGAAGACGCCCGGCGAACGGTGGAGCTGAGATACGACTACACGCTCGGCGCCGTTCACCACGAACGTGCCGTGCTTCGTCATAAACGGGAGGTTGCCGAGGTAGACTTCCTGCTCGATAGCCTCCTCTGCTTCATCCTCATCTTCGTCTTCCTTGGTAGACAGACGAAGCTTCGCTTTAAGCGGGATCGAATAGGTCAGCCCCTGAGCGATGCACTCCTCTATGGAATGCTTCGGTGCCTCGAGAGCGTAGTGAATAAATTCGAGCGTGTATCGCTCACGGCTGTCCTGGATCGGAAAGTGCTCGGTAAAAACAGCCTGCAGACCGGTGTCTTCACGCTCTTCCGGCGCAACCTCGGCCTGTACGAACTCTTCGAATGATTGTAATTGTACCTCTAGGAAGTCAGGATAATCGTGATTAACCGCAATCTCGGCAAAGTCATGCCGTTGGACTGCCGGTTTGTACTCACCATTCGTGGACATAGGCTATCGGACTTGCGTGATTTCGCGACGCGCGAGAGACCCGTTCTCAGACATGAGAAGCAGATCGTGTAACAAACGCGGCGTTATATGTGAGGTTTCGGCGGCCTCGCTCCCACCGAGCCTTCCTGACAAGCGCCAGAAGCCGATCCCGTAAACGAGATCGGCTTCCAGTGAGCTTCACTTGCGATATGTGTTGACCAACACTGATGCGCCGGTTATCGCAACATTACTTCTTACTGCAGCTCGACTTCGGCGCCGGCCTCTTCGAGCTTGGACTTGAGTTCCTCGGCTTCGTCTTTGGAAACAGCTTCCTTGACGGCGTTCGGAGCGCCATCGACCAGCTCCTTGGCTTCTTTCAGACCAAGGCCGGTGATAGCACGGACCTCTTTGATGACGGCAATCTTGTTGCCGCCGGGGCCTTTTAGGATAACGTTGAACTCGGTCTGCTCCTCGGCGGCGGCACCGGCGCCATCGCCACCTGCGGCACCACCGGCTACTGCTACGGCAGCTGCGGCCGGTTTGATTCCGTACTCATCTTCGAGGACCTGCGCGAGCTCACTCGCCTCTTTAATCGTCAGGTTGACGAGCTGTTCGGCGAGTTCTTTAATGTCTGCCATTGTCTTTGATGTTTTCCAGCAACGGTCTCGGCTCCGTTCCCGACGAAGCTGCGCTGCGTATTAAGGTTTACGGGAAAGCTATTCGGATAAAATCAGGCCTCGGCCTTCTCGGCAATCGTCTTGATTGCGCCAAGGATATTGCTTGCCGGCGACTGGATCGCACCCACGATATTGGATGCCGGCGACAAGATGAGACCAACGATGTCGGCAACCAGCTCGTCTTTCGACTTCAGCGACGCCAGTACGTCGAGCGTACCCGGGCCGTAAAAGGCGCCGTCGATATAGGCTGCCTTGAGCTCAGGCTTCTCGTTGCTCTTGTCGCTCAGGAAGTCTTTAATGACTCGCGCCGGGGCTGCCGGCTCTTCGGCCAGAGCAACGGCAGTCGGCCCATGCAGGTGCTCGAACAAGTCTTCGTAGCCGCCGATGCGCTCCATCGCCTGACGAACAAGCGTGTTTTTTAGAACGCGGAATTCAACGCCGACCTCACGGAAGCGCGACCGTAGGTCGTTCGCCTGAGCAACCGACAGGCCGGAATAGTTCGTCAGGTAGACGGTGTTCGCACGCTGGAGATGCTCTGTGATCTCCTCAACGGCCGCCGCCTTTTCACTTCTGGTCATTGCCATGACAGTTTCCTCTCTCTTACTGTTCTGTCGTTATGAATCAGCGGAGGCCGCTTACGACAGCGGCACGATCGACCGGCACAGCCGGCCCCATGGTCGTTGACAGCGTAATCGACCGGATGTATGAACCTTTTGCTGAAGACGGGCGAAGGCGCAAGACTTCCTGCAAAAAGCTCTCGGCGTTTTCGCGGATCTGATCTTCGTCGAAGCTGGCTTTACCGATCGCAGCATGAAGATTGCCGAACTTGTCGACGCGAAAATCGATCTTACCGGCTTTCACCTGTGTGACGGCCTCGCCCACATCCATCGTGACGGTGCCGCTCTTTGGGTTCGGCATCAAGCCGCGGGGCCCGAGAAAACGACCCAGACGACCGATCTTACCCATCACGTCGGGCGTAGCGATAAGCACATCGAAATCGAGCCAGCCATCGTTCTGAATCCGCTCGATGTAATCGTCGAGGCCGACGTGCTCGGCACCTGCTTCGCGAGCTTCGGGCTGCTTGCCTTCGTTGGCAAGGACGAGTACACGGACCGACTTACCGGTACCGTGCGGAAGTGCTACTGAGCCTCGAACCATCTGATCAGCATGCCGAGGATCTACACCGAGGCGCACATCGATGTCGACTGACTCGCTAAACTTGGCCCCCGACGTCTGCTTCACAACTCGCGCTGCGTCCTCCATAGAGAAAGGACCTCCCCCCGCCTCTTGAATGGCTTTCAAGCCGGCGGTATAACGCTTACCACGTTTTGCCATCATTAGTGCTATCTATGCGGTGCAAACGTCGGTCACGACTCCCGCAGTGAATCAAAATACAGCTGGAATCACCGGTCAGGCAGCCGGCGCACCTTTTACTTCTATGCCCATCGACCGGGCCGTCCCTGCAATCATCGACGCCGCTTTCTGCTCGTCAAACGCGTTCAGGTCCTCCATTTTCACCCGTCCGATTTCAAGGCAATCCTCCCAGGTAACCGTGCCGACTTTGTCGCGCAGCGGATCACCGGCTCCGGACTCGATCTTGGCGGCTCGCTTCAGCAAAATGGGCGCGGGCGGGCTTTTGACGATGAACGTGAACGACTTATCGGCGAACACGGTAATGACCACCGGCAAGACGAGGCCCATGCGGTCCTGCGTCGCAGCGTTAAACTGCTTGCAGAACTCCATAATATTGACGCCCTTCTGGCCAAGTGCCGGGCCGATTGGCGGAGCCGGGTTGGCCTGTCCGGCCTTAATCTGCAGCTTAATGTAGCCGTCTATCTTTTTTGCCATACGTCGTATTGCGGTTCGAACGGCTGGTCTACCCGGCCTCCCGCGTTATTAGGTGGGAAAACTGCTTCAAGATCGAAGCCGTTAAGAACAGAACGTCTCGTCGTAACGTTCCCGCGATACCCCGAGCACCGGGACGAAGATTTAAATAAGGCCTACTCTTCGTGCTCAACCTGAAGATAATCGAGTTCAAGCGGAGTCTTTCGGCCGAAGATGGAGACCATGACCTTGACCTTCATCTTCTCAGGGAAGACCTCTTCGACGAAGCCTGTAAAGTTATTAAAGGGTCCGTCTACAACTTTGACCGGGTCGCCCGTACGGAACGGCATCTCAGGCTGCTCGCCCATCTCGCGAGCTTCATCCACCTTACCCAGAATCCGGTTGATCTCATCAGGGCGAAGTGGCGTGGGCTCATCTCCCGTCGTTAAAAAACCGACGACAGAAGGAACGCCCGCTATCACGTGCTGGATTTCGCGGTCCAGCAGTGCATTGATCAGCAGGTAGCCAGGGAAAAAGGTCTTCTCACGCGTGCGCTTCTTGCCGCCACGCATTTCAAAGACCGTCTCGGTCGGGATCATGATGTCCGTCAGCTTCTCCTGAAGACCGAGCCGATCGATCTCACTCTCCAGATACTGCTTCACCTTCTTCTCGTGACCGGAGAAGGTTCTCAGCACGTACCACTTGCGGATATTATCTCTTTTAGAAAGCGCCATACAATCGAGCGATGGAGCGCACCGCCTGGAGACTACCGATAGATAAACTCGAGTGCCGTACTGATAACTTGGTCAGCGGCGAACACGAAGAGCGAAATAATGACCGTCGCCACGATGGTAATGCCGGTGTTGCTGAGCACCTCTTTCTGAGAGGGCCAGTTCACCTTCCGCATCTCCTTGACGACTTCCTGCAGGTACGCTGTCAGCTTATTCATTCGTGCATTTCTGATGTCACGAGGGGACGACCACTTCTGCCCCGCTCGGCTTAAGTAATGTAGCACGGGCGGCAGGACTCGAACCTGCAGCCTGCGGTTTTGGAGACCGCTGCTCTGCCAATTGAGCTACGCCCGTAAGAACAGTTCAAAGGATGAGACGCAAGGGAGCCGGCCACACTCGGCGACACCGGCCTGCCCCTCGCGCCTCATCCTCCGACGACTATCAATCAAGAATCTTTGCTACAACGCCGGCGCCGACTGTGCGGCCACCTTCGCGGATCGCAAAGCGAAGACCCTGCTCCATTGCCACCGGCTGGATCAGCTTCACTTTGAACGTCGTGTTGTCGCC
>Ga0209487_1002253_pt1 | contig 15779 bp, 12 predicted proteins | sample Poulit2012_FD_187524 | JGI IMG/M metagenome (GOLD analysis project Ga0209487, IMG submission 187524) | Agricultural soil microbial communities from Georgia to study Nitrogen management - Poultry litter 2012 (SPAdes) (version 2) | ecosystem: Environmental > Terrestrial > Soil > Agricultural land... | reverse complement strand
AAATAATATGGAAATAATCAATGGTATTTTAGGATATTTTCTATTTTTAGGATTTTTCAATCATTTCTTCTATTATTTTAAATATAGAAACTTGATGTCCGTTCTTTTTATTGTTGTTTATTTTGTTTTGTATCTATTTCATAACAAAGTTAAAAGTATTTGGAAAAATGAATTTCTACTACTGTTGATGGTAGTTTTACATGCAGTGGTTATGTATTTTTATAGTAGTGTGATTATTTACTATCAAATTGTATTTTATCCTTATCAAATAATAAGTCTTTTTATATGGATTAGTTTGTTACTATATTGGTTTAGGAGGAGAGTTTCATCGAAACAGAAATAACTGCTTTATTAGCATTTGGAGCCGGTGCATTATCTTTTTTATCTCCATGTACTTTGCCTTTACTTCCACTTTATTTATCCTATATTACTGGAAAAAGTGTGAAAGAAGTTCGCGAAAATGATAGTCGTGAGTTTAGACGTACATTAATTGCTCATTCATTGTTTTTTCTATTAGGTATTTCAGTCGTCTATTTAAGTTTGGGTTTAGGGATTAGTTATTTAGGCAACTTTTTAACAAATATAATGACTGGTGCCACCGCCGTACTTCTTCAACGATTAGCTGGAATTTTTATGGTTGTATTAGGCTTAGTGATTGGTGACTGGCTTAAAATTCCCGGTTTACTAAGTGATACTCGAAAAAATATTACGAATAGAACAACGAGTTTTGCATCTAGCTTTTTTATTGGTTTAGGATTTGCGGCAGGGTGGACGCCATGTATAGGTCCTATTTTCTCTGGAATTTTATTACTTGGACTTTCAACTGGTACTACGCCTGTACTTTTTTTACTACTTTATATTATCGGTTTTTCTATCCCCTTCCTGCTTGTTTCATTGTTTTTAGGTAGAATGCCATCTCTCTTGAAGCATAGTCAAAAGTTGATGAAAATTGGTGGTGTCTTAATGATTATCATGGGCGTTTTATTATTCACAGGACAACTTGAATATTTGTCTGAAAAACTTTCGATTTGGTTACAAGATACCCCATTTCAGTGGTTAGGTTAAAAGGAGGCCTTTATGAATAAGAAAAGCATAAGAATTGGTGTTTTACTTTTATTAGGTGCGGCTGTTTTGTTTGTTATTTATGATTTTGTAAAAGATTTAAATAGTGAACAACAAGCGCGCGAAGAAGCAAGTCAACAAGAAGTTACAATTATTAATGATGAGGAATCAAACACAAATAATAATTCTGAGCTTGCTCAAAGTGATGAATCAGAAGACGATAATGACTTTCAATATAGTGAAGAGTTAGAAGAAGACACAAATACAGATCAAGAGACTACTAACGAAACTGAAAGCCATGTAAACAGTTCTCCGCGTTTAACCTATGGTGCTTACCCTGGTGAGAAAGTTTATGATTTCGAATTACAAGAAGTAGGTAGTGAAGAAATTATTAAGTTATCTGACTTTGAAGGAAAAAAAGTCTTCCTGAATTTTTGGGCTAGTTGGTGTCCGCCTTGTAAAGTTGAAGCTCCACATCTCCAAAGTTTTTCGGAATCACAAGATGATGTTGTTGTAGTTGGAGTAAATGTAACAGTTTCAGAAAGTAACTTAGAGAATGTACAAGATTTTATGGATGAGTATGGATTTAGTTTTCCAAATGTCTATGGTGTCGAAGAAATGTTTGGTCTCTTTTATGTAGAGTCACTTCCGACTTCTTTATTTATTGACTCTAACGGAATTATTCAAGAACGTGTCGTAGGACCTGTAACAGAAGATATCTTGAATGCTCACTTTTCTATGATGGATTAAGAAAATTAAGTGTAGTTTAATTCTTTTCGTTTAAAAAAGCTGTGCTAATAAAAGCACAGCTTTTTGCTTGTCATTATTCTAATACATTCTTTATAGTTCAAACATCGGTTATATCTTCTTCTTTAATAACGAGCCTTGTAATAATGAAACCAGCTACATATGAAATCAGTAAGCCAATTCCAAAATGTAACATGGAGCTGGTGCCTTGCATAAGAGGAAGTGCCACCCAACCAGATGGTCCCCAAGCACTAGCCGTAACTCCCATCATCATAACATAAGCTCCACCAAATCCTGCTCCTAGCCCTGCTGTAATAAATGGTTTCCCCATTGGAAGAGTTACTCCATAAATAAGTGGTTCTCCAATTCCTAAAATTCCTGCAGGTAAACCACCAGTGATAACTCCTTTCATACGGTCATCTTTTGCTTTATTTGCAATCATGTAAATAGCGATCGCTGCGCCTACTTGACCCGCTCCAGCCATAGCAAGTACTGGAAATAGACTAACCCCACCTAATGTTTCTAACTGAATAGCATAAATTGGAATTAATCCGTGATGAAGTCCTAATAGAACCATTGGTAAAAAAACAGCAGCTAAAATGTATCCAGATAGAATACTGACTATCGCATTTTCTGATCCGATAAAGATACTTAAGAAAGAAACTAACCAATCGGATACAACACCTGAAACGGGCATAACAATAAATACCATAATTAAACCCGCAATCAGCAGCGTGATAACCGGCGAAACCATAATATCTAATACATCGGGCACACGTTTACGAATGAATTTTTCAATTTGTGCTAAAATCCAGACGCCAATGATAACTCCAATAATGCCGCCCTTGCCAGTAGTTAAAATAGAATTTAATGGTTCTTCTGCATCATAAAGGCCAAACTGAGTAGATAAATCAATCAATGGTGCAGCAATTGACATTGCTCCGATCATACCACCAAGTGCTTCCGTTGCTTTAAATTCTTTTGCAGCGTTAACCCCAGTAAAAACAGCAAAATAACCTAAGAAACTATTCCCAATCAATGCAAAAAATGTTTGTGTTGCTGTCCAAAAAGCACCATCAATTGTTCCTTCGCCAATCATTGTTCCAATTAAACTACTAAAACCTTGAAATAAACCTGCAGCAATAATGGCCGGAATCATTGGAATAAAGATATTAGCGATTGTTTCCAGCGCTTTTTTTCCACTACCTTTACTTTGACGATCTTTTATATCTTGTTTTGTATCGCGCCAATCTTCGGCATCTGAAGGTGTTTCAGTATCTTCTGGAATTTTATATTCTTCAATCAATAATTCAGTAAGTTTTCTAGCCGTACCAGGACCCACAACAATTTGTAGAGTTTCTGCGTCTACTACACCCATCACACCTTCGACATCTTCCAATTTATCGTGGTCTACTTTATCTTCATCCTTTAAACGCATACGCATTCGAGTCATACAGTTTGTCGCAGAACGAACATTTTCTACCCCGCCAACATTGACTAAAATATCTTTCAACAAGTCAACATTCGTACGTTTTGCCATATTCTATTCCTCTTTTCTTTAAGGATTTTTAACTGTAGTTAATGTGCCTTACTTTTCAAGTAACTACCCTCCTCTATATTTTATGATCTTCAATTTTATTAAATAAAGCGCTTACTTTTAAATGTATTATATCATGTGTTAGATAAAGTTTCATATATTATCCGTTAATAATGAAACTTTGTGCCTATAAAAAAGCCTAAGAATCACTCTTAAGCTTTTCAGTAAGAAAATATTTAGACTAAAATTTTTTCTTTAATTTTTCAATTGGATAATGTCTCAATTCCTGACCATAAAATTGCGCAACAGATTTTATAGTAAACTTATCTAATAAATTTATTAATTCTCCAACCCCCATATAATGCTCCTCCGCCCCTTATCAATAATCTTTTCTGTCCACTCTAAATTCATAACAATATTTTCATTAAAATTTCCTGTTAAAATATTTTGGCTCGTTAACCAATATTCCGGAATTGGAATATGTTAAAGATTAAATTTCTTTTTACTTGATCGTTATTTTTGTATTTTTCAGCTGTTTCTTTGAACCAATTGATCTGTTCAGATAAAATCCATTTTTATCAAAAAAAGAAATTAAAATTATAGATGTTAAAAATATTGTCTCTAGCCAATAAGCAAAACTAAGACAACCCCTTCGTAAAAAAATGGTTGTCTCTTTTATAATATGAATTGTTACAACTTAAATTTTATTCAGTAAACAGTCTTTTATATGAGTCATTTTGGAGTTGGAATCAATTTATTCAATATAATAGCAACTATCGCGCTGACAGCTACCGGTGAATTCAAGAAATACTGTACGATTTGTGGGGCTGATTCAACCACTTCACTTGGTAATAATATTAAACCAATGGTAACGATTAATGGAATACCGACAATATAAATTGCGCGATCTGTTGTTAATTCCTCTTTTACAACGTTGAACCCTGCTAAGAATATTTGAATACAAACAATCGCAAATACACCACCAATAACAGATGAAGGAATCGCATGAATGATTGCAGATAATTTACCCGCAAAGGCTAAAACTAATAACCAAATACCTGATGCAATAAAAACTTTACGACTAGCCACACCTGTAATTGAAATGATACCAGCACTAGATGAATAACTTGCACTGGGTGTTGCTCCAACGAAAGTGCCAATTAAATTTGTTATTCCTTCACCGATAACACCACGATTAATTCTCTCATCGTCTAATTCTTCATCAGAAACCGAACGAATCGCATACCAAGTACTTGTGGCTTCAGTAAGAATGACTAAATAAATAATCACCATCGTAATCATTGCCGAAAAATCAAAACTAAAACCATAATCAATAAAAGCAAAACGCGGGAGACTAATCCATGCTGCATCTGTAACAGCTTGCCAATTAACGCCTCCCATGAAATGAGCGATTAAAGTTCCGAACGCTAAAGCAATAATAACGGAAGTATATTGAAAGACGTTTCCTAGAGATTTAATATAATTACCGATAACAGATGTAAAAACTAATATTCCTGTAGTAATGATGGCTAATAAAATATTTTGATGAATAGTTAAGTTTGCTGTTTCAACATAAATATTACTTCCGAAAGCGGATGGTAAAAGTGACAAACCAATAATCATAATGACTACTCCACTAACTAAGGTAGGAATAAAGTTTTTCGTGATGGTTTTATAAATACCTGAAAAGCCCAACAATAAAATAAATAAAGCACCCACTAAACTGGATCCCATAACCACATTCATACTACCTGTTCCATGGTAAATACCAATTATTGCACCAATAGGAACAAATGAAGCACCATTAACAACCGGTAATTTATGGAAAAATAAGACTTGAATTAAAGTAGCGAGTCCAGCACCTAAGAATGCTGATTGAATAAGTTGCGTAGCTGCTGTATCCGATAATGAGATTGCCGTAGCTACAAGAACAGGAATCACAAAAACGTTCATTACTAAAATATGTTCAAGTCCTAATAATGCCGTCTGAACGGTCGAAAGATCTTTTTCTGTTGTTCTTTCAAATTGAATCGATATTTCTTTTATTTCTGTACTCATTTTTATCCCTCTTATCTTTTATGAACGCGTTGGCCTTGGACATACACTTCTTTGATGTTCGCCTGTGTAGATAAATATAAAATTCTTTGTAAGATATAGTCAGGTTCATCAAAAACATTAAAAGATGGAAGTTCATGTCCTTCAGCTGCTGTATCAACGATTTGGAAATCACCTGTGTAACCTGGTTCAATTAAACCAACGGGTAGATCAAGTGCCTCTCCTCCACCTGTTGTTGCTAGATAAAAGGCTTCCGCTACAGATATACGAGAATTTGGAACACCACGTTTATTCTGTGGCAAGTTTGTGTCTACACCCTCTTCTAATTGTCGAGAGCTCATAACGGCTTGCTTAATATTGTCGTAAAGACTTGGAGAAAAGCCTCCAGAAATATCTGTACCTAATCCAATTTGAACATTAAGTTCCTTCAAATGTTTGATTGGTATCACACTATTCGCAAAATAAACATTCGAAATTGGACAATGAGCGACAGCGGTCCCTGTTTCTACATAAATACCAGCATCTTCATCGTTAATAAAATTTGAGTGAGCCATGACAGATTTTTCACCAAACAATCCAAAATCGCGTAATGTTTCAGTATCTGTTTTACCGAATCTCTCTTTTACAAAATCGTGTTCCCACTGACCTTCACTACAATGCGTGTGTACATGTGTATCATATTTTTTTGCTAATTCTCCCAAACCAGCTAAAGCTTCATCTGTACAGCTAGGAACAAAGCGTGGCATAACAACAGGATAAACACCTTGCAGAACATCTTTTCCATATTCTCTTACTTCTTGAATAAACTCTTCTGTTTCACGTAAAGCAATTTCTGTCGATTCATCACGATAAAAATCAGGGTTTCCTTCTTTATCATCCATAACTACTTTTCCAACTAATGCACGTTGTCCCATTTCAGCAGAAATTTTAACCAATTCAAAACTTGACTCTTTATGAATCGTTCCAAAATACAATGCCGTCGTTGTTCCTCGTGCTAGTAATTGTTGAACAAGATCTGTATACACTTCACGAGCAAATTCGACATCTGCATATTTTGCTTCAAGTGGAAATGTATGTTCATCAAGCCAGACATTAAGAGGAGCATCTAATGCAATACCTGCTTGTGGCCATTGTGGCGCGTGAATATGTGTATCGACAAATCCGGGTAATAAGTATTGGTTCTCAGACAATTCTTTTAATTGATCCTTCTTATGATATTCTTCTACTCTTGATGAATAGTCTTTGTCCTCTGGTGTCAGAATTGTTTCAATCATACCTTGGTTATTCATTAAAATTAATGCATCTTCTACATACGTGACCTCTCCATAAGTCGGTGTATGAAAATAAGAACCTAAAATTGCTTTTGTTACTTCAGCCATAAAAGATAATCTCCTTTGTTATTGAATTATCTGTACTTTAGCATAATAAAAATGTAAAAACAAACAATAATTAACATTTTAATAAAAACATCGTTTTTTAACGAACTAAGATATATATTAAAACTATATAAATTATTAATGTTCGTATTTTTCACTTTGTGAAAATGAGTCTAAAAGATATTTCCTAATTTTTTGCTCTATTAATATTTTTATAATTATTTTGTAAGGGAACTTGAACACTAAAAAAGCTCTACGAACTAACTAGCGAATGCTCAGATAGTTTGTAGAGCTTTTATTCGTCATTTTTCAATAAATAGGGTTAGACAAAAATCATTCTTCTTCAATAAATTCCCATGTTTCTCCATGATCATAAGAATGGTAAATAGCTCTTACTCCTCTATTATAATCTCCATCCGCACCTTGATTAACATATAACACAAGCTTTCCACCTTCTTCATAAGGCATTTCAGGAAAATCAAATGGGTTATAATCTTTTGTACTACTTAAAGGAACCATCACATCTGGTAATTTGACTATCTCAAAATTTTCTCCACCATCTGTTGTTTTATATAGATCTGCATATATTCCACCGCTATGAGACAAACCAGCAAAACCAAGGTCTTCATTAATAAAGGTTACTCCTGTTGCTCCACCGCTACTATTATTAAAAGGACTAGCATTAAGCATCTCCCAGTAAGTGCCACCATCTGTCGTTTTTGTTAGACCATAATATCGACTACCCAATGCAGCATCAAGTACAACAAGCTGATAGCCTATATCTTCATTAAGATAGTATTCCTCAGCAACCTCAAAAGGTAATTCATCTGGTGGCAAGAGATCACTTTGCGCGTCCAAAACAGCATCTAGATTTTCTTCATCCGTATAAACATAGCGCTTAGGAACAACATACGAAATATGCTCAGGATAAATAGACACAGTATAGCCACTCATTTCATTGTAAGTCATCTCCGGGGAGCCTAGTATTTCCTCATCATTAAAATAAATAAGTCCATCCGTGTCATGACCCCAGTCTCGTTCACCAATATAATAAATATTAAATACATCAAAAGTTTCACCATACCATTCATCAGAGACAATATCTCTTAAAGGTAAAGTACCCATCGCATGGATTAACGGTTCTAAACTCATTTCTTCTGGAGAACTTGATGCGTACTCAGCAACATCCGCTCGCACAGTAATACGCTCATCATCATCTGCATCATAAGTAATTGAAAAGGTTTCAGTCTCTCCCTCATCATTCTCACCGTATAAAGATGAATAAATAGACGTAATAACACCCTCTTCGTTAAATGACAAAGAAAATTCATCCGAAACATAAAGATTTTCAGGAAGTGAGAGTTGTTCATCGATATCTTGAAGTAGCCCTTCAATCCCGTATTCATAAATATTATTTTTTTCAAAAGTTACTTTGCGATTATGTATTAAGTCTTGGATGACCCATGATAATTTTCCCTGGTAATTGATGGAGCTTTGATAAACATCATAGACTGTAATACTTGTCATTGAAATAACTGCAACTAGCGCAAAATGATACCAAGGTTTAGCCAGTTTATTCAATGTTGATTTTGATGTTTTTGGCGTCGTTCGAAAAAATGACCATAAAAACCAGATAATGAGTACACCCATTGTAAATAAAATGATTGGAACCCTACGAGAAATTCCACCATACTCTGCTAAACCCGCTATATAGTAACAAGCCACCGCGTATAAGATGATAACAACAGGGTTCAATAATAAAGCCCGTGAATAATATTTGTGTTGATCGTTTTCCATAAAATGACTCCTATAAATATAATAATTTTTACATAGGTACTGTATCATAAAACGATTTCAATTATAAGAATGTTTAGAAATTATATGCCTTTTTATTGAATACTATAAAAAAGCTCAATTAACCTTCTAATTAAGAATGAATTGAGCTTTTATAGACATTAATTATTCTATTACATCTTTAAGACGTTCTCCATTGCATGCATAAAATGGGCTAAGAATTTTTCCTGATCGATTTGAATGCATACCCCTGTTGTTGGTTTTTTATGATATATTCTTTTATTATCGCCAATCGTTAATCCTTTAGCTGGTTCTTCTAATTCAACCGTTAGATCAAGAGCTAGTGTTTTAGCTAATTCTGGGTGTAATGCTATACCAACCGCAAGAGGATCATGAAGTGCACAGCCTAACATGCCTAGACGATCACGATAAGATTGAAAATAATGCTGTGTCATTTTAACTATCGCTTGGCTTTGTTCTGTATCATATTCCTCCCATTGGTCCGTTTCTGCTTGTGTAAGAATAGTTCGCATTGTGACATCAAGTCCGACCATTTTTAGTGGTAAGTCACTTTCAAGAATCATCTTTGCAGCAACTTCATCTTCTATAATGTTTGCCTCTGCAAATTTTGTGGCATTTCCAGGAACCGTTAATGCCCCACCCATAATGACAATTTCAGCGACATTTTGAAGAGCTTCAGAATTTTTTTGATAAGCTTTTGCCAAATTCGTTAAAGGACCGACACAGATTAATTTTAATTCTTGACCATACTCAAGAGCTGCTTCAACTAAAAAATCAACAGCATTTTGTTCTTCCGGTGTCCGCGTTGAGGATTCAATATTCGCGTCGCCGATTCCGTCTTCTCCGTGAATCCGAGTGGTCACTTCTCTGCGTATGTATTCTTCACTTGATAAACTACTTGAGGAGCCTTTATACACAGGTACGTTTGTTGCTCCAGCTAAATCAAGAATGCTCAGTGTATTACTAGCTGCTTGCTCTAAGTCGATGTTTCCGAATGTTGTGGTCACACCTATTAATTTTGCATTTTCTTCCCCTAATGCATATAATATCGATAATGCATCATCAATTCCCGTATCCACGTCTAAAATTATTTTTTGCAAATGTTCTATCACCTTTCGACCATTTTGTATTATTTTAACAAGTTTCGTTATCTTTCATCTTCAGCTAATCTCTACTCTTCAAACATTCTATCACATTTTATTCAGTTACTTACAATTGTAGTTAAATTAAAGGAATTATAATACTCAACTTACTTATTCTCTCTACTTTCTTACTTTTAATTGTATCTTTACACCTTTCTATTTTTGATAGAAAGAATAGTTATTATCCTTTTCATGATTGTTCTATTTTTTGTATAATTGAATTGAAAAATATAATACATTTGAGAAAGGAGGCATTCAATTGAAGAAAGTACTCAAAATTTTACTCCGAGTGTTCTTGATCTTTATTCTATTGTTTATTAGTATCTTTGTGATACGCTGGATAAATTCTTACCGCTACCAAGAATACATGCTTACTGAAGAGGAAAGTGTCTATAACGATCCAGCAGACTTTTCCTTATATGATACAGAAATCGAAGATGTAGATGTTGAAGTTATTGAGGAAGGACTACTAAATGGTTTTCATCTAGTACCGGATGAAATGACCTCAGAAGGTGTGATCCTTACTTTTGGTGGGTCTGAGGGCTCAACCAACTATGATTTAGCAAAAATATTAGCAGAAGAAGGCTATGAAGTTTATAGTTTGTTTTTCTTTGGACCAGGAGAATTACCAGATGAGTTAATCGAAATCCCTTTAGAATTATTTGAAGATTTCTTGGCGTACCACTTGGAAAATAGTACTACTGAAGGTCCGATAACTGTTCTAGGTGCATCAAAAGGTGCGGAATTAACCTTAAACTTAGCCACTCATTATGATGAAATTAACAACATTATTCTCTATGCACCATCAGCTTACAGCTTCTTTTCTTTAGATCAACAAAATACAAATCAAAGTTCGTGGACTTTTGAAGGACAACCTGTCCCCTACTTAAGTAGCCGAGATGGAAATTGGTGGGAAACAATGAAGATGATTGGTGGTTTTATCTTTTATTACCCAGTCAGATATACGCCCGTCTATGAAGCCGTCATCGATGGTACTTCTGAAACTGATTTAGAAAATGCTCGAATTAAAATAGAAAACTTTGAAGGTGAAGGACTGATCTTCGCAGGCGGTGAAGACTTGATGTGGCCGGCTCAATCCATGTCAGATATTATAACGGAACATACAGACCAAATTGATGTGCATCTCTACCCCGAAGCTGGGCATTTATTTACAATGGATCGGTACATGGGAACTCCAGGAGCCTTAATTGCCTTTGGTGGTAATGAGAAAGTTAACCAAAAAGCTTTAGAAGAAAGCAATGCCGTTTTACTTGAAACATTAGCTGAATGGCATGGACAATAAATTAAAAATAGTCTACTGATTTATAGGTTGCTCTTGATAAATCAGTAGACTATTTCTTTTTATTTAAAAGATTAAAAATTAAGCGTTAATTTTTCAAATATTCAGCTATTAATTTAAAGGTATTTTCTAGTGCATCTGTATGTGTTCTTTCCATCCCATGACTACTTGAAACGCCTGGACCAATTAAGGCCGCTCGAATATTTGCGCCGCCTTGTAAAGCTGCGGATGCATCACTACCGTACATTGGATAAATATCTACGGCAAAATCTAAGTCAGTGCCCTTTGCATAATTGATTAAACGTGTTGTTAAATCATAGTCATATGGACCAGATGAATCTTTCGCACATATAGAGACATCAAATTCTGTACAATCTAAATCTAGTCCAATCGCTCCCATGTCGACCGCTATAAATTCTGTAATATCTTCTGGAATCCATGAGGCTCCATGTCCGACTTCTTCATAAGTTGAGAATATAAATTTTAAATTTGTAGCAGGTACAATATCTTCTTCTTTTATCATCTTTAATATACTCACCAAAATAGCAACTGACGCTTTGTCATCCAAGAATCTCGATTTGATAAAACCAGAGTCTGTTACAACAACTTTTGGATCATAAGCCACAATATCTCCATTTAAAATTCCAAGCTTTTCAACCTCTTCTTTATCTCCTACCGCTTCATCCAACTTCACGATTAAGTTATCAATGTCTCGTTTTTTCGTAGAAGCATCTTTATAAACATGAATAGATGGTGATTTGGATAAAATTGTTCCTGTATAAACTTTTTCATCACGTGTAATAATTTCACAGTATTCTCCATCAAGTGTAGGTGTCAGAGGCCCTCCTAAGGTAGTCAGAGATAAAGTCCCATCACTATTAATTGAACGAACCATTAAACCTAATGTATCAACGTGAGCACTTAACCCCCGAGTTTGATTGGCATCTTCACCATCTACTTGAACGATCAAGTTTCCTTTTGGTGTTGTTTCAGTTTTGTGCCCTATTTTTTCAATGGTTTTTCTCAAAAAATCAACAGCATTTTTTGTGTAACCAGTGGGACTATTAATTGAAAGTAATTCCACTAAAAATGAAACGGTCTCTTCTTTATTAAACATATAATTAGTATGAACAGGCAAAGCTGTTCATACCCTCCTCTCCATTATTTCCTTTTATTCTTTAAATTGACTATAATATAAATCTGAGTAAGTTCCTTCTTCTTGCAGGAGTTCATTATGTGATCCTTTTTCAATAATTTCTCCATCTTTCATGACTAAAATTAAGTCTGCATCAACGATTGTAGATAAACGATGCGCAATAACAAAATTGGTACGACCAACCATTAAATTGGCCATCGCTTTTTGGATAAGTTGTTCCGTACGTGTATCTACAGAAGAAGTGGCTTCATCTAAAATTAAAATTTCAGGATCACTGACAAACGCGCGAGCAATTGTTAATAACTGACGCTGCCCTTGACTAATATTTGTTCCTTCTTCATTAATATCTGTCTGATAACCATTGGGTAAAGCAGAAATAAAATGGTCTGCATGGGCTTGTTTAGCCGCTTGGATAATTTGATCTTCCGTCGCATCGGCATTTCCATAACGAATATTATCATAAATCGTTCCTTGCACTAACCATGGATCTTGTAAAACAACTCCAAAAAATGATCGTAAATTATTACGTGTGACCGTTTGAATATTTGTATCATTTATACGAATTTCACCTTCTGTAACATCATAATAACGTAAAAGTAAATTAATCAATGTTGATTTACCAGCACCCGTATGGCCAACGATAGCAATTGTTTCATTGCGATGAACCTCTAAATTCAGATTTTCAATCACTTGTTTTCCTTTTTCATAACCAAAGTATACTTGGTCAAAAGCAATGGTTTCTATCGGCGAATGAAGTTGATTTTCATCTTCTTCCGTTTCTTCTGGTGCATTTAGAAATTCAAATACACGTTCTGAAGAAGCTATTGTTTCTTGTAAAGTATTTGCCATTTCAGCAATGACTTCAAGTGGTTGGCGTATATTTTGTGCGTACTGAATAAAGGCCAAAACGTCCCCAATTAAAATCCTTTGCCAAATGACTAATATAGAGCCAACAATTGCAATTAAAACATAAGCCAGATTTCCGATAAAAGTCATGATCGGGAGTAAAACTCCTGACATAAAACTTGCTCGCCATGATACTTCATAGAGATTACTGTTTATTTCGCCAAATTCGTCATTTGATTGGTCGATATAATTGAAGGCTTTAATTAAGTCAGTTCCTGTAAAGTTTTCTTCAACATAGCCGACCATTTTCCCAAGGCGGCTTGATTTTTCGGAAAAGTATGAACGTGTATGATTCGTAATAAAACGTACCGATAAAATATTCAATGGGACTGTAAGTAAAAACACAATAGCCAGTTCCCAAGAAATAAAGAACATCATAATGAGTATACCTACTGTAAGTAAGAGACTATTAAAAATCTGGCTAACACTTAATTGGATATTATTTCCAATCTTAGCAATATCATTTGTTGTTCGACTGATTAAGTCCCCCGTAGATTGTTCGTCAAAATAAGATAAAGGGATTTTTTTAATCTTTTGTGAAACTTCTTCTCGCATATTGCGGGTTAATGTTTGAGATAGATAAACTAAACTACGCTCTTTTAAAATATCTGAAATAGACAATACAACATACATCATCACTAAAATAACCACAATGCGGATGAGATAGTTTCGATCTAATTGACCGCCTTCAATAAAAGTTGCTTGTAAATGATTTAAAATAGCTCCGAGTAAAATAGGCGTCATAACTTGAATAATTGTGACGATGACTGTAAAGAAAATAGACAGCCAAAGAACTTTTTTATATTTTCCGAGATAGCTTAAGAGTCGGCGAATCGTTGAATAAGAAATAGATTGATCTTTATCCAAGGGTTGTATCCTCCTCTTCTACTTGAGATTGTGCAATTTCTTGATACAGTTTATTTGTATTCATGAGTTCTTCATGGTTTCCATAACCCGCCATTTTACCCTCATCTAAAACAAGTATTTTATCCGCATGACGAATGGTTGCTAACCGTTGGGCAACAATGATTGTAATTGAACGCCCTAAGACATCTTTTAAGTTTTGGCGAATTTCATAATCGGTTCGATAATCTAGTGCTGAAAAAGAATCATCAAAAATATAGACATCTGAATTTCTAGCTAAGGCACGACTTAATGCTAATCGTTGTCGCTGCCCTCCTGAAAAGTTTTGACCCCCACGGATTACTTTTCCTTCAAGAGGTGACTGTTGATCTAGAAAATTTCGAGATTGAGTAATCGTTAAGCTTTCCATAATTGTTGAGTCTTTTACCTCAGGATTACTATAATGCATATTCCCACGAATAGTATCCGTGAAGAAGAAGTTTTGTTGCGGTACGTAAGAAATCAAACGTCTGACACTTTCTGGTTCTAATTCCTCAATTGATTGATTATTAATTAATAATCCTCCACTCGTTGGGTCGTAAAATTGCATTAATAACTTCAGTAAAGTAGATTTTCCTGCCCCTGTTCCTCCAATTATTCCAAGAACTTCTCCTGTTTCAATCTTAAAATGTATATTCTCTAAAGCAGGAGTATTTGCATTTGGATAAGTAAATGAAAAATTGTTCGCTTCAATCGTATGAATAGGTCTTTGAAGTTTATTTTCTCCCCCTACTTTTCGTGAAGGATAATTAATCACTTCCTCTACACGATACACAGAAGCGGATGTACGTGGAAAAATCGTCAATAGATTAGCAAACATTGTCAGACCAATGAGCAATTGAGTTGTGTACTGAATAAATGCCATAAGTGTCCCAATTTTTAATGTTCCCTCTTGAATAAATCTTGCTCCAACAAATACAGCAATAACAATGGTTATCCCAACAATTGAAGTTAATAAGGGTCGGCTAGTTCTTAAAACATAATTGATATTTAAAGAATGATCATAGTAATTTTTATTTGCTTCATCAAACGTATCTTCTTCTAGTTGATCACGATTAAAAGCACGTATAACCTTTAACCCGGTTAAACGCTGACGCATTAATAGGTTAATACGATCTAATGCTAATTGAAGTTTAGGAAATGATGGAAACACCTTATGAATAATGAAATATATGATAACGAAAATGATTGGTAATGATGCTAAAACGATCAAAGTCAATTGTGCGTGAGCAGTGAAAGCCATAAAAAGCCCACCAAAAAATTGTAGCGGTGCTCGCAACAAAGGACGTTGAGCAATTAAAAGAAATTGTTCGACATTATCTACATCATTCGTTGTTCGTGTAATTAATGAAGAAATTCCAAATTGCTCTGTTTCATCAAAGGTTAAATCATTGACCTTTTTGAAAATACGCTTACGTAAATCATGAGAAAACCCCATGGCAGTTTTAGCTGAAAAATAAGATGCAGACGAACGTATGAATGCAGTCAGCAAAGTAACAAGGACCATAATAAAACCAATACGAAGCACAACATCTATCGCGCCAATAGCTACTCCTCTATCTACAATAAGTGAAAGTAAATAAGGTAGAAGTAATTCCCCTATAGCATTACCGAAAGTTAGAAGAAAGACAGTAAGTAATTCCTTTTTATATGTTCTTAAATCGTAAAACACACTCACTTTTTGAATATTCCTCCTTTTTTAGACAACTTATATCCTACCACTAAAAGCAAAGATTTACTTGAAAAATGCCATATAAAAAGAGGCTTTACTCAGCCTCTC
>Ga0209487_1002252_pt1 | contig 15786 bp, 15 predicted proteins | sample Poulit2012_FD_187524 | JGI IMG/M metagenome (GOLD analysis project Ga0209487, IMG submission 187524) | Agricultural soil microbial communities from Georgia to study Nitrogen management - Poultry litter 2012 (SPAdes) (version 2) | ecosystem: Environmental > Terrestrial > Soil > Agricultural land... | reverse complement strand
CCACTACATGCTCCGCTCTTTTTATTGAATCAGTTTACAAATAATGCTGTTGATCCTATAGTTAATAAAGAGCAAATGTCAGAATAAAGGAAGATGTACATGAAAAAGGTCGTTATTGTTGGTGCTGGTATTCTTGGGGCAACAACCGCTTATCGTCTCGCAAAAACCGGTGTTGATGTGACACTTGTTGACCGTGAAGATCAAGGACAAGCAACAAAAGCAGCTGCTGGAATTATTTGTCCGTGGCTTGCCCAACGCCGAAATAAAGCATGGTATCATTTAGTAAAGAATGGGGCGGCAATGTATCCGAACTTCATTGCTGAACTGACTGAAGACGTAAAAGCAGACACAGGTTATAAACGGGTCGGCGCATTGAGTTTACATACTGATGAAGATAGATTAAATAAAACAGAACAACGTGTTCGCCTACGAAAACAATCCGCTCCAGAAATCGGCGAGATCTCCCTACTTAACGAGGTGGATACAAAGAAGCTGTTCCCTCTACTTGATCCAGCCTATCGATCCTTGCATATTAGTGGTGCAGCAAGGGTGGATGGACAAGCACTCCTGGACGCATTACTTGTAGGGGCCAGGAAGTATGGAGCAAAACAAGTCTATGGGGAAGCCCAGCTTATTAAGCAGCATAACCGTGTCACAGGTGTAACCGTTGGGAATGATCATATTTCCGCTGATATCGTCATTGCCACGACAGGTGCGTGGATGAACGAACTCTTCCAACCATTAGGTATCGATTATGCGATAACCCCACAAAAGGCGCAGATCATTCATTTACAACTACCTGACACCAAAACAACTTCATGGCCTGTCATCATGCCACCGAATAATCAATATCTCTTAACCTTTCCACAAAACCGGATTGTGATCGGAGCGACACATGAAACGAAGGCAGGGTTTGATAATCGCGTAACAGCTCAAGGAGTCAATGAAGTATTGTCAAAAGCGCTTGAAGTTGCACCAGGACTTGCCAACAGTACGATCCTTGATGTAAAAGTCGGTTTCCGTCCGTTTGCTCCTGGCTCCTTACCTGTCATTGGGAAGCTCCCTGGATTCGAAGGAATCCTCCTTGCCAATGGATTAGGAGCCACTGGTCTTACAATGGGACCTTATATCGGGGAAGAGCTCGCTAAACTTGCTTTAGGAAAAGAGCTGTCGATTAACTTGGCTGACTATGACGTTGCTGGCGCGCTTAAATGATCATAGATGGTCTTTGAAATGGGGTGAAAGTCTGATTCCCGTTCTCATCTTCTATGTCAGAACATTTACAGGTGTAGTTAGATTTGGTATTCTTAACCTAACGCATAAAGGGGGACGACGATATGTCAGGTAAGAACATTGTCTTTATTATTATTGGTTTTTCAATTTTAGTAACGATTGTCATCTGGTTTATGATGGAATATGTCATTGACGCATATGATGTGGATCGCGCCTTATCAACTAGTCAACAGACTGTTCAACAGATCGAAGATACAAGTCATCTCCGGCACATGTGAATGAACACCCCCGCTACATAAAACGGAGCAGGGGTTTTATTTTTGGCTATTTGAATGAATTTCATAATTACCAAAACTAGCAACACCGATACAGTATGTAGTTAAGAACGGTTCAACGCAACGATATGTTGTAGCGGTGTTGCACTAAACCGGTATTATGAAATTCATTAATTTACTAATAAGATACGACCTGCTCTCACCTGGAGTGGTAGCCGATTCATGAGCAGTGATCACGCTTCTTTGCTCTCTTCCACCAATTTAGCATCTTGTTTCTCCTGAATCCTGACAATGAGATTACCGAGACGAATATATGAAAACTCGAATAATGGGCTCTGGATAAACGTAAAGATAAAGGTGAAGATGAACAGTGGCCCACCTAATAAGAAACCAAAGATTAACACAAAGGTTTCCATTGTCATGCGAATTCGTTGGATCGAATAATTCCATTTATGTGAGATGGCTAACATAAACCCATCGCGTGGCCCGGATCCTACACCACCCGCATTGTACATCCCGCCAGCAAGACCCATCAAAACGATCCCACTCATAATAATTAGAATATCTGTCCATGTATGTGTCGCTTTGGGAAGGAAATCCAGCCAAAGAAACAGATCAACAAACATCCCGACACAGATGATATTTATAAAGGTACCAATTCGAATAAATCTATGGTCAACAAGCAACGTAATCATAATTAAAAGCGCACCAACAATGATTGACCATGATCCAATCGTTAACCCAAACTTATTATTTAAGGCAACATGCAAGACATCCCACGATTGAACACCTAAATATTGCACATTAATCGCTAAAACAATCCCCATACTAAAAAAAATAAGGCCAATCGAAAAAAATGACCACCGAATGAAATATACCATTGACTACCTACTTTCTACGCACGTCATTCTTGATGTGAAGAGGAATTGATCTACTTCCTCCTCCATATAAGTCTACTTGAGGATTCTCTGAATGTCTATTCACGCAAAGTAAAGATATCATAAAACATTCACGTACCTGTCATTGACTTGATTGCTGCGAACTCATAAGATGATCATTGAGGTTCCATTTTTTACCGAACGATCATATCCATCAGGGGGATTGAAAAGTGAATAAAATCTTACACATCATAACCGATCGAGTTGCCACCAAAAAAGGGATGTGGCTGACGATCGCCATCTGGTTTGTTGGTGCGCTTTTATTAGCGCTTTTTGCACCAAGTGCGAAAGAGTATCAAGTATCTAGTTTAGATGCCTTACCAGAGGAAGCACAATCGGTCATTGCCGAGGAAAAGGTTGATCAATATTTTGCTGAAAGCGATGGTATTCCTGCTTTATTAGTCTTTGAAGATGAAGTGAATGATGTGTTGCAGGCTGATTTGGCCAACATCTTAGAATCCATTGAAGAAGAGAATATTGCAGGATTGAAGGAAATCCTTCCCTTAGGGGATTTTCCTCCTGACGTAGCAGAAACCTTCTTTTCAGAGGATCAACATGCTGCTTTAATTCCACTCACTTTTGAGGCAACATTAGATTCTAAAGAAATTAGCACCGGGCTCGATGAAATTTATACGATCGTTGAAGAACAGTCAGACATAACCTTGTATGTAACAGGACCTGCGGGAATAGCTGTAGACACGACCGACTTATTTTCTCGGGCTGATCTTGTGCTCATTTTTTCGACCGTAGGAATTATTCTTATCCTACTTATTATTACGTATCGATCTCCTTTATTAGCGCTCATCCCATTAGTAGCAGCTGGTTTTGTCTATGAGGTCGTCAATCAGATTCTCGGATTATTTGGGAAAGCCGGATTGGATTTAGCGAGTCAATCCTTATCCATTATGATGATCCTCTTATTTGCGATTGTCATTGATTATTCCTTATTCATCTTTTCTAGATTTCAAGAAGAATTAAGAAAGGTCGACCATAAATTCGAAGCAATGAGACGGGCGATGCGAGAAATTGGTGTGCCGATCTTTTATTCTGGGGCCACGATTTTAGGTGCGATGCTGATTCTCCTCTTCGCTAAATTTGAAGATTATCGAAATTTTGCACCGACATTTGGAACAGCTGTCTTTATTGTCATGTTATCATCAGTAACGCTTATTCCAGCGCTGTTCACCTTATTTGGAAGAAGTGCATTTTGGCCTAAAATCCCCCGGGTTGGGGATGAACAAATGAAGACCCATTCGTTATGGGGGAAAATTGCCCGGTTCGTGACAACAAAACCGATCGTATCTGTCGCTGTCATGGGAACATTTTTACTTCTATCAGCAAGTCATGTTTTTACGATGACTTATGAATTTGATACGATGAAATCCTTTCCTGATGATATGCCCTCCATCGAAGGGTATGAAATTTTGGAAGATAAGTTTGAAAAAGGTGATTTAGCACCTACGACTGTATTATTTGAATCGAAGGATCCGCTGACACCTGAACTACAAAAACAAGTAAGAGATACACTTACGGATCAAGGTCTCGTCAATGATGTGCGCATTAGTGATCTTTCCGACGATGAAAAAGTGATTGCGTATACCGTCACCTTTACCACAGGACCTTATGCTATTGAATCGATGGATGCTTTAGAAGAAATGAGAGTGGATGCCGACCAGATCATCAAACAAAGCGATGCGGATGGAGAACTCCATTTTGCTGGTGAAACTGCCGCTTCCGTAGATAACCGCCTCGTCAATCATCGCGATTTAGTAGTTATTGTTGTCCTGGAAACGATCTTAATCTTTACCATGCTCATTTTCTTAACGAAATCATTCCGATTGCCTGTTTATATGATGGGAACCATTTTATTATCCTTTGTCGCCGCCTTAGGATTAGGGATGTTTTTAAGTAATCTCTTCTTTGATATTGGATCGGTTAGTAACCGGGTCCCGGTTTATGCGTTCGTCTTTCTCGTCGCTTTGGGCATCGATTATAATATTTTCCTCGTGTCTCGTTATTTGGAGGAGAAGAAACGACATCCTGTGAAAAAAGCGGTTGAAATTGCTGTAGCTAATACGGGTGGTGTCATTTCGTCCGCTGGAATCGTGCTGGCCGCAACATTTGCCGTCTTAATGACCCAGCCTGTCGAAGTATTATTCGTCTTCGGCTTCATCGTTGCCGTCGGAATTTTATTAGATACTTTTCTGATTAGAGGGATCCTTTTACCTGGTCTACTCGTCTTGCTTGAAAAGGACCAGGATTAAATATCAACAAAAACGCAGCCCCTTTAAGAGGAGCTGCGTTTTTTTATATTCTACAACATGATCTCTTCCACTGTCTGGATCAGATCCTGTTGTTGTGGGATCGCTTTTGCCTCCAATTCTTTATTAAAGGGAATCGGTGCAGCCACTCCGCCTAATCGCTTGATCGGTGCCCGTAAGGAATGGAATGCTTCCTCGGCAATAATACTCGCGATTTCGCCACCATATCCTCCACGCTTTACCGCTTCATGAACGATGACAACACGTCCTGTTTTACGTACGGAATGAAGGATCGTCTCTTTGTCGAGTGGGACGAGTGTACGTGGATCAATCACTTCTACTTGAATGCCACGCTCTGCTAGTAGATCAGCGGCCTTAATGGCCATGGGAACCATCATCCCCGTAGGAATTACGGTTACATCAGATCCGAGTCGTTTTACGACGGCTTGACCGAGCGGAATATGATAGATTTCCTCTGGCACATATGACACTGTTTTATAAAGTAACTTATGTTCATAAAAGATAACTGGATTTGGATCGGCGATCGCTGCCTGTAATAATCCCTTCGCATCATAGGCGGTTGCAGGTTGGACAACTTTTAAGCCTGGAATATGAGTTAGCCAAGCTTCTAAACTTTGCGAATGTTGGGCAGCAGCTCCTGTCCCCGATCCACTTGGCGTTCGTATCACCATGGGAACGTGTGCTTTACCGCCATACATATACCGTATTTTAGCGGCCTGATTGACAATTTGATCGATCCCGATTGTGATAAAGTCAGAAAATTGATATTCTAGAATGGGCCGCATGCCTGTTAAGGCAGATCCTACAGCCACACCAGCCATTCCCAACTCACTAATCGGTGTGTCACGCACACGCTTCGGGCCAAATTCTTCAACCATTCCTTTGGTTACCCCGAAAGCGCCTCCGTAAATTCCAATATCCTCGCCGAGCAGATAAACTGTTTCATCTGCTCGCATCGCCTGTTGCATCCCTTCCCGAATCGCTTCTAGATAAGTCAGTACTCGTATTTTAATCATCCCTTTTATGCATACACATCTGTTAATAGTTCTCCGATCGCCGGCTGCTCGCTTGCCTTCGCAAATCGTACTGATTCTTCAACCGTATCAGATGCTGCTAATTTCATATCAGATATTTGCGCTTTTGTCAGCATCCCGGCTTCCACTAAAACGGACTCAAATCGTTTAATGGGATCCTGAACCTTCCACTTCGCTATTTCTGCTTCTGTTCGATATCGCTCTTGATCACTTTTCGAATGACCAGACCAACGATACGTATTCATTTCAATGAGTGTTGGACCCTGGCCCGAGCGAGCTCGGGCTACTGCTTCATCTGTTTGATGATAAACTTCTACAACATCATTGCCATCAATGGTAACACCGGGAAATCCATAGGCTCTTGCTCGTGTTGATAAATCCTTGATTTTAACCATTTGATCTACGGAACTTGACATGCCATATTGGTTGTTCTCACAAATAAACACGATCGGCAAATTCCAAATCGCTGCCATATTTAATGCTTCATGAAAACTCCCCTCATTTGTTGCACCATCACCGAAAAAACATACCGTTACATATGTTTCATTTCTCATGTGGGCGGTTAATGCAGAACCGACTGCGATAGGAATCCCACCACCTACAATCCCATTTGCTCCTAAATTACCTTGTGCAACATCGGCAATATGCATGGAACCGCCTTTGCCCCGACAATAGCCTGTTACCCGACCAAATAATTCTGCCATCATTTTATTGATGTCTGCACCGTGCGCGATGGAATGCCCATGTCCACGATGTGTACTTGTCATTTTATCTCCGGGTTGAAGTGCTGCACACGTCCCTACTGCACTTGCTTCCTGTCCAATACATAAATGAGTTGTTCCATAAAGCAATCCTTCTTTAAACAACGTATCAACCTGTTCTTCAAAACAGCGAATAAGCCACATTTGTTCAACCAATTGAATGGCTTTTTGATCACTCATATACAGTTCTCTTTCATAGGAAGATTGTTTCACTTTATTAAGTCCCACCCTTTCTTTTCACTATGATGTCAACGATTATTATGAACCAAAATACTGGTGATAAAGGGTTCGTGCCTTCCTTTTATCCTTTGTTCCATGGACAAGGGAACGTCCATCTTTAAATAAAACTAAACGCTGATTATGAATCGTAAAGGAGAGTAGAAAAGGATTGCGTTCCACCTGTCCACCTGTTGCTAAAAGTCGTATCGCAACGGCTTCTAAATCAATATCTTGGTTGTTTGCAGGTCGTATTTGCACCGTATTACGTCCACAGAGCACCGCTGTTTTCAGCTGATTTTCAAAAGCTAGAAAGGGGTATGTGGGCTCTTTTCCACATGAAGGGCAGTTGGGATTTTTGAGTGCTGCGACATCAATCGCTGACTGTTCATTCATCCACAGATCAAAAGAAATCAATTTATGCCGTAGGGCCGACTCATTTTCTGTGAGTAGCTTTAAGGCTTCAGCAGTTTGCTGAACAACGACCATCCCGACGGTGGGTTGAATAATCCCCACCGTATCACATGTTGTCCCACCGAGCGGTACCTCTTCCATTAAACAATATAAACAAGGCGTCTTCCCTGGGAGTACGGTATAACTAATACCATAACTACCTACACAAGAACCGTAAATCCAGGGAATCCGATGTTTTTGTGAGTGATCATTAATGATCATTCGGATCTCGAAATTATCAGTTGCATCAAGAATCAAATCAATATTTTCGCTTAGATTCTCCAGTTCAAGCGGGGTAACATCTACAATATGTTCTGTTATTTCAATCTCAGAATTAATCGCTTGCAACCGTTTCTTTGCTGCTATCGCTTTCGGTATATGTCCTGCAGCATCTGCTTCTGTATACAGTTGCTGACGCTGCAAATTACTCCATTCGACATAATCCCTATCTACAATCGTCAACTTCCCAATGCCTGCGCGGGTAAGTGCTTCTGATGTACCTGTACCAAGTGCCCCTAAGCCGATAATGAGCACATGTTTTGTAGCGAGCTTTTGTTGGCCGGACTCCCCAATTGGTGCAAATAAGGATTGCCGTGAATACCGATCTCCCATCAAATACTCAAACCTGTCAACGGGCTACTTGCCGTCGCTGTTTGTTTTCTTGGAATTCTTCCCGCTTCAAACCCTAACCGTCCAGCCTCGATTGCTAGTTTCATCGCTGTTGCCATTTTCACAGGATCCTTCGCCGCTGAAACGGCCGTGTTTAATAACACAGCATCAGCTCCTAATTCCATCGCATATGCTGCATCAGTAGGTGATCCGATACCCGCATCAACAATGACAGGCACTGTCGTTTGTTCGATAATAAAACGTAGATGAAGCGGATTAATAATCCCTTGTCCAGATCCAATTGGAGAAGCTCCTGGCATAATCGCGTGGGCACCAAGCTCTTCCAATCTTCTAGCTAACACAACATCATCAGACGTATAAGGTAATACAATAAACCCTTCTTTAAGCAATTCTTCTGTTGCTTTTAACGTTTCAACAGGATCTGGTAATAATGTCTTTTGACACCCGATGATCTCTACTTTGATCAGATCACATAATCCGGATGCTCGTGCAAGCTGCGCATGACGAACCGCTTCTTTCGCTGTATCAGCACCCGCTGTATTCGGTAGCAGTGTATATTTTTCAGTGTCTATTTTCTCCAGTAGATTTGGTTGTGATGGCTCAAAAATATTCATCCGTCGCACGGTAAATGTTAAAACCTCTGTTTCGGATGCTGTAACTGCCGCCTTTTGAATAGCAATATTTGGATATTTACCTGTCCCCAAAAATAACCGTGAATCAAAGCGGCGCTCCCCGATCGTTAACAAATTAACCACCTCCTACAAATTGTACGAATTCAATTTTATCACCTGCTACTACTTTAGTTTGGGAATGATCCTCCTTTTTGAGTATGTGTTCATTATGTTCAACAATGATGATTTTATTTTTTATTTCCAAATGGTCGATGAGCTCAATTACCGTAGAAATTGTCGTTGGTACAGTGATATGTTCACCATTTATGAGCATGTTCACAACCTCACCTCCTTATGAATGGGAATACGGAACTCAAAAGTAGCATTCTACTCTATTATCATCTAGATCATCAGCTTGTTACGGTATTCTTTTGCAGCTATCAGTGGATCTTGTGCCAGGAACACGCCTGATAAAACAGCGATTCCAGCAACACCAGTAGCCATAACTTCTTCGGTATTTTCCGGTGTCACCCCACCAAGTGCAATGACAGGAATGGATACGTGTTCAACCATATCGAACAATAAAGATAAGCCTCTCGCAGGTATTCCCGGTTTAGAATCTGTTGGAAATACATGACCATACAATAACCAGTCAGCTCCCATCGTTTCAGCCTGTACTGCATGTGCCAGCGAATGAACCGAACAACCAATCTGTAAATTTGGAAACGTCCGTCTTACCATTGATGGTGGAGCAGCATGATAGGCAAGTTGAACCCCTTTTGTACGCATCATATGGGCCACATCAATTCGCTCATTCACAATTATCTTTCGCAGGGGCACCCCCTGTTCTGATAACAACGAAATAGCGCTGATCAACTCACTTGCTGACCACTTCTTTTCACGTAGATGAATCGCATCAACTTCCTCATGAACACGTGCTGTTATCGAACAAAATGTTTCCCATGACTGTTGTCCCGACGAAATGATGTGGAATTGTCGATCCTTTTCCTTACGGGTCATACACAATCACCTATCCCCCATTACGCGTATTAAAAAACCACTCTAGACATGCAGATAACACATGAAAAAAGCGGTAGGTTTTATATTACTTTTTTTGTGGCGACCTCTCACTTTCCTACGCTAGCTTTAACTAGATCAGGTTCAGAGGGTTCCGAACTCATGCTTCAGTCTCAACCTGTTAACACAGGCACCCCTAGTGCAATATGAAATTCATCATCCCTTTACAGATTACCATATAAAGGGATGATGTCAATACCAAAAGTAATTCATGACATGATGAGCCTTTAACGACCACCCATTAATTATTTGTCACCAAGCGTGCAAGTGGCCCATCTTCAGCAAGGATATCCTCGATCTCATACACAGAGATGGGAAACATTGGAAACCCGAAATAGTAAGCGGTTATCTCATAGAGTTGGAAATAAAGAACAAGTGATTTATCTGCTAGATAAAAGTCCTGATCTGGGGAAATCGTCGCAAATCCATTTAAAACTTCTATATCCCTCTCTTTTATTTGCTGGTGGACGAGACGAGAAAGAACGCCAATATAATCGCTGTCTGGTCGAAACAGATCTTGCAGACGATACAAACGGCCTGTCATACTATCAAATGTTAATGACTTCATGAGTGTCAATCCATGTGCATGCAGTGGGGCATAGGCATAATTCGACAAGCTCAGACTGAGTAGATTTCGTTCATTTGTTTTGATTTCAAATGTACCGATCACTTCCACAAACTCTTCCGCATCTTGTTGGATATGTTGTTGTTTAATTAGATATTGTACACGTTGAAAAATCGTTTGGTTTATCTTTTTCTGGACACCCACATCCCTCATTAGAATGACTTGCGGATAATAAATAGTCATTCCCTCTCGTTTAATGACCATTGTTTTTATGGAAACCGGTAAATTTTCTGCTGGCATATAACTCATTCCTTTACACTGTTTATATAGCCTATTCAATCAGCAAAATAATGTCCTTCCCTAAACGAGCAAACGCATGATTATAGATGTTTCGGGCATTGTATATAATATAATGAATTTCATAATCCCTATTTATAGCTAAACCACTCCGACATAGCTGGTTACGGTAATTATGAAATTCAATCAATACTTAAAAAGATCTTAGTAAAGGATGAGTCATCATGGATAAAAGACAAATGAATAACAATCAGGAGCTCGGCAACAAGGAGAATAAAGATACCTTAACAAATCGGCAAGGCCATCCCGTTACAAATAATCAAGATTTACGAACCGTTGGGAATCGTGGGCCAGCAACACTCGAAAATTACGATTATATTGAAAAAATAAGTCACTTTGACCGAGAACGTGTACCTGAACGTGTCGTTCATGCACGGGGTACGGGGGCACATGGTTATTTTGAAGCTTATGGAACAGTCGGAGATGAACCAATTTCAACCTATACGCGCGCAAAACTCTTTCAAAAAGCAGGAACCATTACCCCGGCATTTGTTCGTTTCTCTACGGTTGTTCACGGGAACCATTCACCAGAAACCTTAAGAGATCCCCGCGGGTTTGCAGTGAAGTTTTATACGACGGATGGAAACTGGGATTTAGTTGGGAATAATATCAAGATCTTTTTTATCCGTGATGCTATTAAATTCCCTGATATGATTCACGCCTTTAAACCCGATCCCATTACAAATATTCAAGATAGTGAACGTTTCTTTGATTTCTGTGCGAGCTCGCCCGAATCATTTCATATGGTCACCTTTATTTACTCCCCTTGGGGGATTCCAGCAAATTACCGTATGATGCAAGGTTCTGGAGTGAACACATATAAATGGATCAATGAAGCAGGTGAAGCGGTACTCGTTAAATATCATTGGGAACCAAAGCAAGGCATTAAAAACTTAACACAAGCAGAAGCGAATAAAATCCAAGCAACAAACTTTAATCATGCAACCCAAGATTTATATGATGCGATTGAACGGGAAGAGTATCCAGAATGGGAGCTTTATGTCCAAATTATGAGTGATGGAGAACATCCTGAATTGGATTTTGATCCGCTTGATGATACGAAGCTATGGCCTGAAGAGCAATTTCCCTGGTTCCCTATTGGAAAGTTAATCTTAAACAAAAACCCTGACAACTACTTTACAGAGGTCGAACAATCAGCATTTGGTACAGGTGTCATTGTAGATGGACTTGATTTCTCAGATGACAAAATGCTACAAGGGCGAACATTTTCATACTCGGATACCCAGCGCCACCGTGTCGGTGCGAATTATTTACAACTCCCAATTAACGCAGCGAAAAAACGAGTCGCAACCAATCAGGAAGGCGGTCAAATGCGTCATCATGTTGATCGTGGTCAAGATCAGAATCCTCATATTAATTACGAACCATCCATTTTAGGTGGACTTCATGAAGCTGAACAAACAGGTACGGAATATACGCCCCATGTGGAGGGGAACTTAGTTCGTGAACCAATTGACCGGCAAAATAATACGAAGCAAGCGGGAGAAACATACCGAATGTTTGAACCGTGGGAACAAGATGAATTAATATCTAATCTGATTGGTGATCTATCTCAATGTGATCAGCGTATCCAAGATAAAATGATTGCACTTGCTGAAGAAGCAGATGAAGAATATGGTAAACGGTTACGCGAGGGGTTGGAACAGGCCGTAAAAGATGGCTCAAGTAAAAACCCACTTGGCAACAAAGATGCTGAGAAGGCCCCTGAACAAGCTGTTGATCAAGGTAAAGACTCTAAACCCTACTAATAAGTTGATATGTACGGTATGAAAAAGGATGTTTTGGCGGGATCATAGCCGCTAAAACATCCTTGTATTTTAAGGAGTACGACGACCCCTATACCAATTAAATCCATTTGAAAACAGCACCTTTTCCGCCTCCTCCTTACCTAGCGCCTGGATGATCATCGCAACATCCGTGTTTTCAAACTTCCTCTTCGCTCGGGTTGAAGGTAAATCAGTTCCAAACATCAATGCTTCTTGGTTGATCGAATGAATCTCTTGTATCACAGCAACAGGATCAAAGTCAGTTCTTCCAAAGCCTGTTGCTTTTACTTTCACTCCCTTATCAACCAACTCGAATAAAGTGGATAAACCACTTTTCGTTAACCCTAAATGATCGACTGAAACAGCAGGCAATGTTTCTACTACAGAGGAAATTCCCTTTAATTGAATTGAACTTATGTATAACTCTGTATGCCAACCAACTAAGTCATAAACTTGTTGTGAGAAATACGCTAGTTTTGATAAGTCTTCTGATCCACCGCGCCTCACATTAAAACGGACAGCCTGCACACCTAATTTATGTAGCTTATTAATTTCCTCATTTGACGTGTCATAAGGAAGTTGTGTGACCCCCACAAAGTTATTACCTAACTTCTCTAGGGCGTCTACCAAATAGGTCTGATCAAACCCCTGGAAGGATCCGGAAACAACCACACCCCCTTTGATATTTAGTTTATTAACCCGATCTAAGTAATCAGTTACCGAAAAGTAGTCTGGGAGGTACCCGTTATTTTCCTGGATCGGGAATCTTTTATCAATGATATGCAAATGAGAGTCAAAAATGTTCATAATCGATCCTCCTGTTGATCAGGCGTTAATTATTGCTCCTTCATTATTTCAATTATAGTAATTTAACTAAGATGTCTCCATGAAACTATACTAGCATCAGTCCAACTAAAAATAAAGAATCAATTCGAACAATTAAGCTAGATGATATAACGATGAATCATTTTAAGGAACTGTTAAAAAAACACTAACAAATTAAAAGCAATTCTATAACAATCCACGGGTTGTGACACATGATTGTGTATTACTATATAAAAAACAAAAAATCTCGTCAAACCTTTATTAATAAGGTTTACGAGATAAATATCAATTTATTAAGTATCTTAAGTCGATCTATAAATACCAGTAGTCGGGATCGAACCGACACTTCCCAGAGGAAACGAGATTTTGAGTCTCGCGCGTCTGCCAATTCCGCCATACTGGCAAAATTTAATATGAAAGGCGGCAACCGGATTTGAACCGATGATAAAGGTTTTGCAGACCTCTGCCTTACCAACTTGGCTATGCCGCCATCTAATCAAGTAAAGCGGAAGACGGGATTCGAACCCGCGACCTCCACCTTGGCAAGGTGATATTCTACCACTGAACTACTTCCGCAATATAGCTGGGCTGCTAGGATTCGAACCTAGGATGCACGGGATCAAAACCCGATGCCTTACCGCTTGGCCACAGCCCAATATAATCAATATTTTATGGGGCGACCGATGGGATTCGAACCCACGAATGCCGGAGCCACAATCCGGTGCGTTAACCGCTTCGCCACGATCGCCATAATATATAATATTGGCAGGGGTAGTAGGACTCGAACCCACATTGACGGTTTTGGAGACCGCTGTTCTGCCAATTGAACTATACCCCTAGATAATAAATGGTGGAGGGGGGCAGATTCGAACTGCCGAACCCGATGGGAGCGGATTTACAGTCCGCCGCGTTTAGCCACTTCGCTACCCCTCCAGTATAAACTATTTCTCGAATTATTTCATGAATGGTGGCTCGGAACGGAATCGAACCGCCGACACAAGGATTTTCAGTCCTTTGCTCTACCGACTGAGCTACCGAGCCATACTTTATATTAGTGTTCTATGTTAATGTACTCTTGCATACCCCTGCATCTTCTTGATGATTCAAGGATGCTTTGTGCTTCGGGGTTACTCGTAGCGGATTCGGTCGATGTGACGCTTGTTGCTCTACCGACTGAGCTACCGAGCCATACTTTAATTAGTGCTTTAAGGTCTATTTGAAGCCATTTTATATGTTTTAAAAATGGCGGTCTGGACGGGACTCGAACCCGCGACCTCCTGCGTGACAGGCAGGCATTCTAACCGACTGAACTACCAGACCATATAATAGTGTTTTTACTTCTTAAATAATTAGTAATTATATAAATTTATTGGTTCATAAATATTGTACTACATTCATGGATACATTTTCAATAAGGGCAATAAATTAATCATACATTTTCAAAAAGGAATGTCTTAATGATACATTTCCATAAAGAGAAATGTTTTATTGGTTGCGGGGGCAAGATTTGAACTTGCGACCTTTGGGTTATGAGCCCAACGAGCTACCGGACTGCTCCACCCCGCGATATGGTGGAGGATGTAGGACTTGAACCTACGACCCCCTGCTTGTAAGGCAGGTGCTCTCCCAACTGAGCTAATCCTCCATGGTGACCCGTACGGGATTCGAACCCGTGATACCGCCGTGAAAGGGCGATGTCTTAACCGCTTGACCAACGGGCCAATATAATTGGCTTACTACTATTTGAAAATAAATGGCGGAGAGCGAGGGATTTGAACCCTCGAGGCCGCGTAAACGGCCTACACGATTTCCAATCGTGCTCCTTCGGCCAACTCGGACAGCTCTCCATGGCTCCACAGGTAGGATTCGAACCTACGACCGATCGGTTAACAGCCGATTGCTCTACCACTGAGCTACTGTGGAATATGGAATTGCCTGGCGGTGACCTACTCTTGCAGAGGCTATGCCTCAACTACCATCGGCGCTAAAGAGCTTAACTACTGTGTTCGGTATGGGAACAGGTGTGACCTCTTTGCGATAACTACCAGACATTAAAGTATGTGCCATTTCAAGCAAATCGTTTTGGCGACAATTATCATTATAATTGTTTTTGTGTAAAAAGGCAAGTTATTTGAATATTATGTAAGTTTTCATACCTTGAAAACTAAATAAGAGCGTAACGATATCAACGGTTTTCCATCTAAAATGAGTTAGTTAAGTCCTCGATCAATTAGTATCCGTCAGCTACACGTGTCACCACGCTTCTACCTCGGACCTATCAACCTCATCGTCTCTGAGGGATCTTACTCACTTAAAGTGATGGGAAGTTTCATCTTGAGGCGGGCTTCATGCTTAGATGCTTTCAGCACTTATCCTTGCCACACGTAGCTACCCAGCGATGCTCCTGGCGGAACAACTGGTACACCAGCGGTGTGTCCATCCCGGTCCTCTCGTACTAAGGACAGCTCCTCTCAAACTTCCAATGCCCACGACGGATAGGGACCGAACTGTCTCACGACGTTCTGAACCCAGCTCGCGTACCGCTTTAATGGGCGAACAGCCCAACCCTTGGGACCGACTACAGCCCCAGGATGCGATGAGCCGACATCGAGGTACCAAACCTCCCCGTCGATGTGAACTCTTGGGGGAGATAAGCCTGTTATCCCCGGGGTAGCTTTTATCCGTTGAGCGATGGCCCTTCCATGCGGAACCACCGGATCACTAAGCCCGACTTTCGTCCCT
>Ga0209487_1002251_pt1 | contig 15791 bp, 19 predicted proteins | sample Poulit2012_FD_187524 | JGI IMG/M metagenome (GOLD analysis project Ga0209487, IMG submission 187524) | Agricultural soil microbial communities from Georgia to study Nitrogen management - Poultry litter 2012 (SPAdes) (version 2) | ecosystem: Environmental > Terrestrial > Soil > Agricultural land... | reverse complement strand
AGCATGAAAAAGTTCAAACGTTTCATTACGTGTAAACATTTGCAATAGTTGTAAAATTTGACTACTATTTTGAATATTATTATTCGTTAAATAAGATTGTAGTTGATGTTGTGTCTGCTCAGGTAATAAAGGAATAAGTTGATTGTTTATTGTATTTTTTAAGGTTGTAAACTGTGAATCTGTTAAAACTTGTGCTGAAAAAGATGGAAAATACGTTTGTAGTAAACTGTTTGCAACCGATTGGATTGATCCTTTATTCCCTATTATAGTCAAAAATTCCTCTACCATATTGGCATTCCATTCGATTGGTGAATGAATACTGCTTGAAAATGGATAGTTTTCCATCGAAGAGTTTATAAATTGTTGCCAATGAGCATTCAAGTCTGCAAAATTCATACCTTGTCGAATAAATCCATTATGTTGTAAAATTTGATATAATAACTGCTTTTTCGATGAATCCAATGTAGAATACAATTGAATCATTTGCCCTTCAATATGTCTACCAGATAAATGTTGTAATAAAGTGAAAAGATTCCTTTGAGGTTCGGTTAATTTCTCTACTTGTTGCAATTCATTCATAAGAGTTTGAATATTTGCTGAAATAGTACTAGTTTCTTTTGCTAAAAATGCATTAAATATAGAATCTGTTAAAGGAATTTTCTGAATGATCATTTTTTGCAAAAGTCCATTAACTACTTCTCTGTTTGATATATTTTTTGTCATTAATTGCAATGCATGTACAATTTGTTCCCGATTAAATGGAATTTTTTCATTAATCAACTGTTGAACAAATTGCACATTTGATTTTGTTATTTTCAATCCTAATCTTTGCATAAGTTCAACTATATTTTCAGTTTGATCTTGTTTAAATCGGTCCCCTAACACTTTTAATTGAACCATTTGATTAGTTCGTTGAACTTGAAAAAAATACTGTTCTCCAACTGTAAGTGGGGTCGTTACTTTAGCAATCAGTTTATGCCTACCGATTTGTATTTCTGCCTTCTCATTTGGAAAAACCTTTAAAATCTTCCCTGATACAATATTTCCATCACGTAACACTAACGCTCGATCTACCGAATGTGGAGCTCGATTTTGTTGTATATTCATAATCGTCATTTACATAACTCCTCTTAACGTTCGATTTTAATTTGACACATATTGGTGTACAGGGGAAAAGGTTTTTCGATGATAGGGAGAACATCCATATTGTTTAAGCGAGTTCAAATGTTCTTTCGTACCATAACCTTTATTTTTTGCAAATTGATAATATGGATACCTCTTATCGATTTCACTCATTATTTCATCCCTTTTTACTTTAGCAAGTATACTTGCCGCTGCTATCGATATACTTTTTTGGTCCCCTTTTATAATCGATTTTGTTTTAAATGGGAGTGAACGAATTGGCATTGCGTCTATTAAGGCAATATGTGGTGAAATATGTAATTGAGTCAAAGCGTCTATCATCGCTTTTTTAGTCGCTTGATAAATATTCATTTCATCTATTTCATCATTATGTACGATTGCGATATGATAACTGATTGCATTTGCGATAATGTCATCATAAAAGGATTTTCGCTCCGTTTCGGTCAATTGTTTTGAATCGTTTATTCCGATAAGTTTTAAGTCGCTTGGTAATATAACTGCGGCAGCTACAACAGGGCCGGCTAACGGACCACGCCCGGCTTCATCAACACCTGCTACTAAGTGATGTTTTGAAGTTTTAAATTGTTGATCAAATTGGATTAATTGAACATATTGTTCTTTCCGTTTTGCTTCTATTTCTTGACGCTTTTCATAAAGTTTTATAAGTTGCTGTACACCTTTTCGTTCATCTGTTTTTAATTTATTTAACAAATTAGGATCGATTGTATTGTGATCCATTAATTGTTTAATTTGTTTAATCGTTAAATTCTCCAATAAAATCATTCTCCTTACTTTATATATCGGTTTAACGGATGAATTATTGAATTGAAGTGCAACATCTCGATTAATTAATCATGTTTTATTCCGGATATCTCATTTTTTTAAAAAACCCATTATGAAAACGAAATAGAGTATGTTAATTGAAAACATACTCCATTACTATTGCACTTTTTCTAAAGTTACTCTACCTAAGCGTCCAGAACGAAAATCTTGTAAAATAATTTCAGCAACTTTATCAAAATTAACGTTCCCACCCTTTTCTAAAGCACCACGACGTTTTCCAATATGTATAAATACTTCCCACATATCATCAATATCGTCTAAATCATATCGTTCTAATAAAATCGTTGGATAGTGGTTACCAATATATTTTATAACAAATGCCGCAACATCTTGTGCTGGAACAAGTTCATATTTAATAGATCCAATTGCAGCTAATTTCATTCCTATTATTTGATCCTCAAATTTAGGCCATAATACACCTGGAGTATCTAAAAGTTCAAATTGCTTACCTACTTTTATCCATAGGGGTTGCCTCGTTACTCCTGGCCGGTCACCTATTTTAGCAATTCTTTTATTTGCTAATCGATTAATTAATGTTGATTTACCTACATTAGGTATACCAGCAATTAACATGCGGATAGATTTTTTTTGTATTCCTTTTGCTTTTCTTTTCTGTAACTCATCTTCCCCGATTTCTTGCAATAGCTGCAAGAAGTTTGTTATATTTTTTTTATCATTTACGTTCATATCCAATGCAAATGTAGAATCTTTTTGAATAAATCGAACCCATTCTTCTGTTATATGTGCATCAGCCAAATCACTTTTCATTAACAAAACTACTTTCGTTTTATGACGGATGATAGGTTCTAACATTGGATTTTGAGAAGCCATTGGGGCCCGTGCATCTACTAATTCAATAATGATATCTACGTGTTTTATATTTTGTTTTATTTCACGGAGAGTTTTTGCCATATGTCCTGGGTACCATTGAATCATCTTTATCACACTCTAATCTTCAATTATTCGAAACCGGTCTAATGGCCAATAAATAATACTTGCCTTACCTACAATTTCGTCCATACTTATTAATCCAAGCAAACGACTATCTGTAGAATTACTTCTATTATCACCGAGAACAAGAACAAATCCTTCGGGAATGACATCATATCCACCAGGTAATTGTTCAAGGGTAAAATCATTTATTGTTTTTGGAAAAACAATAAAGGGATCAGCATATTCAAGAAAAGGTTGCGCTACCTCTTCACCATTTATATATAGTATACTATCTCTTACTTCTACATGTTCTCCCGGTAGACCGATGACTCTTTTTATGAAATCCTTTTGTTCTGAAGCATGAAAGATGACAATATCAAAACGTTGAGGTTCTATTATTTTATATATAAACTTATTTACAATCATCTGGTCACGATCATAAAGGGTTGGTTGCATAGAAGGTCCATCGACAATAATAGGGGAAATAAAGTATAAACGAATGATTAAAGCAAATATTAAAGCTAGGATAAAAGCTTTTATCCAGTCTAGCCATTCTGATGTAGGATCATTTATCAATCGATTTCCCCCTTATAACAAATTTTCTACTTTTTAATATATATTTTAACATCAGTCAAAGTAAATCTAAAAAACTTTCGTATAAAAAAGGAGCTTCTTGCAAGATGCGAAGCCCCTTAAATGCATTTTATAATCTTTCTTTAATTCGAGCGGCTTTACCGCGTAATTTACGGATATAGTATAATTTAGCACGTCGAACAATTCCACGGTGAGTTACTTCAATCTTATCAATTCTTGGAGAATGAAGTGGGAATGTACGCTCCACACCAACACCGTATGATATTTTTCTTACTGTAAACGTTTCATGGATTCCACCATTTTGTCTTTTTATTACGATACCTTCGAAAATTTGAATTCTCTCTCTCGTTCCTTCGACAACCTTCGCATAGACTTTTACAGTGTCTCCTGGACGAAAGTCAGGATGGTCAGTACGTAACTGATCTTTCGTAATATCTGCAATTAATTTTTGCATCCGTGTTTCACTCCTTCCAAACTAATGCTCTTAACATTATCGTCAGCGGAACATCGTTTTCCAGCTTAATATAAATTAAGCACATCATTTAATATAACATATGAAAATTATAACGACAACAAAAATATTAACTTATTTCATTATTTTTAATTTTATTTAATATAGTTTGTTCTTCTTCTGTAAAATTTTTTTCTAAAAGTAAGTCAGGTCTTCTTTCATACGTTCGTTTTAATGATTCTAGTTTTCGCCAATAATCTATTTTTTTATGATTCCCTTGTAATAAGACATCTGGAACTTTCTTACCTCGAAAATTTGCAGGCCTAGTATAATGAGGATGTTCTAGTAAACCAGTTGAAAAGGAATCTTCCTTTGATGACGCTTTATTTCCTAAAACATCAGGTAATAACCGAACGACACTATCGACGATGACTTGTGCCCCAATTTCTCCACTTGTAAGTACGTAATCTCCAATCGAAATTTCATCGGTTACAATTTGCCTAATTCTTTCATCATATCCTTCGTAATGTCCACATATAATTATCAAATGTTCTTCCGTAGCTAGTTGTTCTGCTTTCTTTTGTGTGTATAGCTCTCCTTGTGGGCACATCAAAACAACTCTAGGCGTAGACATTCTTTTAGATTTTGCATAATGAACAGCATCATATATTGGTTGTGCAGTTAAAACCATTCCTGCACCACCACCATATGGATAATCATCTACTTTTTTATGTTTATTTTCAGAAAAGTCTCGAAAATTTATTAATTCATATTCAAACTGTCCCTTTTCATTTGCCCTTTTTAATATGGAACTATTTAATGTTCCAACTAGCATGTCAGGAAATAGAGTTAAAATATCGATATGCATTAGTCGATTAATCCCTCCATTAATTCTATTGTGACTTCCTTTTCTGCAATATTAACTTGTTTCACAACATCTTCAATATAAGGAATTAAAATTTCTTTCCCATTCCTGCTTTTTACAACCCAAACATCATTCGCTCCTGGAGTAAGGATGGAATCGATAATACCTAAATTTTCACCAGTGGTTGTTTTCACGTTACACCCTATTATTTCATGAAAATAGTATTCGTTTTCTTCTAAAGCTGTCAGCTGTTCTTCCTTAATATATAGATTCATACCTAGTAAATGTTCCACATCATTTATTGATGAGTAGCCTTTAAATTGGATTAAAAGTCCTTTATTTGTTGTACGAAATCCATCTATGATTAATGGGAGTAATTTATCTTGATTAGATTTATAATATACTGTTTCACCAATATGGAAACGTTCAATAAAATCCGTTATTTGCTTTACTTTTACTTCTCCTTTAATTCCATGTGTCGATATTATTTCGCCGATTAAAAACATTCTTACTCCCCTTCATTCTTCATCAATTCTAATAACAACATTATCTTTTACAATAATTGATTGTTTTTTATTTAATTCATCCCACCGGTCACCAACTTGAACGTGGACTAATGCATTTACTTCATTTTCGATTATTTCGCTACCTTCTTCTAGCATATCCAATTGTTCAATTTTGAAATCAATCATCAAGATTTTATCTTTACGAGATTTGATTTCTTGTTGAAAACGATTTTTCACTTCTTGTTTCGATGTCCCGAGTTGGTGTTTTAGTTTTCTTTGCTCAAATTGCAATTGCTGACACTCTATAGATAATTGTTCTTTTTCTTGTTCAAATTTTTTTCGTAACACTTTTTTACTTTTTTCAGTAATAACCTGTTTAATCACAACCCGTTTAATAATTTGCACCGTAACATCCCACCTTTAGAAAACTTGACTTACTAGAAGCAAATTAGTATACATAAAACATTACGATTTTCAGCTCTAAGAACTAAGAAGTATTCAATATCATCGATAACCTATTAAACTTAATAAGCTTAAAAATACAGTCGAAAATGAATGATGGACAGGTTGTACTTGATAAAAGTTATAATATTATCATCAAATAACGACAACATAATTTTTTCTGAGGTATGTAATATTGGGGAAATTGATAGAGGAGTTGAACATTGGAATCACTTATACTAAAATTTCAGTATTTAGAATTGATTAAACTTCCTTTTTATAATCATTTGAACAGATTTTGATATATTAAGATTTCTATATTTTTCATTTGAGTACTACTTTTTTACAAAAAAATCAATTCTGCAAGTAGTAGGGAAAAGTAGCTTTCTTTTCCCATACTATTTTTACCTACATAATATCCAAATAAACACGTTTATTATTTTCAGGTTTTGCAGAATAAACAATTGTTCGAATAGCTTTAGCAATTCTTCCGTTTTTTCCTATTACTTTTCCTACATCCTGTTCATTTACTGTTAAGTGATATACAATTTTTCTTTCTTCTTCTCGTCTTTCGATCACAATATCTTCAGGATGATCAACTAATGGTGTCACGATTGTTTCAATTAAAAGTTTCATGTTATAACACTACTTTCTTATTGATTTTTTGAATCGTGAAATTTTTTCATAATCCCTTGTTTGGAAAATAAATTACGAACGGTATCACTAGGTTTTGCACCTTTAGACATCCAGTCTAAAGCTTTATCTTCATCGATTTTTACAGATACTGGTTCTGATAAAGGGTTATATGTTCCGATTTGCTCTATAAAACGTCCATCACGAGGAGCTCGGGAATCGGCTACAACGATACGGTAAAAAGGTGCTTTTTTAGCTCCCATTCTTCTTAAACGAATTTTAACTGCCATATGTTACACCTCCAATATTCAACAATAAACTGTATTGTGAAGTACTATATACATCACATGCAATTAAATTACGTAAATGATTTTAACATGAATTTTGATTGCTGTAAAGTATTTTTACATGACAGATAAAAAATATTAAAATGGGCTATGCATTACATTATCGTTTAGTTAATTTCCGGTTACTTTATTTAATTGCTTCAAGACAGTTTGTTAAAAAGAAGCGCGGTAAGCACGATTTCAAACGAACTAAAGAATTGTAAATACAACACAGTTTGGTTCAAAGCAAGTAGCAGAAGCTGCTACTTCTTAGTTTCGTAGCTTTATTGAAATGAAACATAGTTTGGTTCAAAGGCTTGAGATGAGACGTTATTTTGAGTTGGTGCTACGCCTCTTTCCTACATTGCCTCCTACTCTATATCCACTCAACATTTTTACATAAATGGCAATTGAAATCCTTTTCCTTTTTTCCCTTTTTGCATATTTGTCATTTGTTTCATCATTTTTTTCATATCATTAAATTGTTTTAATAATCGATTTACTTGAGAGACGTTTGTACCGGAACCTCTTGCAATCCGCTTTTTCCGACTTGCATTCATTAGAGATGGGTCCTGTCTCTCCTCTTTCGTCATAGACTGGATAATTGCTTCGACATGAACTAGTTGTTTTTCATCAAATTGAACATTTTTCATCCCTTTCATTTTATTTGCTCCAGGGATCATCGACAACAGGTCCTCTAAAGGACCCATTTGTTTTACTTGACTCATTTGCTCAAGAAAATCATCAAACGTGAAAGACATTGTCCGCATTTTTTCTTCTAATTGCTTTGCCTTTTCTTCATCTATGGATGTTTGTGCTTTTTCAATGAGAGTGAGAACATCGCCCATTCCTAAAATTCTTGATGCCATTCGCTCTGGATGGAACTCCTCTAATTCATCTAGTTTTTCACCCATTCCAGCAAATTTAATCGGTTTATCTGTAATTGCTTTAATCGATAATGCTGCCCCTCCTCGGGTATCACCATCTAACTTTGTTAAGATTACACCAGTTATATCTAAATGATCATTAAAGTTCTCGGCTACATTAACAGCATCTTGTCCGGTCATCGAATCGACAACAAGAAAAATTTCATCAGGTTTAGCGACATCCTTAATTCCCTTTAGTTCTTGCATAAGTTCATCATCTACGTGTAGTCGACCTGCAGTATCAATTAATACATAATCGTGATGTTCAGCTTTCGCATACTCAATTGCTTGTTTCGTAATTTCGATCGGACTAATTTCTGTTCCCTTTTGAAAAACTGGCATATTAAGCTGACTTCCTAATGTTTCTAATTGTTTTATTGCAGCGGGACGATAAATATCACATGCAACGAGTAATGGGGATTTATTATATTGCTTCCGTAATAAATTAGCTAATTTCCCTGTCGTTGTTGTTTTACCTGCACCTTGTAAACCAGCCATTAAAATAACAGTCGGTGGGCGATCACTTACAGCAATTTTACTTTGTTCACCACCCATTAATTCCGCTAGTTCATCACGAACAACTTTTATTACTTGTTGTCCAGGTGTTAAACTCTCCATAACTTCTTGACCAACTGCACGTTCTTTAATATCACTTATAAACTTTTTTACAACTTTAAAGTTAACATCTGCTTCTAACAATGCAAGACGAACTTCTCGTGCCATCGTATTTACGTCTTGTTCACTTACTTTACCTTTTCCAGTTATTTTTTTAATCGTTTCTTGCAAACGATTGGATAGTCCTTCAAACGCCATAAAGACAAGCCTCCTAATCAATATTCTTTAATTGTTCAATAATTTGTAAAACGGATCTATCAGAAAGTTTCTCTACTTTCATTTTCTCATCTAACTTATGAAACAATTGTTTTCGCTTTATAAATTTATCGTATAAATATAACTTGCCTTCATATTTCTCTAATAATAATTCTGTCCTTTTAATGTTATCATAAATGGCTTGCCTTGACACGTTACGTAAATTTGCAATTTCACCTAATGAATAATCTTCCCGATAGTATAAAGCCATATATTCTTTTTGCTTATCTGTTAGGAGAGGTTCATAAAAGTCATACAACATATTCATTTTCGTCGTTTTTTCTAACATCTTCTCCCATCCTCACATATATATTAAATACATACAAAAAATACTTTCAAGAATTTTTCTAACTTAAGTTCATTATCCTTTTGTATTAATAAAAATACTTTTTTCGAAGATTGATTGAGTCTAAGCTTTTGGCTCACCTGAAGGGAATAATCGACTATGGAATGTGCCTGTACTCAACTTGGAATCATACGCAGGGGAACAATCGACTACTTATCATGTCCCTCCTCAACATAAATTCTCCCGTAGGGGAACAATCGGAATTCGATTGCTCCACTCAAATTCAAGCAGCCGCGGAAAGGACAGTCGAACTGGGATATTCAGCACTAATACTTAATATTATTCTTCCACTATATCCGCAAACAGACCATAGACGAATGCATATGCGTCAAATGGCCGAAGATCGTTAACCCCTTCTCCAAAACCAACTAATTTAACAGGTATATTTAATTCATTACGAATGGCTAAAACGATACCACCTTTTGCCGTACCATCCAGTTTTGTTAGTACGATACCAGTGACATCTGTCGCCTCTGAAAAAATTTGTGCCTGGCTAAGTGCATTTTGCCCTGTTGTAGCATCTAAAACAAGCAATACTTCATGAGGTGCGTTTGGAACTTCTCGACCGATAACACGATGGATTTTTTTTAATTCATTCATTAAATTCACTTTATTTTGCAATCGCCCTGCTGTATCACAAATTAACACATCTGCATTTCTAGATTTTGCAGCTTTTATACCATCAAAAATAACTGCTGCTGGGTCACTACCTGCAGATTGTTTAATCACTTCCACATCCGACCGTTTTCCCCATTCCTCTAATTGCTCAATTGCACCAGCACGAAATGTGTCTCCGGCAGCTAAAACAACTTTTTTTCCTTTTTCTTTTAATTGATTTGCTAATTTACCAATTGAAGTTGTTTTGCCTACCCCATTTACACCTACAACTAAAATTACCGTTAAATCGTCTGCTTGTATATTTAATTGATCGATACTTTCTGGGTCATCATTGTAGTATAAATCAACGACTTTCTCACAAATAACTTCTTTTATTTCATTCGTATCTTTTATATTTTTTCGTTTTACTTCCATTTTTAAAATATCAATTAAATCCATTACTGTTGTAACACCGACATCTGCCATAATGAGTGCTTCTTCTAATTCATCAAAGAAATCTTCGTCCACTTGTCGATATCTAGCAATCAAGTCATTAAACTTATCTGTAAAAGATTGTCGCGTTTTTTCCATACCAGATTTGTACGTTTTTGTTACTTCTTTTTCTTCTTCTTTAGTAAATTTACTTTTTAATTTATTAAAAAAACCCAATTTGCTCTCTCCCTTTATTAAACAACAATTAAGGTACTTCCACCAACTCACTCGTTTCTTCTAAACGAACAGATACTAATCGAGAAACACCAGATTCTTGCATCGTTACTCCATATAACACATCTGCCTCTTCCATTGTTCCTTTTCGATGAGTAATGACAATAAACTGCGTTCCTTCACTATAACTATTTAAATAATTACTGAAACGTATGACGTTTGTCTCGTCTAATGATGCATCTACTTCATCTAAAATACAAAAAGGAACTGGTTTTACTTTCAAAATAGCGAAAAGTAAAGCAATCGCTGTTAATGCTCTTTCTCCACCCGATAATAAGCTTAATGCTTTTTGTTTTTTGCCAGGTGGTCGGGCCATAATTTCAATTCCTGTTTCCAATAAATTAGTTTCATCTGTTAAAACTAATTGGGCATCCCCACCACCAAATAGTTTTTTAAATACATCTGTAAAAGCAACTTGTATTTGTGCAAACATTTCTCCAAATCGCTTAATCATTTCTTCATCCATTTCATCGATTACGGCAAATAGCGTATTTTTTGCCTCTAATAAATCTTGTTTTTGCTCCATTAAAAAAGAATGTCTTTGTAATAACCGATCATATTCATCGATCGCACCTAAATTAACAGTACCTAAAGAGTCAATGGAGAGCTTAATTTGTTTTACTTTTTGTCTTGCTTCTTCCATATTCTCAACACGATCATGCAACTCTGCAGCCCTTTCGAATGTCATAACATATTCCGTTTGTAAATGAGTTAAATTGTTTTCTAATGCAACATCTAATCTTGTTGCTTGTACTTCTTTTTCTTGAATCTCCTTCACCATTTTTTCATGAATTTTTTCTTGTTGTTTCAATTCTCTTTCTTCATCTTCTATTGTTTGTGTAAGAGTTTGACGATAATTTCGCTTCTCTTCCAACTCGGTTTGCGCAGCTTCCCTAAGTGCCTTTGTTTCATTAATTTGTTCAGTTAAAACTTGTTCCGATTCCTCTAGTTTTTTCTCATCCAACAACTCTTTCAGTTGCTCATCAACTTGTGTTTTTTCTTCTTTATGTTGCAAAATACGATCATTAACATGTGCGATTTTTTCTTCGAAATTTTTCTTCCGTTCTTCTAATTCTGCCATCTTTATTTGCAATTCATGTAATTGTCGTTCCGTATTACGTTCGGAATCTTTTAATTGTTGCTCTTTTTCGGTTAATTCCTCGATGGACGTTTCAGTAGCTTTTATCTTTTCTTTTAAACTGTCTAATTGTACTACAACCTGACCTTGTTGGTGCTTATATTGTTCCATATTTTCTTCATATTGCTTCATGTTTAAATGATAAGATGTTAAATCATCTAATGTATTTGTTAAATTAATAGAAACTTCGTGATGGTCAGATTGGAATTTTTGTAGTTCCTCTTTAGAAACGGAAATAGCTTCCTCTATTTCAAACTGCTTCTGAACCATTTCCTCGATAAAATCCCTTTGTTTCATCACTTTATCTGAATAATCTTTAGCCCTTATTTTAAACTCAGTAAGTTTTTCTTTTAGTGCAGTTAATTCCTTTTCCCGTGTAAATAAAGATTGATTTGTTTGCCTTTTTGCTCCTCCAGACATAGAGCCCCCTGGGTAAACAACATCTCCTTCTAACGTAACAATGCGATATCTTCTATTTGTTAATTTTGCTATTTCATTTGCATGTTGTAAAGTATCAGCAACAATAACATTTCCCATTAAATGATGGATTACTTTTTCAAACTGTGTATCTGTGTTAACAATGTTTGCAGCAATATTAATAAACCCTTGATGAGATTTCAGTTGATTGATAGTAGATGAAGGTATCGCGCGTTCAGATAAGGATTGAATTGGTAAAAAAGTAGCTCTTCCTTTATTCTCCTTTTTCAACCAATAAATCGCTTGTCTTGCAACATCATCATTTGGTACGACAATATGTTGGGCTTGCCCACCTAAAATAGTATCAATTGCTGCCACGTACTTTGAAGGTACATCAATAATATCGACAACAGTTCCATAAATATTTTTTAAAGTTCCTTTTTGATTCGCCTTTAATATTTCTTTAACGCCATAAAAATATCCTTGAAAACTTTTCTTCATTTCCTCTAATGTTTCTTTTCTTGATGTTAATGTAGCAATTTGTTCATTTCCTTTATACAATTTTTCTTGCATATTATCATATTTATTTCTCTCTTTTGCAAGATCTTCCTTTGATCGTTCTAATTTTAACTCTGTTTGTGAAATTTCTTCTTTGTGTCTAGATATTTTTTCTTCAAGTAATGACTTTTCACTTTCTAGTTGTGCTTTTTTTTCTAAGAAACTTTTATTACGATCTTTTTGATCTTGTTTCATATTTTGTAATTGCTTTATTTGCTTTTGAATTGATTGCTCTTCATTTTGTAATACCGCACGTTCATTTAAAAATTCGATATAATCGGCTTTTAAATTTTCAATTTGATCACTTAAACGTTCTGCACCATATCGCAAATTATTTTCCAATACTTCTATTTGCTCTTTTAATTGTACAATTTCTTTACCGATTCTTGTTTTTTTCTCGTTTTCGGTATTTCTTTCATTTTTCAATTCTGTTATTTTCGCCGTTAACGTTGCTTGACTTGTTTCTAAAGATAATTTATTTTCCGTGAAATGTTTTTGTCTTTCATGAAAAACATTTCGTTTTCCCTCATATTGTTCTAGTTTTTCGGTTGCTTTTAATAACTTTTGATGGGTTTCTGTTATTTCATTATCAAGTTGATGTAATGTATGCTTCCTCTTCGCAATGTCTGCTTCTTTATCTTGAATAGTAGTTTTTTGCTTTATTTCTATTAATTTATCCTCTTCAATTTTAGCTAACAATGCCTTCCATTGTTCATTTAATTGCTCAATTTCCGTCACTAGCAAAGCAATCTCAATATTTTTTAATTCATTTCTTCTTTCTTTATATTTTTTTGCAATTTCTGCTTGTTTTTGTAATGGATCCAATTGCTGTTCAATTTCATGAATAATATCTTCCACACGGTCTAAATTGTCTTCCGTTTCTTCTAATTTATATACTGCTTTATTTTTCCGTTGCTTATATTTAAGTACTCCTGCTGCTTCTTCAAAAATAGCCCTACGCTCATCCGCCTTTGAACTTAATATTTCATCAATCTTTCCTTGACCGATAATTGAAAATGATTCCCTTCCTAAACCGGTATCAGTAAACAAATCAACAATATCTTTCAGACGACAAGGTTGTTTATTAATTAAAAATTCACTTTCTCCCGAACGATAAACTCGTCTCGTTATGCTTACTTCATTATAATCGATCGGTAAATTTGAAGCTTCATTATTCAATATGAGGGATACTTCGGCAAAATTTAACGGATTTCTCGTGTCGCTACCTTGAAAAATGATATCTTCCATTTTTTGTCCACGTAATGATTTCGCTGACTGTTCCCCCAAAACCCAACGAATAGCATCGATAATATTACTTTTCCCACTACCATTTGGACCTACTACAGCAGTAATTCCAGACACAAAATCAATATGTATCCGTTCTGCAAAAGATTTAAAGCCAACTACTTCTAAACGGTTCAGGAACATCTGCATTCTCCTTAAGTTTTTAATTAATATAACTTTTTATCAATATATCAATTTTTTAAAAACACATTTTAATTTGTGTTATAAATTATATCATTGTAAACTGTTTTATAAATATATTATATATAAATAATGAGGTGTTTACATGGATTTATCTGTACCGTCGCAAGAAAACTTAAAATATATGCTTGAACAGATTGGAAACAAACTATCAGTTGCCAATCGCATATTGCTTGATGAAAAAGATTACGACATAAAACATTACGAAGATTTAAAGTTTCTCCATGATCATGTGATGAAAAGAGAAACGTTAAGCCCCGCAGAAGTAAATGCTTTTATTGATGAATTAAAATCTGTTCGTAAACCTTAAATAATTCATTTTGAAACAATTTATAACTTAATGGAATGTAAACTTCTTCTCAATTTTTGCTAACAAACCATATGGGGGAAAAGTAGAGTGAACCTCCCCACTGCGCAATTTGAGGGGGACTGCACCTTCGCTTTTTGTTCAAATATTGAACGAAAAATTTCTTAAAACTAATTAGTAATTACTTTGTTCCGATAGTTATCTCATTGGAAAGTGAACAGATTTTTTGCACATTAATTCTTACTAACTTTTTCAGTACTAATTTCATTTTTCTTCTAATTATACTTAACAAAGGTCTTCTACTGTTCCGCATTGTCGGAACAGTTTTTTTATAAATTAAGACGGTCTAACATTTTTTTTGCGGCATGTTGTTCAGCTTCTTTTTTGGAACGTCCGACTCCCTCTTCTTTAACATCATTATTAACACTCACTTCTACAATAAATTCTCTATTATGGGATGGACCTTTTTCTCGAATTACATGATAACTCAATTTTGCCCGTCTATCTTTTTGAATAAGCTCCTGTAACTTCGTTTTATAATCCATCATATGCGAAAAAGCATCATGAGTAATGGTAGGAAAAATATATTGCTCTAAAAATTGTAAACAAGCTTCAATACCTTGGTCTAAGTACAATGCACCAAGAAATGCTTCAAATATATCAGCTAATAAAGCTTGTCTATTTCTTCCTCCTGTACGTTCTTCTCCCTTACCTAATAAAATATATTGATTAAATTGTAACATAGTTGAAAATTGATATAATGACTCTTCACAAACAATACTTGCTCGGAGTTTAGTTAATTCTCCTTCTCTCATATGTTTATATTGTTTATATAAAAATTGGGAAACTCCTAGTTCCAAAACAGCATCACCTAAAAACTCTAAACGCTCATTATCAACTAGTTGTTGATCACGATGCTCATTCGCATATGATGAATGAGTAAAAGCTTGAATTAATAATTTTTTATTATTAAATAATACAGAAAAATTTTGCTCAAAGGCGTTTACATCCATTGTTCTCCCTCCCTCTATCGTTACTCTTCAAATTCTGGTGCGTATGTACTCCTCTATTTAACAGAAACGCCTCGCATCCGGCGAGGCATTTTTTAAAGTATGATTCTTAAATACCTTTTTACACTTAATAAAAATAGGCAAAATAGAAAATTGCTACTTAAAATTGTAAATAGAGTATTTAATATTCGCACTTATATTATAAAATGATTTTTTACAATTGAAAAAGTGCAGTAATGAAACGAGTTTTCACTCTTTTACTGTAGTTTATGTACTACAAGAAAATATTTAACAGTTTATTGGTTTTCTTCAATATAATTAACTGCATCACCAACTGTATTAATATTTTCTGCTTCTTCATCAGCAATTTCTAGATCGAATTCATCTTCAAGTTCCATAACAAGTTCTACAACATCTAAAGAATCCGCTTCTAAATCATCTCTAAAAGAGGCTTCCATTGTTACTTGAGACTCATCAACATCTAATTGTTCTACAATTATTTCCTTTACACGATCGAATAAATCTGACATACCTTTCACCTCCTTTAAATAGAATAAATTATTTTTAATAAAAATACAATTTATCTTCATGACTTTATAAAAACTATTTTAGCAATGATACTTACGACTAAAACAACTTCGGCTCTCTTTTTTACAAATATTCATGTAGTTACAGC
>Ga0209487_1002250_pt1 | contig 15793 bp, 14 predicted proteins | sample Poulit2012_FD_187524 | JGI IMG/M metagenome (GOLD analysis project Ga0209487, IMG submission 187524) | Agricultural soil microbial communities from Georgia to study Nitrogen management - Poultry litter 2012 (SPAdes) (version 2) | ecosystem: Environmental > Terrestrial > Soil > Agricultural land... | reverse complement strand
TACTTTTTGCGAGTTCAACATCATCTGTATTCGTAGGGGCATTAATCCGTTTGTAATGATTGTATACAGCAACAGACAAGTTCTTTTTCGCATTGTCTTGTCCGATAACATAATCATCCAGAATATCGCAAATCTCTCTCGGCTTCGGTATTTCTTTAAGTTCTACTTCCTCTTCTGTACCAAGCTCTTCTTCAACGATTTCAGTGCATAAATCAATACATTCATCACATATATATACGCCTGGTCCGGCTACAAGCTTTCGAACTTGATCTTGACTTTTTCCACAAAACGAACATTTTAATTGTCCTTTTTCCTCATTAAATTTAAACAATTCATCACCCCTAAAAGTTTAACTCTTTTTTCAGGATCTCACATTCATAGCAATCATATCAGAACATTTTTGGAAAATAAAACAAAATACACTTTTAAGACATGTGAGAAAGGTCCATTTGTATACTATATGATATATTTTCAATTATAATCATTCGATTTGATAACGATGGAAAGAAAATGGCAATACATTGTACAAAATTATACCTCATTCACTGGGCCGTAGATGTTTTTTGCCATCGAATGGCAGTAAAATTATTCAGTGGTATTTAAATCATACAGCGATATGTTAGCGCTGTTTTTTTAAGGGAATGACTGGCTAATTCATGTTAAAGAGTAACAAGGTGCAAAATGTGCACCTTGTTAAATGACCTTATTAATTATCTTCATCTTTTTATTCTGTTTTTACTGTCTTACTTTCTTCAACTAGGAACTCTATTGCTTTTCTGTACTTAAGATCTCCCTTAAGTGCGTCAGTATTTCCACCTAGCATTTGTGTTAATTGCTCAACATCTGTTTGGTACATTTCTGCCATTGTTTTGAGCTCTTCGTTTACATCTTCATCAGTTACTTCTAAATTTTCAGTTGCAAATATCGTCTCTAAAGTTAGATTCGTTTTAACACGTTTTTGCGCATCTTCACGCATTTGGTTTTTAAGTTCTTCTTCATCCTGACCAGAGAATTGTGAATACATTTCCATTGTCATACCTTGCGCTTGTAAGCGTTGTTCGAACTCTTTTATCATTTGTTCCAACTCTGACTCAACCATAACGTCAGGAATGTCCACTTGTGCATTATCAGTTGCTTTATTAAGTAATGTTTCGCGTGTTTCATTTTCTTGTTCCTGTTCTTGTTGCTTTTGCAGGTCTTCTTTTCTTTTTGCTTTTAATTCATCCAGTGTTTCCACATCATCATCTATATCTTTAGCGAACTCGTCGTCTAACTCTGGAAGTTCTTTTTCCTTAATTTCATGGATTTTCACTTTAAAAACGGCTTCTTTACCTGCCAAATCTTCCGCATGGTATTCTTCAGGGAAAGTGATTTCCACATCTAATTCATCCCCAGCAGATTTTCCGATTAACTGTTCTTCAAATCCAGGAATAAATTGTCCAGAACCGATTTCTAGAGAGTGGTTTTCCCCTTTACCACCTTCGAATGGCTCATCATCAACAAAACCTTCAAAGTCGATAACAGCAGTATTGCCTTCTTCTACTTGTCCTTCTTCTTTCAATACAAGTTCAGCCTGTTTTTCACGTTCTGATTCTAGTGCCTCGTTCACATCTTCATCTGTAATGTTTACGTCTTGCTCCTCAACCTCAAGTCCTTTATATTCACCTAAAGTAACTTCAGGTTTTACAGTAACAGTCGCTGTAAATACAAGTGGTTTTTCTTGATCAATTTCATCAATGTCGATTTCAGGCTGATCAATCGGTTCAATACCTGCTTCCTCTACAGCACTCATATAAGCATTCGGAAGTACGATATCGACTGCATCCTGATATAGTGACTCTACTCCAAAACGATTTTCAAAAATCTTACGTGGCACTTTACCTTTTCTGAAACCAGGTATTTGAACATCCTTAACGACTTTTTTAAATGCCTGATCAAGCGCCTTTGAAAATTCATCTGTACTAACTTCAAATGTTAATATACCTTTATTTCCTTCTTGTTTTTCCCATTTTGTTGACATCTATTTCCCTCCGCAAACAATCTTTATATTTTTTCTCACGATCATGTTTAATTTCATGTAAGTGATTCATTGGCAACCATTTCATTATAACATAGATATGGTGCCTTTCAAATAATTCAAATAGAGGTTGCTAGTCTTCTATAATACTAAAATAAATGGACTCACAATATTTAATTTCTTCCATATAAAATCGGACATTGTCTCCTGCTGAATCCACATCTATAGTCATATTTAAATAACTTTTCCCTGTCAGTAATAATGCTTGCGCAATGTATTCGTTTTGGTTATTAGCAACCATAACCGGAAACCTAACATATGTATAACGATATAAAAGTTGTTGTAACATGTTGTGTAGAGATGGATTTTCCTGTTCAAACTCACTGATGAGTTGTATCATATCTTGAAAAAAACGCTGTTCTTTAATCCGGGATGTCTCTTTCGGAATTAAAGTTTTGATAACACCAAATTTATGCACTTCGATCATTTCATTAAGTTGTTGGTCTTGAAGCCACTCAAGTAATGCTGTTGTGACGACAGGATGCATCTGATCGCTTTTGAGATAATCATAAATCTCCCCTGGTGGTTCAATGTTTGCTTTACGTAACTTTTCAATGTATTCCCATTGTTCTATGTATGCTTCAGTTTTCATAATCTTTTTCAACTTTTTAATATCTGACTGGGCCGTTTCGGTAACCAATCCAATATTCATTTGTTTACTCATTTTATATAATTGCTCAAGTTGTTCCCGAATCACCTCGGGCATTTGTCTGTCCTGAATGACGTCATCAACAAACGCCATCAATGTCTTATATTCGTTCATTTGAAATAAAATGGTTAAATATATATGTACATAATGGTAGTAATCCGCGTCTTTACGTCTTAATAAATCTTCACATAAGTCAAGCGCTTCATTATTACGCCCTAATTCCATTAAACAAATCAATTTCCCTATAAAAATCTCATGTTTCTGAACCTTATAACGCAGTAATTCATTTAACTTCTCCAGTGCCTCAGGATACTTTTTGGCTTCCAGTGCAAGCTTGCTATCTTGTTCTAAGTTCTTTTGTAGCGTTGGAAAAAGTATCACGTTTTTTAAATCAGACTCCATTTCTTCACCCTCTCTATTTTGGATTTATATTGTGATTCTCCATACATATATTGCACGACTATGCATATATGAAAGAACACCATCAACATGTTGTTGTTATCTTATCAGAAAATTATTAAATTATCCATTCGATCTTTAATTATGAGGCAATATTCGAAACTAAACAAGCTCTATTTGAAATTAAAATGTAGTTCAAAACATATATTTCTCCCTATATGACATATTTTGCTTTTTCTAGTTGACAAAAATAATCCTGGTGCTTATAATAGGTCTTGTCGTTTTAAAAAACAACTGCTTTAATAAGTCCGTTAGCGGATTTAAAAGTTTATAACTACATAATGATTTATTTAAAATGTGCGGGTGTAGTTTAGTGGTAAAATCTCAGCCACGAGCGATGCTTCTACCGAGTAACCCACGAGTTGCCTCGATGCATCCCACATCTGTGAGTGGGCTAAAAGAAACAGAGGCATGACTTGCGGAATCGAAATTTTAATATATAATTTAATTATGCGGGTGTAGTTTAGTGGTAAAACCTCAGCCTTCCAAGCTGATGATGTGGGTTCGATTCCCATCACCCGCTCCATTATTTGTCCCAGTAGCTCAGCTGGATAGAGCAACAGCCTTCTAAGCTGTAAGTCGCAGGTTCGAATCCTGCCTGGGACGCTTTTTATAATCTGAAAACGTTGATATATAGGTATTTTCACACATAGTCGTGTGAAATATGTGTAAAGTAGTTTTTATCCCTTCTTAATATAGAAGGGATTTTTTGTTAGCTATACTCACCACTTTCTATACACTTTTTTATAGTTATCTTTTTATAAATTCGTAATATTTTCAATTTCTCCTATATTATGTTTGTGGCCATGGAAAACGCCTCGTGTGAGACGCTCAATCCAAACTGGTCATATCAATTTTTTTAACATTCCTTAAATTAATCACATACTCATCCTCTGTAACTAAACAAGATTCGCCGTTTATCATTAATGGTTGTGCTAATTTAATGTTTGTATCTGTTTCAAATTCTAGACTTTGGCCATCCACGAAAGTTACATTTACTAAATATCTTTTCACAGTATCATCTCCTCTTATCTTTATATCGGTAAAAAGAGATAATTATTAACCAAAGCAAATTTTAAGAGTTTTTTGATAAACCAAAACTTTTTCGTTATATTTTTCATAGTCATTTCCCATGATAACTTTGATGAAAGCATCGTAGTTTTTCATGTAATAATTAGCTTTAATTTCACTTTACCATTTGAAAAAGGTGGTAGTTACCTAATTTTAGCCTTCCCATCGCAAACTATAATTACACGACTGGATAGTATTTCTATTATTATTATCTAGTTCTCGTACATTTGCACCAGTTAAATCTATCTTGTCAATTCATAGTGGGATCGAAGAACGACAAGATAAAATACTGAGACTTGAGTCGCTCTCACTACGTCCCTCGGAGCAAACATGTAAATATAGCCATGCTCACCTAAGTCGATTTTCTATTAATTGACTGCCCCCTTCATCCATTTCACTTAAACAGCAATTTTAACCTGTTCTTGCGCCTCTTCTATAGTAAAAATCTTCATACTCTATCCGATCATTTAATGCATCATTTATTACAATTGTTATTTAAATTATTCTATCACTCAATTTACATAAAAAAATCCCCTACCCATCAAGAGTAGAGGAATAAAGTGCCTTTGACCGACAACAGCCGAGCCATAAAAATTAACAACAATATGTTCTTCAAATAGCGAGCTTAATTTTTAACAATTTCACGATGCAAGTGAAGTCGTATATGTCATTTCTTCTATCACTTGACCTGAGGTTGTATAGAAGTTTACAGTCACTTCATCAATGCTGTCCCAAGCTAAGATCGCATACGTCTTTTCAGAACGTCCCTTTGGCAAACGAATACTACCGGGGTTAATAAATAGTTGTTTACCAATTTTCTCCGCACCGGCAATGTGTGTGTGACCATAACAAACAACTTGTGCTTGTAATTCCTCAGCTCGATAAGTGAGGTTAAGGAGACCACTTTTGACACCATATAAATGCCCGTGGGTGATCAGGAAGTCTAGACCATTCAATTTGAGATGTTCATCATTGGGAAACGAGCCGAAAAAATCACAGTTACCATTCACAACGATCATATCCTGTAATACGGGATCTGTATCATCGATTGATGAATCACCACAATGAATGACATGATCAACATGGTGTTGATTTCTTATTTGCGTTATTTCATCTCTTAAACCATGACTATCGCTTAATATTAAAATCTTGTTCATGCTAACCGCTCCTCATGTCATCGTACTTACTTTATTAATTAGGATCTCTTAACCACGTCTCTAACTGGGCCATTGCTGCACTTCTATGACTCAGACGGCCTTTTTCGGTCATCGACATTTCCGCCATTGTACGTTCATACCCTTTAGGAATAAAAATAGGGTCATAGCCGAATCCCTTCGTCCCGACTGTGGTAAAGCCAATTGCGCCTTCACAGTAACCTGTTTTAAAAATGGTTTCTTCATTTGGACGTGCTAAAGCAAGCACACAAATAAAACGTGCTGTTCTATTATCAATATTTACCCCTTTAAGCTCATTTAAAACCTTTTGAATATTTGCTTCATCATTTTTTTCTTCCCCCGCATAGCGCGCAGAATAAATACCTGGCCTGCCATCTAATGCATCAATCATAAGACCTGAATCATCGGCAAGAACAGGTTGTTTTACAATAGAAGCAATCCCTTCTGCTTTTAGTGCTGCATTTTCAGAGAACGTATGTCCCGTTTCCTCAATATCTGGTAAATCATCTGTTATATCCAACAATGATTGTGCTTTAATATCATAAAGTGCAAAAAAGTCTTTAAACTCCTCTGCCTTCCCTGGATTATGTGTTGCAATGATGATATCTTTCATTGATTGTCACCCTTCATTGCTGCTATCTTCTGTTACAATTTTATGCGCTAGATCTCCTAAGACAGCTTTCTGTTTTTCAATAATCTTACTTATCCCTTCATTAGCAAGTTTTAACATTTGTTGTAGCTGTTGATAAGTAAATGTTGCCTCTTCACCATTGCCCTGTATTTCTACAAAGTCACCAGAACCTGTCATCACAATGTTCATATCAACTTGTGCATCAAAGTCTTCGGCATAGTTTAAATCTAGAACTGCCGTTTCATTTGGTAAAATCCCGACAGATATTGCGCCTAAAAAATCTTTAATTGGCATATTTTTAATTGTACCATTATCTATGAGCTTTCCGAATGCTAACGCTGTTGCTACAAAAGCCCCTGTAATGGATGCTGTCCGAGTCCCGCCATCAGCTTGAATCACATCACAATCGACCCATAATGTGCGCTCACCCAGCTTATCTAAATCAATGACGGATCGTAGTGCTCTACCAATCAATCGCTGAATTTCCATTGTTCGTCCACTAACTTTTCCTTTTGAAGATTCGCGAATATTTCTTTGTTCAGTTGCACGCGGCAACATGGCATACTCTGCAGTCACCCAGCCCTTACCTTGGCCTCTTAAAAAAGGGGGTACCCGGTTATCTATACTTGCATTACAAATTACTTTTGTATCCCCGACCTGGATAAAAACAGATCCCTCTGGATGTTTAATAAAATCTGTTGTTATCGTTAAAGATCGTAAATCATTTACTTTTCGATTATCAATTCTCATATTCATACGCCTCCTAATAACATCCATAAGTTTATCATATTTTCATCCAAAGAAAAATGAATATTCCACCTGTATAAATATCAGGTGGAATCATAGATTACATTATTGTGATTTTGATTACATATTTTATAATTTTTCAGCACCCATGAAATTTTGTGCTGTGATCGGCTCATCATAGGTCTCACCATTTTCATTTGTGAGTTGCTCGATATCTTCAACCTTAACCTCTACAGCTTCAACTTGATTCTGCTCCGTCAACGTTCGTACCAACGTCTCCATAACTTCATCTGATATCACCGCTTTATCAGCATCTTTCAATATTTCTTGATTGAAGACAAGTTCCAGCACACCGTCTTCAAGCTTCGGTTCATCGAGCAAAAGTGTTTGATCATTGAAAACATGGGTCATGTTTAAACTATGCGTTGGTCCACTCAGTAAAGATTCCACAATGGCTTCAAATACATTGTCATCATCTGTTCCAATATGCTGTGTGACCGGGACATAGTAACGGTTCTCATTGTATTCTGCAGGAAAGTACATCGTAACGGCTTCACTATTCATATAATCAACCCCTTGAGATAACACCAAGTTAATCCCATCGGCTCTTGAATATGATTCACCAATTGGCGTCCCATCTACTGGCATGACATCTTGCGGATGACCATTAATCCAAAGCTGAATACGTTCAACATTGTCAAATTGTGTTAACGTGTAAGTCATTGACTGTATAACAGTTAACTCATCATCTGCTTCATAATTTTTAAATTCATTTGATACATCCACGACCATTGTGCCATCTTCTTTCAAATCTAAACCAAGAATTTCTGTGCCCTCAGGTAAAACGGCTTGAAAACCATTCGGCAGCATAGACGTAACAGGTCCTCCAACTACAAGATGTTCTAAAACTTGTGTCGCCGCTTCTTTAGTAGCTGGCAATTCAATCGTTTGTGAGGCAAGTTGACCATTCACATCAACTAAAAAAAGTTGTCTAGCGACAGTTTCAGATGATATATCTGACTCAACGCCATTTTCCCCTTCAGCCTCATTCCCATCCCCATCTTCCCTGTCACCAGCTTCATTATTTTCCTCGTCATCCAGCTCATCGTTCTCCGAATCTACACTCTCTGAATCCACAGGTGGATCAATGTCCTTTGGCTTATCAGCTTGTTCCCCTTTAAAACAGCCTGTTAATACCAGCATGAACATCATCAACAGACTGAATATCCATATGATTTGTTTGCGCATGTCGTCCCCTCCTACGATGGTTTGTACTACTATATATACGAGCCATCGTAGAAAATAGACCAAACAATCAAAAATAACTTAGCAATCACTACAAAAATCCCTATATTTTAAAAAACTTAATATCCCTGTATGTGTATCTTAATGAATAACGATTTTTTCACAATCTACAACAGGCACATGCCCAACTTCTTGGTTAAAGATACCATTGGCGATCGCTGTAAACATTTCTAGATCTCCTGTTGTATAAAATGCGTGTTTATCTTCACGTTCTCCTTGGTACAATAAACCATGGACATCTAATATTGTACTTGTTTCGCGTGCCGTCTCTTCACTTGAAGATACAATGGTTACCTCCTCACCAACAACCTTTTGAATCGTATCTTTAATGAGCGGGTAATGTGTGCATCCTAAAATAAGTGTGTCTATATTGTTTTTCATCAATAAAGGAGCTAACGATTCCCGAACAGTTTGTTCTGCCTTATAACCAGATAACATACCTTGCTCAACCATAGGAACCAATTGGGGACACGCTAATGATTCAATGTAAATATGTGTTTTAATTGTATTGAGCGCCTGTTCGTATGCCCTACTTTGAATCGTTCCTTCTGTCCCGATAACACCAATACGATTATTGGCTGTCATTTTTATCGCCGTCCGTGCACCGGGTTGAATAACTCCAACCACTGGAATTGACAATTTATTTTGTAATTCTGGTAATGTAAACGCCGTCGCTGTATTACATGCTACAACAAGCATTTTTATATTTTTTGTTAATAAAAAATCGACCATTTGCCACGTAAACTGTTGTACTTCTTCTTCTGTACGGGAACCGTATGGACATCTTTTTGTATCACCTAAATAAACAAGTTTTTCTTTTGGTAGCTGACGCATAAGTTCTTGAGCAACTGTTAAACCACCGACTCCAGAATCTATGACTCCGATTGCGCGTTCCATGATGTTTCACTCCTCTTACTTCGCTATCTCTTGAACGGACAACATGTCCATAAGTGACACGTTATTCAGCGAGTTTTTCTGACCGTTAATATGATTTAAATTATGATCCATAAACAGTATAAACAAATATATCTCTATTCACGAATAAAATCTACTTTTCCCTCTGTTCCATTTTCCTCACATGTATGTTATACCTATTGCTTTCATTCAAAATGATCAAGTAAAACATTCACCTTTGTATGTTTCATTCATAAACTATAATGACTGAATAATTTCCCTTCAGCATGCTGCTCTATGACAGCAAGGAGGGGTTGCTATTTGAAGGAAAACCAATATAAACCGAAGCAATTACTAACGAAGCGAGAAAAAGAAGTGTTCGAACTGTTAGTGCAGGACAAAACGACAAAAGATATTGCCCAGGACTTGTTTATATCCGAGAAGACAGTTAGAAATCACATTTCCAATGTTATTCAAAAGTTGGGTGTTAAGGGGCGTTCACAGGCAGTGGTTGAGCTACTCCGCATGGGGGAACTACAACTGTAAAAAAAGCCGACTTTCAATTGTTTGAAAGTCGGCCTTTTATTAATGCGCATTGTCACTACCGAAGAAGTCCTTAAATGATTGAATGTTTGTTGCGCGATTCATTGCGGCAATCGAAGTTGTTAATGGAATACCTTTTGGACAAACTTGAACACAGTTTTGTGCATTTCCGCAACCAGATATGCCACCTTCCTCCATTAAACCAGCAAGTCTTTCACTCTTATTCATCTCTCCTGTTGGATGTGAATTAAATAAACGTGCCTGTGATAGCGCTGCCGGTCCAATAAAGTCAGATTTATCATTCACATTTGGACACGCTTCTAAACAAACCCCACACGTCATACATTTGGAAAGTTCATATGCCCATTGCCGTTTCTTTTCAGGCATTCTCGGTCCTGGACCAAGATCATGTGTACCATCAATTGGAATCCAAGCTTTTATTTGCTTAAGTGCGTCAAACATCTGCTCACGGTCAACGATTAAATCCCGAACAACCGGAAATGTTGACATTGGTTCAAGTCGAACTGGATGTTCCAATTGATCAATCAGTGCAGAGCATGATTGTCTCGCCGTACCATTAATCACCATCGAGCAAGCACCACAAACTTCCTCTAAACAGTTCATGTCCCAGTAAACAGGTGATGTTTTTTCACCACTTGCGTTCACTGGATTTTTTCTAATTTCCATTAACCCCGAAATAACATTCATATTTTTTCGATATGGTACATTAAATGTTTCTTCATATGGAGCAGAATCAGGGCTGTCTTGACGTGTAATAATAAAAGTTACGGTTTGTGCTTCAGCCATTCTTACTTACTCCCTTCACTTGATTTGGTATAGTCTCTTTCACGTGGTTTAATAAGTGACACATCAACATCTTCATATGTGAGAACTGGTGCCTGTGTTTCAGGATCAAACGTTGCAATCGTCGTTTTTAACCATTCTTCATCATTACGATCCGGAAATTCTGGTTTGTAATGTGCACCACGACTCTCATTTCGGTTATAAGCGCCACGTGTGATGACCCGTGCAAGTAGAATCATATTTTTCAGTTGACGCGTAAACATGACACCTTGGTTACTCCATCGAGACGTATCATTAATACTGATATTCTCCCAACGCTCGAGCAACTCTTCTAATTTTTTATCAGTTTCTAATAAGCGCTCATTATCGCGAACAACTGTGACATTATCTGTCATCCATTCACCGAGTTCATGGTGTAATTGATAAGCATTTTCGCCACCATCCATTTTCATTAAAGCCTCGAATTTCTCCTTCTCTTCTTTAACACGCTCATCATACAACTCAGATGGTAAATCATCAACATGCTTTTCTAGATTATCAATATACGCTATAGAACTCTCACCTGCGACACTTCCACCATAGATAGCCGACAGTAAAGAATTCGCACCTAGGCGGTTACCGCCGTGTTGAGAATAATCACATTCACCGGCAGCGAAAATGCCCGGAATATTTGTCATTTGATCATAATCTACCCATAAACCGCCCATAGAGTAATGCACAGCTGGGAAAATTTTCATTGGTACTTTACGTGGATCTTCACCAACGAATTTCTCATAAATTTCAATAATACCGCCTAGCTTAACATCTAGTTCTTTTGGATCTTTATGTGAAAGATCTAAATAAACCATATTTTCTCCATTTATACCAAGCTTTTGGTTCACACACACATCAAAAATTTCCCGAGTAGCAATATCACGTGGTACTAGATTTCCGTAAGCAGGATATTTTTCCTCTAAGAAATACCACGGTTCCCCATCTTTATATGTCCATACCCTTCCACCTTCACCACGTGCTGATTCACTCATAAGACGCAGTTTGTCGTCACCAGGTATGGCGGTCGGATGAATTTGTATAAATTCACCATTGGCATATTTTGCACCTTGTTGATACAAAATACTAGCAGCAGATCCAGTATTAATAACAGAGTTTGTCGACTTACCAAAAATAATACCTGGACCACCTGAAGCCATAATGACGGCATCTGATGGAAACGCTTTTATATCGTGTGACATGATATCTTGAGCTAGAAGACCTCTACCAACACCATCTTCATCAATAACAGCACCGATAAATTCCCAGCTTTCATATTTGGTCACAAGTCCTTCAACTTCAAAACGTCGCACTTGCTCATCCAACGCATATAATAATTGTTGCCCAGTTGTCGCACCGGCATAGGCTGTTCTGTGGTGTTGCGTTCCACCAAAACGACGGAAGTCAAGTAATCCCTCTGGTGTACGGTTAAACATAACACCCATACGATCCAACATGTTAATAATACTTGGGGCAGCATCACACATGGCCTTTACAGGTGGTTGGTTTGCTAAAAAGTCGCCACCATAAACTGTATCATCGAAATGGATGTCAGGAGAATCTCCTTCACCTTTTGTATTTACGGCACCATTAATTCCGCCTTGAGCACACACAGAGTGAGAGCGTTTTACAGGCACAACTGAAAATAAGTCAACACTCACGCCTGCCTCTGCTGCTTTTATCGTTGCCATTAAACCAGCAAGACCGCCTCCAACGACAGCAATTTTTCGATTACTCATATTAAAACCTCACTCCTTTATATTAAGCACTTAAAGAAAATTCAATAATTGTTCTAACACCAATATAACTTGTTGCTAAAAACACGAGTAGTGTTACATATGTAACAATTTTTTGTGATTTCGGTGATTGGGTAATGCCCCAAGAAACACAGAAACTCCATAGTCCATTTGCTAAATGGAATGTCGTTGATATGATTCCAATGATATAAAACCAGAAGAAAAATGGCTGAGTTAAAATATCGGACATCATAGTAAAATCTACTGTTGCATTACCAAGCGCGACCTGTACACGTGTTTGCCATACGTGAACGATGATAAAAAGAAATGTAATAATCCCTGAAATACGTTGAAAGAAAAACAACCAGTTTCGTAAGTAACCATAACGTTTTACATTATTTTTAGCATCTAATACAATGTAAACACCCAAAATCGCATGAAATAAAATTGGTAAATAGATTATAAACGTCTCCAAGAACAGGACAAATGGTAAACTACCCATAAAATTCGCTGCCTTGTTAAAACTTTCTTCCCCGTACACAACAAAATGATTCACAATAAGGTGTTGGACAACGAACAAGCCGATCGGAACAACCCCTAAAAGTGAATGTAACCGTCTAGAGAAGAATTGTTTTTGGTCTGCCATGCTTTACCCCCCTTTTAATTTCCAGTACATGCCTTTAATAGAAAGTATGTATTAGTTTGTACATCAAGCGAAAATTTTAAAATGCTTTAAATATGTACATTTTGTAACATATTTATTGTACTTCTATCTATGGGACACGTCAAGAGAAGGACCCCACTCTATTTGATGTCTGATAACATGACATTTCATTCAGTGAATGGTTTTTCTTTTATCCCCATTGAATGTCAAATGTTTTTAAAGATGCTTGCACAAACACTTGAATAAATACATAATAGGAATGAGATTCAAAATATCATGTTTAACTGTATATCATCACTTGGTTACTTTGAAAGGATGACAGCAATGGGAAAGAAACAAGATAGACTTTCTACGTCTTTACTTAAACAATTACATACATCTGGCGCCGGATATGATATATTACGGTATGTTAGTTTACCAAATTTACTTGGTAACGAGGCAGATACAATTTTATATTTTATGGGTAAAGATTTGGCTCGTAGATTCAATATTACGAGTTTTGAAGATATTTATGACATTGCCGATAAAATGGGTTGGGGGCGATTAGAACTTGTTAAAGAGAAGAAAAACTCCGTCACATTTTGTCTCATGGCTGATGCCGTCGTTTATCGTTTAAAAGCACCAGTAGAAGTAGAATTTAGGTTAGAGTGTGGTTTTATAAGTGAAGCCGTACAAATGGTTAAAGATATAAATTGTGAATGCTCTGAAAAAATTAACTATCGTATTCACCAGGTTGAATTTACAGTTGTTTATGATTAATGCAATCCTTTATTTCATTCATACTATAAACGAATAACGTGGAAATAATAATAAGCAAATTCAAGTGTCAGATTGAATTTGCTTATTTATTATTAAGATGCTCGATAATATCGTCGGCGACATTTTTAGGGATGCCGAGTTTTGTTATATCTTCACGTTGTGCTGTTTTTATATTTTCCAAAACTTTAAAATGTCTTAATAATAAACGCTTCCGCTTTTCACCTACACCTGGTATACGATCCAGTTCCGATTGCATAATCCCTTTACCACGGATGTGACGATGAAATGAAATCGCAAAACGATGCACTTCGTCTTGTATCCGTTGTACGAGATAAAATTGCTGGGACTGTCTTTCTAGGGGCACTGGCAGTGGTGGAATCCCATATAATAATTCACTTGTTTTATGGCGATCATCTTTTACCAAGCCACATAATGGTATATCAAGATTCAATTCGTTTTCTAACACATCCAATGCAGCACTCATTTGTCCTTTGCCACCATCGACAATAATAAGATCTGGTAATGGTAAATTTTCTTTTAGGACACGTGTATATCGACGTCGAATCACTTCACGCATCATTTCGTAGTCGTCAGGACCTTCTACATCACGGATTTTAAACTTACGATAGTCTGACTTCTGTGGTCGACCGTCTATAAAAACGACCATGGCTGAAACAGGATCTGTTCCCTGAATATTTGAGTTATCAAATGCTTCAATGCGATGTGGTGTGTCTATATTTAAAGTTTTTCCAAGTTCTTCTACCGCAAGAATTGTCCTTGCTTCATCACGTTCTATTAAACTAAACTTTTCTTCCAAAGCAATCTTAGCATTTTTTTCTGCAAGTTGGACGAGTTGCTTTTTTTGACCTCTAAACGGTGTATAGACATGAACATCTAATAGCTTTGATAACAAATCGGCTTCGATACCAATAGGAATTAAAATATGTTCTGGTTTAATATGATTCTGATGCAAATAAAATCGTCCAACATAGCTCGTAAAAGCTTCCTCAGGTTCACCAAAAAATGGAAACGTTGCAACATCTCTTTCAATAAGCTTCCCTTGTCGCACAAAGAAAACTTGAATACACATCCAACCTTTATTATAACTAAAACCAAATATATCCCGGTCAACTTGGTCATTTAACACCATTTTTTGTTGTTCCATGATAATCTCAATATGCTGAATAAGATCCCGTAACTCCTGGGCACGTTCGAAATTTAATTGCTCGCTTGCGACATACATTTTTTCTGTTAAATCTTTTTTAATTTCCCCATATCCACCATGCAAAAAAGATGTGATGTTTTGAATAATCGCTTGGTATTCAGCCTTTGTTGGTGGGTTTTCACCGCAAGCTAAACACTGTCCCATATGATAATACAGACAGACCCGACCAGGTGTCCGTTTACATTTACGCAAGGGATATAACCTGTCTAGTAACTTTTTCGTTTCACGGGCAGCAATGACGTTGGGATAAGGCCCAAAATATTTGCCTTTGTCTTTCTTTACCTGTCTTGTTATAAGTAGTCGTGGATGTCGTTCGGATGTAATTTTTAAGTAAGGATATGATTTGTCGTCTTTTAATAATACATTATATTTTGGGTCATACTTCTTAATTAGATTCATCTCTAAAACAAGCGCATCAATCTCAGTCGTTGTAACGATATATTCAAAATCCACAATTTCTTGTACCAATCGTTGGGTTTTACGATCATTGGCGCCTGTAAAATATGACTTAACCCTGTTTTTTAATGATTTGGATTTACCAACGTAAATGACCATTTGATGTTTATCTTTCATTAAATAACACCCTGGCTGTGTTGGTAATATGGCGAGTTTTTCATGAATGATTGAATTCATATGTATATACACCCTTTTAAATTTAAACTAAAGATAATCCCTTGCTACATAGTAACAAGGGATTGATTAAACTAAAATTCGATTCATTAGGCATGTTTGTTAATGAGTTCTTCTAATGCCTCTTTAGGTTGGAAACCAACAACTTGATCAACAACTTTACCATCTTTAAGCAGTAAAAGTGTTGGAATGCTCATGACGCCATATTTCCCTGCTGTTTCTTGGTTGTCATCAACATCTAATTTAACGATTTTAACTTTGTCTGACATTTCGTCATCGAGCTCTTCTAAGACTGGTGCAATCATTTTGCATGGGCCACACCATGGTGCCCAAAAATCTGCTAAGACCAATCCTTCTGCGGTTTCTTCTGAAAAGTTTTTATCTGTTACATTTG
>Ga0209487_1002249_pt1 | contig 15794 bp, 13 predicted proteins | sample Poulit2012_FD_187524 | JGI IMG/M metagenome (GOLD analysis project Ga0209487, IMG submission 187524) | Agricultural soil microbial communities from Georgia to study Nitrogen management - Poultry litter 2012 (SPAdes) (version 2) | ecosystem: Environmental > Terrestrial > Soil > Agricultural land... | reverse complement strand
TAAGGCCGAACCTGTTCATCCAGCATTTGATTGATCTGAACAAGGCGCGGATCAGAAGATTCCTGCACTTCTCTGGACGCATGTACTTCATCATCTTCAGTAACATCCAATAAAGGCTTTGCCTGTCGGATTGGAGGGGCCAGCTTTCTGAGAAGATCGGACCATACCTCTTTTCCATTTTGAGTAACTGTAATATACTTATCTACATAGTAGACATTGATAACACTATCAATTTCAAAAAGTGCTTTTGCCAGTTCATCCGACTCGGCTTCCGCACTGTTTTCAAAAGATCTCGTGACGCCATTTGTGAGAGGTTCTGCCAACACAAAACGCATGGCATCCGGGTTGGGTGTACGTTCTATCTCTTTAATTTTTGGCATAATATTGATTCTTTAATGATTAAAAGAAAGACTTGGCATAGGTTACAGCCTCTGCAAGCCTGTCAATGTCATGTTTGTTATTGTAAAACGATATAGAAACTCTTGCTGTTGCAGGAATTTCAAACCTTCGCAGGACAGGTTGTGCACAGTGATGTCCTGTCCGGATAGCAATTCCCTGTTTGTCCAGAATCGTACCCAGATCGGAAGCGTGGATTTCATCAAAAACAAAGGAGATGACCGAAGCCCGTTTCCACGGGTTGCCGATAATCCTCAATCCCTCAATCTTTGAGAGTTCATCCAGAGCATATTGTACAAGCTCTTCTTCTCTGGCGGCGATGTTCGCCATGCCTATACCATCGAGGTATTCCAGAGCTTTATCAAATCCGATGGATGCTGCGATCGGAGGAGTACCTGCCTCAAACCTGAATGGCGCAATATTGTAAGTAGTCTCCTCAAAGGTGACCTTGTCGATCATATCTCCTCCGCCCCGGTAGGGAGGCATCTCACTCAGCAAAGACTCCTTCCCGTAAAGGATTCCAAATCCGGTAGGCCCGCACATTTTATGGGCAGAGAATGCGTAGAAATCTGCATCCAGTTCCTGCACATCCACCACACCGTGGGGTACTGCCTGAGCACCATCCACTACGATAACTGCACCGGCATCGTGAGCCAGCTTCGCTATTTCTTTCACGGGATTGACCACTCCGAGCGCATTGGAGACGTGGGTAACAGAGACTATTTTAGTCTTCTCATTCAGCAACTCTCTGTAGACATCCAGATCCAGATCTCCGCTATCCAGCATGGGTATCACCCGAATCACTGCACCCGTCTTCTGCGCAGTCATCTGCCAAGGCACAATATTGGCATGATGTTCCATCTCTGAAAGGATGATTTCGTCTCCGGGTTTTAGCTGGCTGAGTCCGTAAGAGTGAGCTACCAGATTCAGCGAATCGGTCGTCCCCGTCGTAAATATGATCTCATGTTCATCCGCTGCGTTAATATGTTTTTGCACTCGCTTACGAGTTCGTTCGTAAGCATCCGTGGCGCGCTGACTCAGCGTGTGGATCCCCCGGTGGACATTTGCATGCTCATACCGGTGATAGTGATCGAGACGATCGGCAACAACGGCAGGCATCTGGCTGGAGGCTCCGTTATCGAGATAGACCAGGGGTTTTGAATTCACCGATCCTCTCAACACAGGGAAATCTTCCCTTATTTTATCAAAATCTACAGCCACTGCTGCTTTTGTTGCCGGTTCCATTTGTTAGACGGTCTCTTTTTGGATACTGTTGGCTCTGGTATATCTGTTCACCTCTTCAATAAGCAGTTTGTGAACAGATTCGATTTTCACGTTTTCAATGGTTTCCAGTGCAAACGCATAGGTCAGTACCTCTTTGGCTTTCTCCTCAGTCATCCCCCGGCTTTGGAGGTAAAACACCTCTTCGGGATCCAGCTGACCAATGGTTGCCCCGTGAGAACAGAGCACATCGTCTGCAAAGATTTCAAGCTGAGGTTTGGTATTGACCAATCCTTCGTAGGAGAGCAACAAGTTTCTGTTCTCCTGGAACGAATCGATTTTCTGGGCATCCTTCCGGACAAAAATCTTCCCGTTAAAAATGCTGTGTGCATTCCCGTTCACCACCACTTTATGGAGCTGGTGGCTCTGCCCATGGGCAAATCTATGATCCATGACAGAGTGGGTATCTGCAATCTGGTTCCCGTCTATCAGGACCAAACCATCCAGGGTAAAGTCCACCTCCTCATCTTCCTGTACAACACGAGGCTCGTTTCTTGACAGCCTTGCTCCCAGGGTAATCGTATAGGCGTGGTACTCTGAATTCTTCTCCACATACGCAATCGGCCGTGAGACATGAACAGCCTCTTCGCTATCCCGCTGAAGTCTTACATGATGGATATGGGCTCCCTCTTTCACCTTTACCTCAGAAACCGGCAGGGTCATGTAGACATTGTTTCCGAGTCCCACATGATCCTCTACAATGGTCAGATCCGACTCTTCCTCAGCCACAACCAGCAGTCTGGGGGTGGCAACAAACGGTTTTGCTGAATCTGTATAGAGGTGCAATACCTGAATCGGAGCTTCCGCCTTTGCATTTTTCTCAAGATGGATAAATGCTCCGTCATTTAACAAGGCACCGTTGTAGAGAGAGAAGACATCCTCTTCGTAGTTCAAAAGTTTATTCAGATACTCCTGTACTACCGGATTGTCTTCATACTCAGCAAGATTACCAAAAGTAACGCCCTTGCCCAGAGGTCCGGTCGACGAGAGTTCTTCCTGATAGCGGCCATTTACAAAGACCAGCCTGCTCCCTTCTGATTCCGGAATGAAGTAGGTTTCTGCACCGGAAACTGGAAATGCTCCGGCATTCTCCAGCGGCACAAATTCCGTTCTGGTAATTGGCCTCAGGTCAGTAAACCTCCACTCTTCGATCTTCCGGTGAGGAAAGGCTGTCTGGCTTAGTGCGCTTCTGCTTTCTTTTCTTATATCGGCCCACCGCTCTTCCGGTGCCGTCTCTGCAGCTGCCAGGTTATGTAGAACTGACAACTCAATCTCTTTATTAAGTGTCATTATTTTACTTCTCCATTTACAGTTGTTTGACTGTCAAGCCAGTCATAGCCTTTTTCTTCCAACTCAAGTGCAAGTTCTTTGCCGCCGGTTTTAACAATTCTGCCATCTCTCATCACATGAACAAAGTCGGGCACGATGTAGTTGAGCAACCGCTGATAGTGTGTAATCAGAACCACTGCATCTTCAGAAGTATGGAGTTTGTTAATCCCTTCCGAAACGACTCTGAGGGCATCAATATCCAGACCTGAATCGGTCTCATCCAGGAGGGCTAAAGAAGGTTGTAAAACGGCCATCTGAAAAATTTCATTCCGCTTTTTCTCACCCCCGGAAAACCCTGTATTCACACTTCGCTCAAGGAAATCGGGATTCATCTCAACCAGGTCCAATTTTTCACGGATATAGTCATCAAATTCGAGGGGATCCAGCTCTTCTCTGCCCCGCGAGGCAGCAATCGTATTGTAGGACTCTCTAAGCAGGGTTGTATTGGTCACACCCGGAACTTCAACCGGATACTGGAATGCCAGAAATATACCGGCATGTGCCCTTTCGTCAGGATCCAATTCCAATATACTCTCACCGTTGAAAAGAATATCACCCTGGGTGACTTCATACTCCGGATGACCCGAGACCACTTTGGCAAGTGTACTCTTTCCACTTCCGTTAGGACCCATAATAGCATGGATCTCTCCTTTATTTATCGTGAGGCTTACCCCTTTTAAAATCTCAATTCCCTCACCTTCAACTTCGGCGTATACGTCTTTTAGTTCTAGCACTTTCTTTATTTTTACTTTTAAATTAAATGATTTTTAAACTTCTGCAGATTTGTCGGATGATGCTCACTGGCGTTATCCCACGCTACCTTCAAGTTTGATTCCCAACAGCTTGTTCGCTTCCACGGCAAACTCCATGGGAAGCTCTTTCAGCACATCTTTACAGAACCCATTCACAATGAGTGAAATGGCATCATCCTCGCTGATTCCGCGCTGCTGGAGATAGAATATCTGATCCTCTCCTACTCTGGAGGTCGTTGCCTCATGCTCAATTTTACCCGTCGGATTTGCAGATTCTATATAGGGGAACGTATGCGCTCCACAGGTTTGGCCGATCAGCATCGAGTCACACTGGGAGAAGTTCCTGGCATTTTCCGCCTTCCTGTTAAACTTGACAAGGCCACGGTAACTGTTATTTGAATTGCCGGCAGAAATACCTTTGGAGATAATGGTACTCTTGGTATTCTTTCCGATGTGAATCATCTTCGTACCTGTATCAGCCTGCTGCTTTTTATTTGTTACAGCAACAGAGTAGAACTCACCGATGGAGTTGTCTCCCTGCAGAATGACACTGGGGTACTTCAGTGTAACGGCGGAACCTGTCTCGAGCTGTGTCCAGGATATCTTTGAATTCTTGCCTCGGCAAGCACCTCGTTTGGTAACAAAGTTGTAGATACCCCCTTTTCCATCTTCATCTCCAGAATACCAGTTCTGAATGGTGGAGTATTTGATTTCCGCATTGTCGAGTGCAACCAGTTCAACCACAGCTGCGTGCAACTGATGCTCATCATACATGGGGGCTGTACACCCTTCCAGGTAGCTCACATGACTATTCTCTTCAGCGATAATGAGGGTTCTTTCGAACTGGCCGGAATTCATGTTGTTGATCCTAAAATAGGTGGAGAGCTCCATCGGGCAGATGGTGTCTTTAGGAACGTAGCAGAAAGAGCCGTCCGAGAAGACCGCAGAGTTCAGGGCTGCATAAAAGTTGTCCCGTACCGGAACCACACTCCCCATATACTTTTTTATCAGCTCGGGATACTTCTGTATCGCTTCAGAAATAGAGCAGAAAATCACTCCGGCTTCTGCCAGTTTCTCCTTAAAAGAGGTGAAAACTGAAACACTGTCAAAAACGGCATCCACCGCTACGCCCGCCAGCATCTTCTGCTCTTCAAGTGGAATTCCGAGTTTTTCATAGGTTTCCCGAATCTTGGGGTCTACTTCATCCAGGCTGTCCAGCTTGGGGCGGTGCTTGGGGGCAGAATAAAACTGAAGAGTTTCAAAATTCGGTTTTTCATACGTTGCATTAAACCAGTCGGGTTCTTCCATTTCGGTCCAGGCCCGATAGGCATTCAGCCTGAACTCCGTCATCCATTCAGGCTCATTCTTTTTTTCGGATATGAGCCGAACGACATCTTCATTAATTCCCAATGGAAATTCTTCATACTCAATATCGGTGGAGAAGCCATACTTATACTCTTCTCCGATCATAGCTTCCAGGGCTTTAGTCTCACTCATAGATTATTAATTATTTTAACTTTTTAAATTAATTCTGAACAACCGGTCACTCCCAAGGATTTCAGATAGCAAAGTCCTGTAAATAACGTTCTGACTGTTCAATTCTGTTATGCTTATCTGGAATAGTTAAATATAAGCAATTTTGCAACGGTTTAGAAACCGTGTTGACGGGTTTTTCCCGCCTTGGCAGGACCCTTCCAGATCCAGAAACAACTATAGAAAAAAAGGACTTACCCGATGAATTGCCAATTGAAACGCTTTATAAGGGCTATAGATTTCTGAATTGATTAATCAGAAACGGTTCCAGAGTCTGTTCTGTGTGCAGGCGATTCTGAATATGCCAGATTTAATTCGTAAAATACAACACTTTGATGCCCCCTGCAAATGCATACCGCTCTCCTGTCCCGGGCGCCGGCAGTGTGCTAACCGACCAGAAACAGGATGGCAAGCAGGGATAGAGAAAGGCCGATTCCCTGCGATATTGTCAGTCTGTCTGACCACAACAGTATCCCCAGCAGCGTGCCACCGATTACCGTTATTATACTTACCGAGCTATAGACCACCGCGCCGTTCATCTGCTGCAACGCACCGATCAGAAAGAGGGGGGTCAGCAGGTTGGGCAGGCCTATTTTGAGTCCCATTAAGTATTCGTCCTTTTGAATAGCTGGCCGATCACCTTTTAGAGACCAGATTCGGCCGGCAAGGAACGAGGACAGGAATACCGTACCCATAAAGAAAGAGGAGTGAAGTGAGGCGGATGACTCTTCTTCAAAAATTTTGAGTGCAGAATCCCCAAATCCCGTCAGTACAAATAACAGAAGTGGGAAGATATGCCACCATCCAGCCCCTTCTCTTCCCCCGTCTCCCCCCGGCAGCAGCAGGAACAGAATCAGGAACACCAGGATAATCCCTGCCCACTGCAAGGTGGCCAGTTGCTCACCATACCAGAAGGCAGAGAGCAGGACCGGAATCAGCAGTGAAACCCGCATTGCGGCAACACTGATGCCGAGACCGTTGTGACGAACAGATTGACTGTAAATGAAAAAGTTTGCAATAAATAACCATCCTGTTGTTAACGCGAGAAGGCCGATTCCCACAGAATAGTGGGAGATGGAGAGGAAAAACGTGCCATTCAGAAGTGAAATCCCGAATGAGAAAGCGGCTGCGACCATGTAGTTCACTGTAAGCACATGGATGGGCTCAAGACCCTCTTCACCGGTAATTTTAAACAGATGTCCAATCAGTACCGAGCAAGCTGAACAGGCGATAATAAAGAGCCATCCGGTCATGGGACTTACTCCGCCGGATTAAGGGTGGTATTCCCAAATACCTGGATCTCCTGAGGCCTGTCATGCAATCTTCTGGATGTATAGTCCACATTGTTTTCCAGATGGCGGATCACGCTATGCATGGTGCGGTTTCTTTTTTTGATGGCATCTGCCCAGTAGTACATAAAAATCCGGTGATGCTTGTTTTCAGATCCCCGTCCGGCATAGAGAGAAGAGACCTGATCCGGCCGGCTGGAGAAGATGATCACCGCATTGGGGACTTCTCTTAAAAGAGCTGCGGCAGTCTGCTGCTGAACTGCCACACCATTCCGGGCGCCGGAACTGCCGGGGGATGAGGTTTCGATTTCCGCATAATCGAGATCTGCAAGGAGAATCAGTTTTTCAGGGTTCATTCGAATGAACTCCTGTAGCAGATCCGGGACCGGTACCATCGGCTGATTGTCTGATACAGACGTTCTCATATAGATCGTATCCCCATCTATATGGGCTTTGCCTGAAAGATAGACATAGAGAACGCTTGTGGAGTCGGTATCGGAGAATTCAGACAGCTGATCCCTCCACGTTTCAGTAGAATCGATCTGAATATGGGCAATCTGAGACTCCCTCATCTGATAGGCTGCACTCATATAGAATTCAAACAAGCGGTGATCCCGTCCGGTATAACGCTGGATCTCGGGCTGTTCCAAATAGGTATTTGAGAAAACAATTGCCCTGTCTCCGGGATCATTCGCTTTTAAGATGGGAACTGCATTCTCCACATCCACAGCCCCGAACTCAACATCTGCAAATTCAAACACATCGATATCTCCGGTCGTGCCTGCCATTCTCCAGGTTATCTCTGCCGTTGAACGGGCTACATACAGAATGGAACCACCAAAACGAACCTGGTACCACTCTTCATCCAGCCCGGTTCCTATCAATTCAAATACACTACCCTCTCCTACTTCCGTCACAATATTCAGATCACTGATCACCGGCGCATTCCGGAGGACGGCAACGGGCTCCGTAATCTCGATATAGGGTACGAGCAGCTCATCGATTTCATAACTGAAATTAAACGACTGCTCATTATACCGTAACGAAACTTCCATCACATCCCCTTCCTGAGTCGGCAAGCCCGATTCAGTCAACATCATCGCCAGATTCAGAGAGTTTTCCCCATTCACAAAACGCACTTGTCCGGACCTGTGCAGCACTTCTCCGGCATACTGAATATCGAGAGCTACCGGCAGATCCAGAATCTCCTCCTTCCGCGAGAGTGTATCGGTTAACTGCTGGAAACCACTGCTGCGCGAGAGACGCCTCTCTCCTGTATAGATCGGCTCACCGACGGGTTCCAGCTGAGTGAGCGTAAAACCGGACAGAGCAAGGGCTGACAGATTGAAAGCAACGACCGCATGATCACTTATACCCGAATGAATCAGATTTGTATTGGCCGCAATTCCCGTAAACAGAGCGGCCGACAATCCTGCGACCCAGTAGCCCCATTTCGGTCGATATTGCTGAATACCGCGCTCCAGAACGACCTGTTGAACAATCTCTTTTTCAACGACATCTTTGACCTCAAGAGTCAGAACAGGATGAGTGGGCGTTGGGAAACCCACCGGAAGAATGACCGTCTCTTCACTAAGGATGGTTTCAGTCTCCGCTGATTCTGAAGCTTGTTCATCTACAACGATCCATCGGCTGGTTGTGCAGGAGATCGCAACACTTGCAAGCAGAAGTAATAAAACCGGTCGTAGAGACATGGCTCAAATTCAGGGTAAATTAAAACGAAATTACCGCTCCGAACCCGAAGAGGGAGCGAAAATCGAACGCATCGTTTCCCTCTCCGGGCTCTGATAGCCAGAAGGGAACTTCATAACGCAATACAAACCCTCTTGGTTTCCCGTAGTTATCGGGAATATTGAACGAAAGGGAGATGCCTGCACCAGCATCTGCCATCAGCTCTGTCGGGGGTGGCAACGGGCTGGCTGAAGGGTCTTGCGCGGTTCCGGTCACTTTCAAACCATATTCGGAGTCCGACAACGCACGTCCTGCATCCATAAAGAGATAAGATCTGAATTTCAGAAAATCGGAGATCCCGGACATACCGGTCAACGTACGGGTGAGTGGGTTCCAAAAGTCAAATTCCATATTTACAGCGGCAAAGGAGTTGAACAGTCGGGGTCCCGGCACATCCTCAGCGGCGGGACACGCCTCACAATCCCGGGTTAAGGAATTCCCGATATCTGCAGATGTGTATCCACGCAGATTTGCTCCACCCCCAATATGCATATTTCCACTCTCCAGCCAGGCCTGTGGGAGAGTCCCTTTGGCACGGGTGAATCCGCTTCCCAGAGTTTCAATGGCAGGCATCATGCTTCGTGAGTAAAGATACTCGGGATCGGTATCGGAAGAAGCAAAACCTGCAAATGCTCTTACCCGCAGCCCCCATATTTCATTGAATGGGATCTGCTGCCTTGCCGAGAGGTTCACGACACTGTAACGCTCATCATTCAGTTGAAACAGGGTTTCTGCAGAGAGATGATACCATCCCAGAGGATTCTCATTCTGCAGCTCCAGAGAAAAACTTGTCAGCACTTTATCATGGTCAGACCACATGCCCGGGAAAGCGGAATACTCCCGGTCAAATCGTCTCTGATAGGAGTTGTAATTACTGAACTCAATATACTTGCGCTCATCGAAACCCTGCTGCCACCGTTTACTAAACCCAATACCGTGATTGTGGTACCCTGTCCGGATGGAACTGACCAGCTCAATGGCCGCTTCACTGCTGAATTCGGACCAGGCGGAGATTGGCTCGGTAAATGAGACATAATAGGAAACCGGGAGATCGGGGAACCAAAGTCCAAGCCATACGCCTGCATCCAAACGGTGGGGCCCGTCGCCGAAAGAGCCCGGAACCTGCCCATCCAGAATGACCCCGAGCCGGATCCCATCTACATCATTGTACCAGATATCTGGCTTCGGAATCACTTCATACCCGAACCCCTGCCCTTTTACCTGGGGTAGGAATCCGATAAAAAAGAGCAGTGCAACCGTTAATAATCTTCTGAAACAATCCATTCATCAGCAATTTGATTGGAAGTTACGATCTGTTCAATGATACCGAGCAGGCGTTTTTGTTCCGGCCACATAATTGCTGTCTTACACTCTTCATAGCGCATCCATTTCCAGGTTGTGTGCTCCTCATCCAATTTCGGTTCTGCATCGTGCGGTATTTCGGCAGCAAATGCGGGTATCAACAGTATGGAATCCGTTTTTGCCTCGTAAAAATGATTCAAACTGGGTACCGTCCACATTTTTATAACGGGCAGAGAGGTCTCTTCGTCTAACTCTCTCAACGCTGCCTGCCAGTAGGCCTCATCGTCCTGAACCTTTCCACCCACCATTCTCCACTGGCCTTCATAGATTTTGCCGGCAGCCCGTTTCATCATTAAAAACTCCGGTTCTCCCGATTTTATATGATAGGGATACAGATCGACAAGTCTCTTAGCACCCATCCTCTCGAATTTTCTCTTCAAAATAAGCTTTTGTTTTGAGCAGGCCTTCCCTTCTGGAGGTGAGAGGTTCCCAGTTCAGAACCTTTCGTGCCCGGGAAATATCGGGCTGGCGCACTTTGGGGTCATCCTCAGGCAGACTTTTGAAGATAATCTCACTGGAACTCCCTGTGACAGAGATGATCTCCCTTGCCACATCCAGAATTGAGATCTCTTCGGGGTTTCCGATATTGACCGGTTCCACCTCATCACTTTGAGACAGCCGGTAGATCCCCTCGACTAGGTCATCTACATAGGTAAATGAACGAGTCTGGGATCCATCACCAAAAACTGTGATCGGTTCATTTCTGAGAGCCTGACGGAAAAAGGTAGGCAGAGCCCTGCCATCCTTCAGCCTCATCCTGGAACCATACGTGTTAAAAATCCGGACGATCCTCGTCTCAATATTGTGATACCGATGGTAGGCCATGGTCATCGCTTCGGCAAAGCGTTTCGCCTCGTCGTAGACCCCGCGAGTTCCCGTAGGGTTTACATGGCCCCAGTAGGACTCTTTCTGAGGATGTTCAAGTGGATCGCCGTACACTTCACTTGTGGAAGCAAGCAGATAGCGTGCTCCCTTGGCTTTTGCCAGGCCGAGTGTTTTATGAGTACCCAGTGAGCCTACTTTCAAGGTCTGTATCGGCATTTCCAGGTAATCTATAGGAGAGGCCGGCGACGCAAAATGCAGGATGAGATCGATAGGGCCGTCCAGATCGATATAGTTGGTTACATCATGCTCAATAAAAGTAAATTTATCATTTTGCAGCAGATGGGTGATATTACTTATGGATCCTGTAATCAGGTTATCCATACAAATCACCTCCCACTTTTCTGCCAGGTATCTGTCGCACAAATGGGAGCCGAGAAATCCGGCCCCACCTGTAATGAGAACACGTTTATCCAAAGTTATCGCCCTGTGTTTAATCCTATCTGTATTTTAATATCCTACCCATTCACAGTGGGGCGGCCTACACTATAATAGGTGAGGCCATACTTCTCCGCTCTCTGCAAATCGTACAGATTTCGCCCGTCAAAAATTAACGGCTCTTTCATATCACTTTCGAATCTGGAGAAGTCCGGCCGTCGAAACTCATTCCATTCTGTACAGATAATCAGAGCATCAATATCCTTCAGGACGGAATCACGGTCATGTATAAACTCCATTTTTGCAAGGGCTTCCGGGCTGGCAGCCTGCTTGAAGGTTCCGATCGCTTCCGGATCGTATGCTTTCATGGTCACCCCTTCTTTAGCAAGTGCGTCTGTAATATACAAAGATGGTGCTTCACGGATATCATCTGTTTCGGGTTTAAAAGAGAGCCCCCAGATACCAAATGTTTTCCCTTTAAGGTCTCCGCCATAATGCGTTTTAATCTTCTCAACGATGGAGACTTTCTGTTTCTCGTTGACCTCCATAACCGATTCCAAAATCCTGAAATTGTAACCGTATTCGCCCGCCGTATGGTGGATTGCCTGGACATCCTTGGGGAAACAGCTGCCGCCGTAGCCGATTCCGGCAAACAGAAACCGCTGGCCGATCCGTGAATCGGTTCCAATACCTCTGCGCACATTATCTACATCTGCCCCCAAACGCTCGCAGATATTGGCTATCTCGTTCATAAATGTAATCTTGGTAGCCAGCATGGCATTGGCCGCATACTTTGTAAGCTCTGAACTTCTTTCGTCCATGACGATAATCGGATTTCCACTGCGAACAAAAGGTTCATAGAGGGCCCGCATCAGGTTGGCTGCTTTCTCACTCTTCGTTCCGATGACCACACGCTCCGGCTTCATGAAATCCTCTACAGCAGCCCCCTCCCTCAGGAACTCCGGGTTGGACACCACATCAAACTCCTCATCGGTTTTATCTGAGATTTTTTGGGTAACCTTGTCAGCTGTTCCCACAGGAACTGTGCTCTTGTTGACAATTACTTTATATCCGGGGTACTTGTTAAAAAGATCGCCCAGGTTCTCAGCCACGTCCAGAACGAAACTGAGATCCGCCTGGCCGTCTGCTCCCGGAGGCGTGGGAAGGCATAGAAAAATAATATCAGATTCCTTGAACGCTTTTTCCAGATCAGTCGTGAACTCCAGTCTCTTGTCGCGGATCGCCCGGTCAAAAACCCGGTTGAGTCCCGGCTCATAAATCGGAACCTCTCCATTCCTCATTCGCTCAACTTTTTCCTGATCCACATCTACACAGATCACATCATTGCCGCTATCGGCAAAACAGGTTCCAGTTACCAGGCCAACATATCCGGTTCCAATTATTCCAATCTTCATAAATAATAGTAATTTTAGCGTTCTATTTTTAAAATTTCCAACTCCAGAGTTCCGGCAGGAACCTGGACCGTAACGAGATCGTTTAGTTCTTTTCCGAGCAGCGCTCTGCCGATCGGAGACTCCACAGAAATTTTACCCTGTTTAAAATCTGCTTCATCTTTCGAGACAAGGGTGTATTTCATCTCCTTACCCGTTTTTTTATTCAGGATGGTTACCGTTGAAAGGACATACGCCTTGCTGGTATCCATATTTTTTTCATCGATGATGGTAGCTGTAGCCAGCGTGTGCTCAAGTTCGGCAATCTTTTTCTCCAAATGTCCCTGCGCCTCTTTCGCGGCGTCATACTCTGCATTTTCACTTAAATCTCCTTTGGATCTGGCTTCTGAAAGTTCAGCAGCAATTTCCTTCCGCCCACGTGTCTTTAAATCTCTTAATTCCTTCTCCAGCCTCTCATGGCCTTCTTTAGAGAGATAATTCTTCTTCATAATAACGTTGCACTCAATCTTAATTAAATAAAAAAATAGCAGTAGTCGCCTGCTATTGCTGATCTTTTTGTATACATTTTATAAGTCAGTAAAAATAGGACGATCTGGTCTGTTTACCAACCGCTTTTTCGTGGAATGCTTGCACACTGATGGATTCACTCTCTTTCAGCCACTCCTGCCGCTCCCTCACCTGAATAGCTCTGGAACAAAATCTCTCAGATAATCCCTCCAGTTTTTCCAGGTGTGCCCCCCTTCTGTTTCGATATATTCATAGTTCAACTCTATTGAATCGAGCAACTCCCTGAACTCCTCCACTTGTCCGTATAGAAAATCCTCTTTGCCGATGGCGATTCGGTAGTGGGTTACGCTAGCCTCTTTCTGCCTCTGCAGAGACCCTTCCAGATCTTCGTAGATCTCTGCCGTAGTCCCCTCCATGGGAAAAATGGCCGGGGAAAAAAGACCCACATATCCGAAGGTATCAGGATAAGTACGGGAGATGTGAAGAGAGTGAAAGCCCCCCATGGAGAGGCCCGCTATGGCCCTGGAGGACTTTTCCGTGATGACCCGGTACCGATTCTCTACAAACTCTACAATATCCCCGAAAGAGCGTTCATATACTCCATCCATCGTATTTGGAAGCATCATCACCGGCCGGGTCAACCCTTCCCGGGAGTGGCCGGGAGCTGCCTGTTGGGCCACATTACCATTGGGCATCACCACGATCATCGGTACAGCCTTCCCTTCGGCTATCAGTCGGTCCATGATCTGAGCAGTTCGTCCAAGGGTTATCCACGCCTCTTCATCCCCTCCCATTCCGTGTAACAGATAGAGTACCGGATACTCTTCTTCGCTTTCCTCATACCCCGGGGGTGTGTATACCGTGATTCTTCTCTCTTTCTCCAGCGAAGGGGAGTTGTACCACATTCGGGCAACCGTACCCCTTGGCAGATCCCCCGGCATATAGTAATCTCCGGCCCCCTCTCCCACAGCAACGATGTTAAAGAGAGAAGCAACATCGCGAACAACATGCACATTGGCAGGGTCCAGTACACGAACCCCATCCACCATGAAAAAATAGGTATAGAGATCGGATACCAACGGGCCGGCCGTGACTGTCCAGAGTCCCTCCTCTTCTTTCTCCATCTCCATGAAGCCGGGACTCCACCCTTCCGACGGCATCCAATCACCCAACAACCGGACTGTGGAGGCTTCAGGCGCCTGGATTCTGAAGGTGACGGTCCCATCTTGATGTACTTCGGGGGAGATAATCTCCTCGCCGCCCCATAACGCTTGTTGGGCATAACTGTTCATTTGTACTCCTGCAAGCAGTAAAATTATCAGGATTGTTGTTTTCATAATAGTGGGCTGATTTTTCATAGATCTGCAGAGTGAACTCCATGTTAGTAAAATTTTTGTCAAAGTTCCCGGGCTGCCGAAGGGGACTATACGGACGGCAGCGTCCAGGGATTTCTGTAGTGCGGGGTGAGGAGATTTCGGTATTTTTCAGCGTTTTCCAGTTCTCCTTCTTCATTCCAGTAGAGGGTATCGCCACTTCGATAAGATACATTCCCTGCATGTGCGTAGAGAGCTGCTGTATACCCTGTTTCGACAGGTGCATTCAGCGTTTCATTCCCGCGGATACTCTCCACAAAGTTTTTTGCATGTAAATAGTGATCATTGCCACTTCCCGGCCCTTCATCTTTTTCAAGTGAACTGCCCGGAGCAGGAATGATCTCCCACGATTCGCGATTTACAACCAATGTACCTTGATTCCCAACAAATGCAATCCCGTAATTCCTCTGATAGGGGGCCGGAGTTTCTACCCCGCCTGTATGTTTCCACTCGAAAAAGTACTTGTCAAAGTTATACAGCGTAGCCTGGGTATCTGCCGCGTCAATGGATCGGTTCAATCCTGAAAAGATCCCCCCGGTGGAATAGACCGAACGGGGCAATCTGCCCGGCTGCATTGCCCAGATTGCGATATCGAGGAGGTGTACCCCCCAATCAGTCTGCACCCCACCTCCATAAGGCCAGTAAAACCGCCACGACCCATGAAAATGATTCTCATTAAATAGCCTTTCCGGGGCTGGTCCGAGCCACATATCGTAATCTACATGAGAAGGAACAGGAGTGTCCTTTACTGGTTCAGCTCCGGCACCATATCCAAAATTACCCCACAGAGAGACCTCCCTGATTTTCCCCAGGTCGCCCGACTGAACTCTCTCCACCGCATTTTTCCAGTGCTGACTACTCCTCTGCTGCTGGCCTACCTGGAGCAGTTGTCCATAGCGGCCGGCCGCATCCCGGACGATTTCGATTTCGCGAATGGTGTTGGCCAGAGGTTTTTCAACATAGATGTGTTTACCCGCTTCAAGGGCATGGACTGTCTGCAGACAGTGCCAGTGATCTGGCGTTCCTATAATTACGGCATCGAGGTCCTTTCGTTCGAGCATCCTGCGGTAATCCCGAAAGAGTGCCGGCCTCTTTCCGGTTATCCTCTCCACATCTCCCGCCCGACTTTCGAGGATTTGACCATCAACATCACACAGCGCTGCACAATGGACACCATCCACCCGAAGCATATTTTCAAGATTCCCAAAACCCATCGATCTGCAGCCGATCAAACCTACATACAGTGTGTCTGAGGGGGGAGTTTTACGATTGAAGAAAGGCAGCTGTGAGGCACCCGCCCCTGCCAGTAGTGTGCCGGTTGCTGCCAGGAATTTACGCCTCGATACGTTGTTCATAGCCAGTAAGTTTAGGTTCATAAAAGGCGACTCTACCCTCCACTATAAATGTTTTTTCCCAGCTATGAAAATAAATTTACTCTTTTACAATGGACAGCTCCTGGCTGCACCATTGAGCAGAGGGGGGAGTTAGATGAACCTGCGGCCAGCTGTCCCGTTAAACCTCTTGATTTACGGCCATCTGCCCGCTACCGCT
>Ga0209487_1002248_pt1 | contig 15798 bp, 15 predicted proteins | sample Poulit2012_FD_187524 | JGI IMG/M metagenome (GOLD analysis project Ga0209487, IMG submission 187524) | Agricultural soil microbial communities from Georgia to study Nitrogen management - Poultry litter 2012 (SPAdes) (version 2) | ecosystem: Environmental > Terrestrial > Soil > Agricultural land... | reverse complement strand
GGTGCCTCCGACGCCGAGGTGATGAACGTCTGCCCCTGATGTTTCTGTAACGTCTCCAGGACAATTTCAGTTTTCATCGGATCCAGATTGCCGAACACATCATCCAGCAGAATAATGGGCAGATCCTCCAGCTCATCTGAGTAGTAGAAGAGCTGGGCAAATTTCAGGGCGATTGCGAAGAGCCTGTGCTGCCCCTGTGACCCAAAATTTCGCAACTCCATGTCGCCCAGCAGAAACACCACCTCATCACGGTGCGGTCCCACCATCGTCTGCTCCCGTTCAACCTCCTTCTCCAGCATCTGTTCCAGCTTCTCGGAATACGCCTCACGTACAACATCGACTTGAGTGTCAGGATCGCACAGGGTTTCGTAACGGAGATCAGGCTTCAGGTTCAGCCCCGCCAGAGCTTCAAATTGCGTCCCGAGATACTCTCTGAAGCGTTCAAGGACCTCCGTACGGGCCGCAATGATGCGTGAACCGGTATCGAGCAGCTGATGGTTCCATGGATCGAGCAGCTCTCTGAGATGAGGAAGAGGCCCTCTGTACTCCTGCAACAGCCGGTTGCGCTGCTTGCGGATCCGGTTATAACTGATCAGATCGCTGAGGTAGGAGGAGGAGATCTGGCTGATAAAACTGTCGACAAAGGAGCGGCGCTCCGATGGCCCCTCGTAGGTCAGCTTCCGATCCTCCGGGCTCAGCACCACCACAGGCACCATCCCGATCAGGTCCGACAACCGGTCCAGAGGGCTGTCATTGACAAAGATCTGCTTCCCCTCCCCTCTCGAATAGCTGCATCCAACCTTGAACTCCGATCGGATCTCCCCTCTGAAGTGGCCCTGGAGCATGAAGTAGCTCTCGCCACTGGTAACGACGTAGCGATCACTCCCAGAGACGAAGCTGCGGGTCATGCAGAGGTAGTGAATGGCGTCAATCAGACTGGTTTTACCGACCCCATTCGGGCCTGTGATAATATTGATGTGAGGGGCAAAATCTGCAGTGGCCTCCCGGTGATTTCGGAAATGTTGTATGGAGAGCCTGGTTATATGCATAGTGCATGGTCCGGAAACAGTACAGCCGGCTCCCGTCCGGGCGCCGGCTGTAAATTCTCTGCTGTCCCATAGATCTTCACCTTGCCAAGGTGGTGGTCGGGGGTTGCCCCTTCGTTCATCAAGGTTCCTTCGATGGCAACTCCCCAGCGGGGATCAGTGGCAGATCAGATACCGAAAACATCCTTGCCGGGATAGAGCGCGCTGTCACCCAGCTCCTCTTCGATCCGCAGCAGCTGGTTGTATTTGGCGATCCGGTCCGTCCGGCTCATGGAACCGGTCTTGATCTGCCCGGCATTGGTAGCCACGGCCAGATCCGCAATGGTGGTATCCTCCGTCTCACCGGAGCGGTGGGAGATTACGGCGGTATAGTCATTCTTGTGAGCCATCTCGATCGCATCCAGTGTCTCGGTCAGCGTACCGATCTGGTTCACCTTGATCAGGATGGAGTTGGCGATCCCCTCGTTGATCCCCCGGGCCAGCCGGGTGGTGTTGGTGACAAACAGGTCATCACCGACGAGCTGAATCTTCTCCCCGACTGCCTCAGTCAGCTTGCGCCAGCCCTCCCAGTCATCCTCCTGCATGCCATCTTCGATGGAGATGATCGGGTACTTGTCGACCCAATCGGCCCAGTAGCCGACCATATCATCAGCATCACGCGTGCTGCCGTCGCTCCACTTGAATTCGTAAACCTTCTTCTCGCCGTTGTAGAACTCGGAGCTGGCCGGGTCCAGAGCGATCAGCACCTCTTCGCCCGGTGTGTAACCCGCTGCCTCAACCGCCTGCAGGATCACTTCGATCGCCTCTTCATTCGACTTCAGGTCTGGGGCAAATCCACCCTCATCCCCGACAGCGGTGTTGTACCCTTTCGACGTCAGCACGCTCTTCAGGTTGTGGAAGATCTCGGCACCCATCCGGATCGCCCCGGAGAAGCTTGAGGCACCGGCCGGAATCACCATGAACTCCTGCATGTCGACGTTGTTGTCAGCATGGGATCCGCCGTTGATGATGTTCATCATCGGTACCGGCATGAGCTTGGCATTCACACCACCAAGATATCTCCAGAGGGGAACTCCCAGTGAGTTGGCTGCCGCTTTGGCTGTCGCCAGTGAGACGCCCAGAATCGCATTTGCACCCAGGCTTCCCTTGTTGGAGGTGCCGTCCAGATCGATCAGCAGGTCATCGAGGTCGGTCTGCATCAGCGCCGGGAACCCTTTCAGCTCATCGGCGATCACTGAGTTGACGTTGTCAACCGCCTTGACCACAGACTTGCCCATAAAAAGGGATTTGTCACCATCTCTCAGTTCAACCGCTTCATGCTCACCGGTTGAGGCCCCGGATGGCACGGAGGCTCTCCCCATCACACCGTCATTCAATATCACATCCACCTCTACGGTAGGATTGCCCCGTGAATCGATGATCTGCCTGCCGATAACCTGGTCAATTAAACTCATGTCTTTCCTCTGTCTGTTAACGTAATTTTTGCCCTCTGAAGGTACCACGAATTCCTCTAAAGTGAAACGGTGGAAGGTGTTTCGAAAAGCTGCCCGACTACCACATCCTGCCGAAGATGAAACTGATCTGGGGCGTACCAAAAAACTTCTGGGCATCAAAGAAAGGCTTCATGACGATTGAACCCACAGGATCATCGGGATCGGTGTGCTCAAAAGGAAAGTTGCTCTCCGGATCCTGGCTCAAGACCGGTTCATAAGGCTGCATCATCTGGATCCCCTGGTTGAAGTAGTAACCCATAAACCCTAACTGCACCGAGGTCAGCCGTGAGAAGTTCTCGCCGATATCCAGGCTCAGCCGAACCTCACCGGCCAGTCCCAGGTGCCAGCTTCCGTCACCCAGGCCGGTAAAGACATCGTTGACAGGTTCCACCAGACCGATCTCCGGAAAGTTGAACCGGTAGCCGTCCTCGTTGACATCATCAAAATAGGGGTAGGAGAAGGCGAGCACCGGACCCAGATCACCACTGATATAGAATCGGTAGTTGTCTGCCACCTGGTCGGCAAACAGCCGGTGACGCACACCGACCATCATCGGAATGGAGAAGGCGCGCCGGTACTTGTTAGGAACCACCTGCTGACCGAACCAGAAATCAGTAAAGGTCTGCTCGCTTACATCCCTCAGGCCTGTAATACGCAGTGTCAGAGTCCCCTCCATCTCCCGTGAGAGCATCCGCTTGTACTCGACCCCGATCCCGACGCCGAAGTTGTTCAGAAGTACATTCAGAGAAATACCGTTGTTGAGATTCTCATCGAGGGGCGAACGTGCATCCGGAGTTCCCCGCACCTCCGGTTCAGCAATCTGGGCTGAAACAGATGAGGCCAGTATCATCATGAAGAACAGAACAGCAACATGTGCAGCAAGTGGTCGTCGCATGGGCAGCATTTTCAGGGGATAGATATTGTTAACCATAAATACGTAAACACATTAATGAAAGTTTCCATTGCCCAGTACGTTATAAAGACTGGAACAGCCACCCGCAGGTCGTATAACCGCTTCCAATCCCGCCAGAAGTCCATTTGCTTCTTGTTTGATTATACATTTTATTCCTGCTGTTTATAGGCTACATGAATTTTCTATAGGCTACACGATATTTCTAATCAGCTGACCATCCTATGAGTACACTCACCAAGTACTTGGCATACGGGCCAAACGATACACTTCGAAGAATGGCCCCGAAAATGTTTGAGAGCCTGGAGCCGAAGTACCTCTACCAATACACATCACCCGATAGCCGGGAAGAGGTGACTGTTGCACTCTATGAGCAGTATGAAAAAAAGATCAACGCTACGGTAAGTCTCGTCTGCATCTTCGAATGTAAGGACAAGAAGAACAGAATCGAACTGAAAAAAACCGGGGGGCGGATGGGATTCAGGGGAAGCTCACTTTCGGAAGAGCGGGGCATCGAGGCTGATGTGATCGACTTTATCATGGACTACTCAAAGCGCTTCGGTCTCTCCCTCCAGGAGGAGGTCTCCCAGCCGGAAGAGGAGGAGGACCAGTAGCCTGCAGGCAGCCGGAAGCATGACTCGACATGAGAAGGTGTGGACTGTCCTGGCGATGCTCGAGTGGGCCACCGGACACTTCGAGAAAAAAGGTGTGCCCGATCCACGACTCAGCATCGAGTGGTTGCTGGCAGATGTCCTGGGGATCCCGAGGCTGGATCTCTATCTGAAGTTTGACCGGCCCCTCTCTGCCGATGAACTGGACAGTCTGAGGCCGATGGTGCGCCGCCGCAGCCAGCATGAGCCCCTGCAGTACATCACCGGCTGGACCGAGTTCTACAACTGCAGAATCGAGGTCACCCCGGATGTCCTTATTCCCCGCCCGGAGACCGAACAGCTTGTGGATCTGCTGCTTGAAGGCCCGCAGTTTCAAAAGGAGAGCTCTGTCACCGTTCTGGATATCGGTACAGGATCAGGCTGCATCCCCGTCGCCATCGCCAGTGAGCGGCCCGACTGGACCTGTACAGGGATCGATGTCTCGCCGAAAGCCCTTGAAGTCGCTGCACGTAATGCCCGGACAAACCGTGTCGAGGTGGAGTGGGCGGAAGCCGATCTGAGGCTTCTGGAGACAGATCCGGCGTGGCGTGACCGGCAATTCGACCTGATCGTCTCCAACCCTCCCTACATCCTCCCTGAAGAGCAACTTGGGCTGGAGCGGGAGGTGTCAGAGTTTGAACCTGACGGAGCTCTGTTTCATGAAGATCCGGTACAGCTCTACCGGACCATCGGGCGCTATGCACACCGTACGCTTACCGGATCGGGGGTTCTCTGGCTGGAGTGCAATGACCGGCTGACCGGTGAGATCAGCAAGGCTCTGAAAGAGTTCTTCGAACAGGTTGAAATTGTCAAAGACTACAGTGACAAAGACCGGTTTTTGAGAGCTTCCGCCAGAATCTGAGCGGCACCGGGCATATGTGAACCGGTGTGGATAACTTGTTCAAAAGTTTTCAGCTCATGAGAGGAACCATTCTGTCTGGCTGAAAAGCCTGCCTGCAGTCACCTTCTGACGTGTCAAGCAGAAATGACAGATCTGAAATGAATCATGATACCCCCCTGTGTTACAAGGAGTTACGGGTTATAATAAAATGTGGATAACTTTTCAGCTGCCGGACCCCCTCTGTTTGACATCTGAGGTTTAAATTCCCATTTTCTCAGCGGTGTCTAAATTTGTTTGCCAATCCGTGTGTGGATAACTGACCAGGGAAGTGAGTTGCACAAAAAATTATGGGGGAAGACTGTCTGTTGAATACACTAAGTGCTGAATCGGCCTGGGAAGAGTGCCTGGAGATCATTCAGGACAACATCAGCTATCAAAAATTCAAGTCCTGGTTTGAGCCGATCAAACCGGTGAGACTGGAGAACCAGACCCTGACCATTCAGGTCCCCAGCCAGTTCTGGTATGAGTGGCTGGAAGAGCACTACTACAAGATGCTGCGATCAACAATCGCCAAGGTGCTGGGGAGAGAGGGGAAGCTGGAGTACTCCATTCTGGTGGAGAAGTCGGATAACCTGGAGGACAACCGATCGGTGCGTCTGCCTCAGAGGCCTATGCCGCCCGCCCCTCCCCAGGAGGAGAATGTCTATAGTGACTACAATCCGGGCCGGATCGAAAATCCGTTCATCATCCCGGGAATCCGGAAGACCAAGATCGATTCGAACCTCAACAGTAACTATGTGTTCGAACGATTTATTGAAGGAGACTGCAACCGGCTGGCACGCTCTGCCGCCATGGCTATCGCAGAGAACCCCGGGAAAAATTCATTCAATCCGTTTTTTGTCTACGGTACCACCGGACTGGGCAAAACCCATCTGGTTCAGAGCATAGGGAACAGGATCAAGCAGGAGTTCGGCGATGAGCTCTCTGTCGTCTACCTCTCCTCAGAGACCTTTACCAACGAATTTGTTCAGGCGATCCGGAACAACCGCGCCAGCGAGTTCTCGATGTTCTACCGGAATATTGATGTGCTGGCGGTGGATGACATCCAGTTCTTCAGCGGAAAGGAGAAGACGCAGGAGGAGTTTTTCCACATTTTCAACGCCCTGCACCAGGATGGGAAGCAGATCATCCTGAGCAGTGACCGTGCGCCGAAAGATGTACCGGATATTGAGGAGAGGCTGATCTCACGCTTCAGCTGGGGGCTCAGCGCCGATCTTCAGATCCCCGAGTATGAGACGCGCTACGCGATCCTTGAGCGGAAAGCCAGCGATAACGGGATTCAGCTCGATCCTGAAATCATTGAGTTCATCGCTCACAACTTCAAGTCAAACATCCGTGATCTGGAGGGTGCCATCATCAAACTGCTGGCCACCGCCTCCCTGAAACATGTCGATGAGATCGATCTGCTTATGGCCAAGAGCGTTCTCAAGGACATGGTTCGCAACTCCAATGCGCAGATATCGATCGAATCGATTCAGAATCACGTCTGCGACTATTTCGGGATCGACCCCAACAAGGTTCGTGAGAAGACCCGGAAGCAGGAGATAGTAGAGGCCCGCCAGATCGCCATGTTCCTGACCAAGAAGTTCACCAAATCGAGCTTGAAGACGATCGGGCTCCACTTTGGCGGCAGGGATCACTCGACCGTCATTCACGCCATCTCCACCATAGAGGAGAGGCTCAGCACCACACCCCGTTACCGTCGGATCCTTGAAGAGCTCGAGCAGAAAATAGAGGTGGCGACGCTCTGAACCGTGGCAAAACCCGAACAGAAAACAGAGGCGACGACTCCCTGACCTGTGGATACACTGATCCTCAAATCGATCGAACTCGAGGGGAAGCACGGCGTTCACGAGGAGGAGCGACTCCACGGCAACCGCTTCGAGCTGGATGTCACGCTCCGGGGCAGCTTCAGGGCCGCCGGAAAGAGCGATGACCTCTCCCGGACAGTTGACTATTCACAGATCGAGAAGATCGCTCTGGAGGTGATGCAGGGGCCGTCCAAACACCTGATCGAGACGCTCTGTCTGACGATCGGTGACAGGCTCTTTGAAGCGCTTCCCGGGGTCAGCACTATGGAGCTGGCTCTCCGCAAACTCTCCCCTCCCCTTGAGTCGCCCACAGCCTGGGCAGAGATACGGATGCAATGGCAGAGGTGATCGTGGCCGCGGGCTCCAATCTGGGTGACCGGATCGACTATCTACGTCAGGCGGCACGTCATCTGGCCGAACTCTCGGAGCAGCCCCTTGAGAAATCCTCCATCTGGGAATCTGAGGCAGTCGGACCGGCGGAGTTTCCCTTTCTGAACAGCGTGGCGATTCTCCATACGACGCTTGAACCCCGCGACCTTCTTAAAGAGCTCAAGGCTCTGGAGCAGACAGCCGGCCGCGAGCCTGACCCAAAGCGATGGGGCCCCCGGGTCCTGGATCTGGATATCATCACCTATGACGACCGGGTCATCAATGAGAAAGACCTGGTTATACCGCATCCGGAGTATCATCAGCGCTCCTTTGTCCTGCTGCCCATCCGCGACCTGCGGCCTGACTGGCGGGATCCGGTCAGCCACTGGTCCCTTACCGATCTGATCCGCGAGGCTCCGGAGATTGAGATCGAAAAAACTGACCTGATCTGGTAACCATGTCCAACCCGTTTGATTACATAGCCATAGAAGGGGTGATCGGTGCAGGCAAGACCACTTTGGCAGAGCTTCTGGCAAGACGCCGCAATGCACGCCTTGAACTGGAGAAGTTTGAAGAGAACAGCTTCCTGCCGAAGTTCTACGAAGATCGAGAGCGCTATGCGTTTCAGACGCAGCTGGCTTTTCTGGCCGGACGGTTCAAACAGCAGCAGGCACTGGCCAGCAAGGATCTCTTCCACGAAGGGGTCATCTCCGACTACCTCTTTGAGAAGGACCGGCTTTTTGCCAGGCTGAACCTCAACGACGAGGAGATGTCGCTCTACGACAGCATCTATCAGATCATGACCGGCATCGCTGTCAAACCGGATCTGGTCATCTATCTCCAGTCAACCGTGGGACGACTGATGCAGAACATAAAAAATCGGGGAAGAAACTATGAAAAACGTATCACAGAACAGTATCTTGGGGAACTGAACAGTGCGTACAACCATTTTTTCTATCACTACAATAAAAGTCCTCTCATTATCATTAATGCAGCAGAGATCGACTTTCTAAGGAATCCGGATCATCTGGACTATATCGAGGAACAAATTTTTGAACAGCCGGTCCGCAACTTCACTCATATCCACATAATACCCGACTAAATGCTACGATGGCTATTCATAGCCTTTATGATCTATCTGATCTACCGACTGATATCGGGAACCAGGCGAATACGCAGAAGCGGACCCACGTTTACATTCAGAGTCGGCCGCTACCCCGGAAACGGGTACTCCACTCGTGCCGGGCCAGGGCAGAGAGGCCCCGGGGGCAGAGGCCCTGGAGGCAGAGGCCCTGGAGGCAGAGGCCCGTCACGGAAAAAACCGCTTGATCAGATTGAGGAAGCCGAATTTGAAGATATTACTGACCTGGAGCGTCCAGAGAAGAAGCCAGAAAAAAAATCTGAATCATGAGTTTTGAGGAGAAGTACAAGAAAGGATATGAACTACTCCACGAACAGGACCTCGACCACAGTCTCGATATCGCCAGGGACCTGCAGAGGATGAATCCCGATGCTGCAGAGGGCTACACCCTGGAAGCTGAGGTGATGCAGAAGCTGAACCAGTGGGCGCCCAGCATCGAATCCCTCGACGACGCCATCGAAAAGGATCCCGAAAACGGCAGACTCTACAACCTGCGCGGCTATGCCTATCTGAACAGCAATGAACATGAGAAGGCCCGGGAAAACTTTGAGCAGGCGATCGAGCTTGACGACCTTCCCGCAGCCCATCGCCACCTGGTCCTCTACAAACTGCTCAGTGGCGACGGGAAAGGTGCGATCCAGTATCTGCTCGACCGGATCAAGTCTGAGCCCAGAGATGTCGAGAACTGGATCCTGATGGGAGACCTTATGAAGAAGGGCGGTCACGACGAGAAAGCCAGAACCTACTACGAGCAGGCCCTGAAGATGGAGCCGGAGAACGAGTATGTAAAGAACCAGCTCCAGTAGCCACAGAATTTTAATACATCAAGAACCCAACTATCATCATGAAGCTTATTGACCCCTCAGGTAGAGAAGTCACCAGTAAAGAGAACGAGAAAGCCGGCGAGCTGGAGCGGGATCTCTCCAGACAGGTTGAGAAACTGCTGGAACCCACACTGAACATGATCAAACTGTCCGGTGCACAGATTCCGCAGCAGCAGCTTATCCAGCTCTCATCCATGGCCCACCAGATGCTGTTCTACCGGATGGTGTACAATCTGGCGATCAAGGCAGGAGTCGAAGAGTTGAGTGAACTCGTTACCGAAGATGACATCGAAGAGCTGCAGACATCGCTGAAAAATCAGCTGCAGGTCGTAGACCCTTCAGACCTTCAGAATCCTGAAGAGGGAAGCTGATCTACTGAAAAGCCATCTCAGGCCACCTGAAGGGTGATTCCATCCCTGAATGAATGTTACCGAGAGACAAAGGGTTACCGAAGAACAGCGGAGTTCAAGAGGCCGCCTGACTTCCCATGCTATGTGTATCTGAGAGAGTCTCTCATGAGCGCGACTGATCCCGTCATGTCAATCTGAAACGGGTATTCCAAGAGAGGGCGCTCAACTGAGACAGACAGGCTGCCCTCATACATCGAACCAAGAGAGACCTGACCGGGAACGATAACCTGCCTGTCCCGCTGGCATGCGCATCCCCCCGGTGCACGCTATGCTTTGGATGAAAAAAACCCCAGAGGAGAGCCGCAGCAAGCTTGAGATGAGCCGGGACATACTCTCCCGACCTCCGGCAGGTGCCCGTGTTCGTGGACGCATCAAAGCGATCGACCTGGCCCGTGGCATTGCTGTGGCACTGATGATCCTCAGTCACGGGGTGAACGGGATGATGGCGATGGACCAGCTGCCCCGCCTCGGCCTCATTCCGATCCATTTGATCACAAAGTTCTCTTCCTCGCTCTTCATCATTGTATTTGGTGTCGCTTTGACCATCGCTGTCCTGCCGAATGTCCACTCTGAAGGATGGCCCCGGCGCCGGACCAAAATGATCCTGAACGGCTTGGTCATCTTCTTCTGGTACAAGGTCCTCACCATCTTCGAGATGCTCTATCTGGCTGAACCTGAACAGATTCTCAACACTCTTCTGTTCGGTGCCTTTCCCAGCTATGTGGAGATCCTCGGTTTCTACGCCATCGCCCTGCTCTGGGCCCCTTTCCTCGTCTCTCTCTGGTCACGGACGCCCTTGTGGCTCCGGCTCGCCAGTCCTGTACTCCTGGGGCTCTTCGCCCTCTGGCTCTCCAACAACTTCCACTTCTGGGGCAACAGTACCATCCAGGCGCTGTTGGTCGAACATGAAGACTACTACACCTGGGGACAGCTCACACGGGGGCCGCTGGTACTCACCGGACTGCTGATCGGCGAGGTGATTGTCCGCTATCATGCGAAAATCCGGGATCGTCTCCGTGTCAGTGGCGGCCTGCTTCTGGCTGCGATACTTCTTTTTGCCGCACTCCTGATACTTGCCGGCCCTGACCTCTCTTCACACCTGGAGGCCATCGCCATGAATGAAGGCAAGCACCCGCCCGGCCTCCTGTTCATGCTCTTCAGTGTTGCTGGAGCGCTGGCCATCCTTGCTCTCTGCCTGGCCGGTGGCGACACTCTGGCCACCCTCCTCCATCCGCTGACCGTCATCGGAACAGACGCCCTCAAAGCGTTCATCTTCCACATCTTCGTCATCTTTGTCATCTTCCGCTACCTGTTCGGCTTCTACCACAACATCTCCTACACCTTTGCTCTCATCCTGACGCTGCTTCTGATCCCGGCCACCGCACTCTGGATCAGTGTGACCCGCTGGATTGACCAGAAACGCAGCTGACACTGCTTCTCCCGATCAGGTCAAAAAAAAATTAATACTCCCTCTATACGATTGAGCAGCAGAGCGTACCAGCGGCAGAACAGCCTGATCCGCTGATCCGCTTCTATGTGCCCTGAAACAAGTTCCTGCCGCTGACGTTAACGGAAGTGTCATCATCTTTATGACAGATTATGGCTCCGATTTGCCACAGGTAATTCTAGAATTCTGTGACAAGTTCCTCTCGAACGCTGTGACAATTTTCCCTTAAATCATGCCACAAGTCCCTCTGAATCCGTGACAAGACTCCGTTAAAAAAATGACCCCTGCCTCTCCCAAACTTCATAAGCTCTACTCGATATTCTCACCCAGACAACGCTCCCTCCGACTGGCCGTGATGCTGCTCATGGCAACACTCACCGCGGCTCCCTGGATGAACAAGTCCACCCCATCTGATGACAGAGTCACCTTTCAGCACGCCATCCTCCACATCTCACCGGAGGACTCCCTGACAAGGACGGAATGGGCATCTGCAGTTTTATCAGACGGTTCATACAACACACCTGCACGAGCAGACGGTACAGTCACACCCACGCTATCTTTGGGTGAAAAATCCATACAACCGGCCCTGTCACACCTTGTAGCGGCACGCTCTCTCTCTTCTGAACCACTGCCTGATCCGGAACCGGCGGCCACCTGGGCGGCCGATCTCCACACTCTGTTTCAGTCGGCAGACGACCGATTCGAGGGTGAGGTCGGCATCTATGTCAAGGATCTGTCAACAGGACATACTCTCTCATTCCGGGCAGAAGAGGACTGGTATCTGGCATCCGGTATCAAAGTCCCCGTTGCCATTGAAGTGCTTCGTCAGGTAGAGCAGGGCCTGTTCACCCTGGATGACACCGTCACCCTGAAAGGCACGGATTATGTTGATGGGGCTGGCCGAACCAACTGGAGTCCACCCGGAACAGAGTTCACTGTAAACCACCTGCTCAAGGAGATGCTCCAGGTCAGTGACAACACCGCAACCGACCTGTTGATCAGAAAAGTGGGTATCGATCGGGTGAACCAGCTTGTGCGGGACCTTGTGGCGGACGATATCGGCGAGATCACGACACTGGCCGACGTTCGGCGGCATGCATACGGATATATACTTCCGGAGGCATTCAACCTGGTGGGCCATGAATTCATCCGGTTGAGACAGGCACAGGGTGAACAGAACCGGCTGAACCGGCTGGCTGAGCTGACCGGTGTGAGCAGGTCCGACTTTGCACCCATCGGTCTTGACGGAGCCTACACCGCCTACTACGCCTCTCGTCTGAATAGCGGTTCACTGCGTGCCTTCGGGGATATTCTGGAGAGTCTGGCGACAGGACAACTTCTCACTCCCGAACACACCCGCTATCTGATGGAGGTGCTCCGTGGTGTCCGCACCGGTGACCACCGTATCAAGGCCGGACTGCCGGAAGGCGCACTGTTTGCACACAAGACCGGAACCCAGCGAGGACGCACCTGTGACCTGGGTGTCGCCGAGCTGACCGAGGGTCGTCAGTTCATCATCGCGGCCTGCACACGTGGAACACTGAGCCGTTCAGCGGCCGAACAGGCACTTCGAAGTGTGGGCGAAGCTGTCACCCGATCCGGGATGCTGGATTCGGCAGCAGAGACCGATCTGATTACCGAGATAGAAGCGGATTGATCGAAAAAACTTGAAACCTGAACGGGGTCAGCCGGGTTCAAGAGATGGAGGTGCTGAAACGTGCGGAAGTAAAGCGCAGAAGAGAGGCGCAGAACAACAGTGCAGAAGTGAAGCACTGAAACGTGCAGAAGTAATCGCAGAAGAGAGGCACAGAATCAATCAAGAGATCACCATCATGAAGAGAGACCGCCTGAACCATAATACGAAACTGGCCCTGATCCTGGCCGCCCTCACCCTCACCTTCACCACCGCCTGTCGCAACGACTCGAGCGAATCATACGCTCAGGCGGCGCGCGAGCTGCCGGTCAGCCGCTCCACCGAGACCTATAACGAACCGGAAGAGAGCTGGGTAGCAGGACTGGAGGAGCAGATCCAGCAGATACGCTCGGAGGCACCGGGTGAGATCGGCATCTATGTCCGCCACCTCGGGAGTGGGCACACCGTGAGCCTGAACGCCGACCGGTTGTGGTATCAGGCGTCGACGATCAAGATTCCGGTGGCGATCGCGGTACTGCAGCTTGTGGAGGAGGGAGCTCTTTCACTGGATGATCGGCTCACACTTCAAGAGACTGACTTCGTGGATGGTGCCGGCAGTCTGCTCTGGACCGATCCGGGGACGGAGATGAGCCTCCGGCAACTTCTCGAAATGATGCTGGTGAACAGTGACAGCACAGCAACCGATATGCTCATCCGGTTGATCGGGGTCGAGGAGCTGAACCGGAGGATCACCGAAAAGATGAGTCCTGAAGGGTTTGAACCGTTCACCACGATCATCCAGGTTCGCTACGACGCCTACTCGGAGATTCACCCGGATGTGATGAACCTCTCAAATATGGATCTGGTGGAGCTCCGCTCTTTTCCCGCTGGTGAGCCGAGATTTAAAGCACTGACCGAAAATCTGCTGGGGTTGGGACCAGACGATCTGGAGGTCCTGACGATCTCCGAAGCATTCAACAGGTACTACAGCCGCAATCTGAACTCTGTCACTCTGGAGGCGTATGGTGAACTTCTGGAGCGCCTGAATAACGGGGAGCTGCTCACTGAAGAGCACACCGCGTTGATGATCAGCATGATGGAAAGTATCGAGACGGGTACGCGGCGTATTCAGGCAGGCCTGCCGTCGGATGTGGCTTTTGCCCAGAAGACCGGCACGCAACTTGAACGGGCCTGCAATGTCGGGATCATCCAGGCCCTCAGCAGCAACGCTGTGGTGGTCGCTGTCTGCACGGAGAATTTCGGAGAGATCGCCAACGCCGAACAGACCTTTCAGGCGGTCGGTTCAGCCCTCGCCTCAAGCGGCGTGCTGGCGGCTGCCGGCCGTTAACACTTTCAGCCAGGTTCAGACCCTGCCACTCCGGTTTTTCCAATCTTTCCCGCTGCGAAGGTTCCCGTTGCGAAGGTATTCCTGGTGGCGCGAGGTTTCCCCAGCCCGAAGGGTTCCCGGCACGAGGTTTACCCCCTTCTGATGCCCTCTGATGCCCTCTGCCTGCATCCGATACGTCAATGCCGGAAACATCAACCCCTCCTTATCGACCTGTTTCTCAAAAACATTAGACACTTATAATTGTATCGGCAGCTCTGTCGTATTATAATGGGATCAGAGTGTAGTAGATAGTGCAAGGTAGTGTGGTAGAAGTTGATTTAGCAATCGAGATATCAACCTCTACAAGTCAGTACATTTGGCTGGGTAATACGTGGTGTGCGGGGAAACTGGCATCTATTCTATAATGCCTGAAAGCTGGCGGCTTCAGGAATAACAGGTGAAGTCCGCCCGGCAAACCTTCCGCCCCCACGATCTAAACTCAAATAACAAGAATAATCTGTAGGGAGGCCTCTGGTGAGAGCAGTTTGTGCATTCGCTTTTATCTGGTGTTTCTGCCTCAGTGAACTGAGTGCGGGACAACGTGCACCTCATATCCAGACGTCAGAGCTGAAGTCCTACCTGCAGGCTGCCCACGATATTGAACAGATCCAGCAGCAGATCCAGCGCGCCATGTGGGAATCGGCTCTGACCCGGCGTGTCGATATCGGCAGCTACAACAACTACCTCACCGCACAAGGTGAGTCAGTTGGTCCTGAACCCGGGGTAGAGGAGCTGACCGAACTGGACCGGCACCTCGATGAGCTGGAGAGCATCATGGAGCGTACGATTGTCCACCGCATCGAGGAGCGGGGCCTGACGGTCAACCGGTTTCTGGAGATCTGGCAGGCGCGTCAACTCTATAGTATGACTTTCGAAAGTCTGACTGACGCAATTGAGTCGGAAATTGATGCTTTCACCTTCAATCTCTCAAAAGCAGATGAGATTGTACTCAGTGACGACTACCCCGCCTACTATTACCACTTTATACTGGCGGGTGACACTCTCTGGGAGCTGGCCGAGCAGTATCTGGGAGACCCACTGCGCTGGAGGGTTCTGGCCGCCCACAACAGTGACTGGCTGATGACGCCGATGATTGTGCAGGTGGGCATGTTTGCACGGATCCCAGTCAGCGAGATGGTGGGCCTGAAGCCTGCACCTCTGATGACCGTTCAGGAGAAGTTGAATCATGTCAGGTCCATATTCGATCTGGCCTCATTCCGGGCTCACTCATTTGCATTTCTGAACCAGAGGATGGAGCTGCGGAAGACGATGAATGTCTTCACGACGCTCGAGGCAATCCAGCACCAGATCCAGACGGCAAGCCAGAAGAGTACAGAGATTATTGAGCGGATTAACTTTTATGCCATGCTGATTCCGGAGGTGGAGACGGAAGCCCCCGTAGAGGAGCAGCCCCAGGAGTTTCTGGAGGCCGGTAACCTGGACAATATGCTGGTTAATGAAACCCGCACCCCTTATGGCAATGAGTTCTACAACGAATTCAACAGCCGGTGGTCATTCCCGGACAGTGCCTCCGGCTTCCATATCCGGATCATCGAGATGCTGGCGCCGGGCAGAGGCTCACGGATGGTCGTGGAGGTCAACCAGGAGACGGTCTATCAGTTCAGGCTGCAGCCGGGATATGAACAGATTATCGAACTGGCCAACGCGGCCTCAAACGGACTTAAGAACTATCTGATCAACTACGATCAGAGGGCAGAGTATTTCTGAACCATTATCCGAGTCAATCTCTGAACTTTTTTCGCGCCTGTTTTACGA
>Ga0209487_1002247_pt1 | contig 15802 bp, 4 predicted proteins | sample Poulit2012_FD_187524 | JGI IMG/M metagenome (GOLD analysis project Ga0209487, IMG submission 187524) | Agricultural soil microbial communities from Georgia to study Nitrogen management - Poultry litter 2012 (SPAdes) (version 2) | ecosystem: Environmental > Terrestrial > Soil > Agricultural land... | reverse complement strand
GGGGCTGGTACATCTTTCCCAAAGCCCTAGGCGCGGCGCGGCGGATGACCCCGGACATGAACCTTCTCATGAGCGTGGCAGTGCTCGGCACCGCGCTGATTGGTGAATGGGCCGAAGGCGCCATCGTCGTTTTCCTTTTTGGCTTTTCGGAATTGCTGGAGGCGATGAGCGTCAGCAGAGCTAGAAGAGCGATCCAGTCCCTCATGGCGCTTGCGCCTGAGACTGCGCTGGTGAAACGGGGAGAGCGTTTTGAGGAGGTTCCGGCTGATTCGGTTCAGATCGATGAGATTTTCGCGGTGAAGAGCGGCGCGCGCATCCCGCTTGATGGCGAGGTTTTAACCGGTTCATCGACCGTGGATCAGTCCACTATTACAGGCGAGTCCATGCCGATCGAAAAAGCGGCCGGGGATGAAGTGTTCGCCGGAACCCTCAACGGAGAAGGTGCTCTCGAAATTCGCACGACCAAGGAGGCATCCGCTTCCACACTGGCCAACATTATCAAGCTGGTGGAAGAGGCTCAGGAACAAAAAGCACCGTCGCAAAGGTTCGTGGATGTATTTTCCAAGTATTACACGCCCATCGTCATGGGATTGGCCGGAGCCGTCTTTCTGCTCCCACCGCTTCTTCTCGGTGGGGCGTGGGAGACCTGGTTTTATCGCTCGCTGGTTCTACTCGTCATCGCGTGCCCCTGTGCCCTGGTCATTTCGACACCGGTATCGATTGTCTCCGCGCTGACCGCGATGGCGCGGCGGGGCGTCCTCATCAAGGGCGGGGCATTCCTCGAATCGGTGGGCAGACTTCGAGCGCTTGCTGTAGACAAAACAGGAACGATCACGGAGGGACAACCGACTGTCACAGAGATTGTCCGGCTCAATGAAACCGCGGAGGCGGAGATTCTTCGGATCGCGGCAGCGATTGACGTGCATTCGCAGCACCCGTTGGCGAAAGCAATAGTCGAGCATGCCATGAGAGTGGGGATCGTGTTCCCTCGGAGCGAAGATTACCGCGCCAGAACGGGCAGCGGCGCCGAGGCGACAATCGACGGGTGCCGATATTTTATCGGCAATCACCGGCTTGCGCACGCTCTCGGCGTGTGTTCGCCGAAGATCGAGGAGATCCTGACGCGGATCGAAGAACGCGGGGAATCGGTGGCGGTAGTCGGACACATGCCTCACGACGGTTGCTCCGGCGAGGTTCTGGGAGTGCTGGCGCTCGGGGACAAGATTCGTTCCGGTGCGGTCGCGGCAGTAGAGGCGCTTCACCAGGCCGGGATTCGCAAGGTTGTAATGCTCAGTGGAGACAATCAACGAACGGTTGATGCTATTTCCCGGCAGGTCGGCATTGATGAAGCCAAGGGTGACCTCCTCCCCGACGACAAGATCGCTCGCGTGCGTGATCTGGTAAAGCAGCATCTCCATGTCGGGATGGTCGGCGACGGGGTGAACGACGCGCCCGCGATGGCCGCTGCAACAGTGGGAATTGCCATGGGAGGCGTCGGCACCGATACCGCGATTGAAACGGCCGACATCGTCCTGATGAAAGACGATCTGGGCAAGGTGGCGGAAACCGTTCGACTGGGACGGCGAACGGTGCGCATCATCCAATTTAATATCGGCTTGGCGATTGGGGTGAAAGCGGTGTTTCTCGTGCTGACAATCATTGGTTACGCGAGCTTATGGTTGGCGATCGCTGCCGATACAGGCGCTACCTTGGTCGTGATCGCCAATTCCCTGCGGCTGTTGAGGGTAAAGTAGCTGTGGAAGCGAATGTGGCCGTCAAACAACAGCCACACGGCGGTGGAAGCGGGGACTTTCAAGCTCATAGTAAAGGCTCCTTTATGAGGCACACTCATCTCGCCCCAAAAGCTCGAATTGAATGGTGCGGCAACCATTGGCCGGTGGCGACCGTTGCGTGAGCGAGTTGAGGGACCTCGCGGGGACCGATATTTCTACGGTTTCAAAGCACCTGACGATAATGAAGGCGGCGGGACTGGTCGTGGGCCAACGAGAGAGGACATCGAAATCTGGAGCGGGTTCATGGCGAAGAGGGGGTGGCGGGGATCCCATGGAGAAAATGATTCGAGATGACCTTGCCGCCAAAGGCTGGTCACCCCGGAAGGAAAGCCCACCGCATCGCGTGGTTTCCCGCCGCGCCCGCTCCGTGGGCTTCACGATGCTGGCGCTGCTCAATCCGGCCTAGCCGGCGGTGGCGCTCGACGAACCTTTAAACATGGCTAGGTGGGGTTCTGTTTAAGCTCCGTTTACAACGAGTAGCACGCTATCGGAAATAATCACATTCAAATGGATGACGCTCGTACGGTGCCGCAGTGCCGTAGCCTTCGCCCGCCCGATCTCTTGCGGCAGGGACAATACGGAAAAAACAGCACCAACGCCAGTCCGCCAGCCATAAGCCAAAGCGCTCCAGCAAACCCAACATGGGATCGACCCTTACTCTTTGCTTCCTAAGTCTTGGCCTTTTGGCGCTACCTTGGATGCACTTTTCCCAAAGTGGCAGGATGCCCCTTTCCGCATTTCTGAGATTTACTCTGGCCAATGCCCCCAACTGATGGGAGCGCCGGGGCGATCATTTGCCGCGCTTCGCGGTCAACTTCTTCTCGGCGCGGCGCCAGGGGAGCCAGCCGAAGAGGCGGACGGCGCCGTAGGCGTTGCGGCGCTGGTCGCCGCGGATCTGGCAGCAGAAGCGGAGGTTGCGGGCGAAGAAGCGGTCGCACTCCTGTCGGGTCCAGGTGTAGTCCGCCTCTGTCCAGAGGTCATCCGCAGCATCCCGACGGAGCAGTGTAAGCGCGGTTTTTTAACCACGAATGGACGCGAATGAACACGAATTTGAGAGTGTTTTTGTCTGTAGGTCGGTCGGAGAGGAGCGGGCAAGGGGGTGAGCTTGAATGAGGGATCAAACCACTAATGGACACCAAGTTTCACGAATAAGGAGGTTGTGCCGGTGGTTCTAGAGGGATGCCTCTCACCAACCGTGTAAATGAGAATGCCTTAACTCGGAAGGTGAGAGCGCTGCGGTTGGTTCCCTTTAGGGGCGCGGGCGAGGGGGCGTCCGGACAGAAAGCGGCGAACCGGCCGCAGCGCTCGAAGCTTTCCGATCTTACGCCGGGTCCGGCTCTTGAGTTTTATTGGCGGCGCGGGTTGCGGCGGCTTTCTTTCCGGCGCTTCGCTGGGCTTCGGTTTTGCGGTTACGCACCATGAAGCATCAGGCAGGAAGCGAAGGAGACATTACCTTCCGCCTGACTTGAGAAAGAAGCCGTCTCGGGTGAAAACGGTAGAACATCGCGTGAAAAAGTTCGCGCGGACGTGTGAGACGCTTGCGTGTGGCTGTGTAAGGTTTGCGTGTGGCTGTGTAAGGTTCGCGTGTGGCTGTGTAAGGTTCGCGCGCGGCTGTGCAAGGTTTGCGCGAGTCGGTTGAAGGTTTCCGGGTGCCTGTGGAGGGTTTGTGCAGGGTTGTGGAAGGTTTCCGCAATCGCGCGGAAGCCTTCAGCAACCTCCGGTGAAAGTGCCGCAGCCTGCGGGGATCGTTCAGCAGCCTCCGGGGAAGGGTGAGCAGATGGCGGGAAAGGTTGAGCGGTCGCCGGGGAAGCTTCGGAAGCCTCCGGGGAAGGTTGCGCAGCCTCCCCGAACCGTTGTCAAGCCATGTGGAAGCGTAAAGCGGCCAGTCTCAATCCTGATGCGGCGGAATGGAAAGGTCGCACAGCCATTCTGGATATTCAGGAAGGGAAGGGGGCGAGTCGGAAAGGGGTTCCCGACATCGGGTTCTCCTGTGGGAGCGTAGGGGATGGGGCTCATGCTTTTCATTGATGCAGATGCTGGGCTGAACGGTGTAAAGAGAAAATGTGACGGAAAGTCGGGCTATGTAATCGGCAGCACGCCTGGTTGAAGCGGCGGCAGTGGTTATCTCTCTTGGGGCAGGGGAACTGCTCGCAGTCGCTGCGTCGCTCGTGCAGACGGAAAAGCATAATTGAACGTGGTGGCAAAAGGCGAAGTGTCGTGAATCGGCAATAGGGGTGGCTTGGCGGCTTGGAACGTTCGGCCTTGAGAGTGGACGCGGCATCCTGCCGCTAGATTATGGGGACCAGCGGCTGGAAGGCACTGCCGCTTTCTGTTTCGTGCACTTCTGGTCACACCTATTCGGCTCCTGTAAAGTTTCGTGCGGGGTGCCGTTGAGGCGTTGCGGCGAAGGCGCGTTAATTGTCGTTTTGGGAGGGAATTGGGGAGGGTTCGATGGTTAGGCGGTAGAGGTTTTTGGGAGAGACAGCGAGGAGGTGGCCACCGTGGAAGCTAGCGTCGAGGAGGCTGTTTCCGCGCGTGTTCGGCGGCGGGGGGCGGAGCGGGTGCATTTTGTCGTTATTCGGATGCAAATAGGATGTCGCCCCGCGATGATCGCGGATGAGCAGGCCGGGGCCGTGCAGGGATCTTCCGTAACCCCAGCCACCGGGAGATTGCCATTGAGCCGGAATTCGGCGGCTTTGGCTAACGAGGATTTCGGCGGCGTTCGTCGTGAGATTGAGTTTTACGATCACGGGATGAGCGGTGATCAAAACCTCGTTTTCGATTCGCTGCATCCAGACGAAATGTTCCTCGCCGTCCATCGAGGCGAGCGTTTGGGAGAGAAGTTGGCTGGGGACCGGCTCGACGGCTCCGTTGGCGGGGGAGTAGTAATAAAAGCTGAGGCGGGGGCCGCCGGTGGGTCGGAGCAAGTGGGCGCCGGCGGCGATCAGAAGCCGGTTTCTTGCGGGATCGCTGGCCACGGCCATCAGCGGGCGGCCGTCGAGCGGCATTTCGCTGTGGAGGCGGCGGTCGGAAATCAGTTCGCGAACAGCGCGTTTGGCGATGTCGTATTCAAGGAGTCCGCTGGCTTGATCTCCGCTCAAGAGATAGAGGCGGCCGTTAAGCGCGGCGATCTGGCGGAAGGTTGTTGTGGGCAATCCGGAGAATTGATCGGCGAGAAACGGTTCGCTTCCGTTTGAGGGAAAAACGGCGACACCTGCACCGGAAACGCCGAGATAGGCGTATTCGGAATCGCTGGCGAAGAGCGGGCCGGTGATGATGTAGGAACCGTAGGAGATTTGTCCGGACGTTTGGGGCTGGACGGGGGTGGCAAGGAGGGAAACTTGGTTCGGCAGGTGTGTTTGCGGATCAAGTTCTGCGAGGCCGACGTGGATTTTGTTTCCTGCGGCGGCCTGGGTGAAGACCACAACCGGGTTTTCGCGCCAGGAATGGACGCTCCAGAACTTGGGGTGAAAACCCGGTGCGTGCCAGTTGGCGGGTTGGGCGAGATCGTTGGTGGAGAAGGCGAGTGCCGGCTCGATGGCGAGGGCGTTACGGTCCGGTTTTACGCCGGTGGTGGCGGCGATCTCGGGGAAATCGCGGAGAAGGCGTTCGCGACTTTTTACCAGGGAAGCTCCGGATGTGTGGGTTAAATTGCCTCGGCCGGTGTTGGCGATCTGAGTTTCAATGACGGCGAGAGCGGCGGCTGGATCGTTCGCCGCGATGAGAGATTTTTGCGTCATGTCGGCAAGGGCGAGCATTTCGTACTGTTTTATCATTCCGGAAGCCCGCGCTTTCGAATAGATCTCTTGCAAGGCGTCGGCAATGAGGGCGTCGACTTCTTTCTTTAATGCGGGTCTTTCGATAAGCCGGTAATGGAGGAAGTCCAACCGGCTTTTGAAATGGTGGGGGCTGTTGGCGATATCGAGCCAAATGTCGTTTTTGGCGATTTGGATGGCGGTTTTCGCGGCGTGGGCGGCACCTGCTTTATCGTTTTCCCGGAGAAACTCGGAAAGTGCCAATTGGGAGAAGTAACGGACGAGGGGATCGGGATCGTCGCTCAGCGTCTCCAAATGTTGGAGGTATTGGCGTTTCGCAAGTTTGTTGCCGTTGTGTCTGGCGAGAAAGCGGACGGGATTCAGCGCCTCATAAGCGGTGGTAAGCACGCTTCCGGCGCTGACGACTTTTCCGAGACGATAGACAGCGAGAGCCTCGCGGAATGCCCAGGCGGAGAGTCGTGTTTCTTCGTCGGCATCGGACGCCAGCAGGTCGAGAGAATAGGCGGCGGCCTCAATGAGACTGAGTTGTCTCTGGGGGCAGTTGCCGTCGATTTTTCGGTAGTAGTGCCAGAAGAAATCCTTAACAAGCCGGTTGTATTCCTCTTTTATCGCTTCCGGCGCCTTGATCAGGGTTGTTTGATGGTTGCGGGTCGCCGTAAGAAGGCGGGAAAAATCCGGCAGATCGCAATCCCATTCTTCGGGCTGAAGCGGCTGAATCAAAAACCATTCCGCGACCGCCAGGCGCCGGAACCAGTCCGGGTCGGAAGCGAAAATGAGTTGTTGGATGTCGCGGCGATCGGGCGCCAACGCGGCGGCGGCCTGGATCAGTTTGGCGGATTTTTCAGAATCGAACCGCTTGTAAAGTCGTGCCTCTTTCAGGAGTTGGTCAGCTTCCTCATCGGGGTCGGGGCGGGGAGGCGGCTGGATGATGTCGAGCTGGGCGAGGAGTTGCGCGGACAATTCGCCGGCGATTTTGCCCATTTGGGACAGTGGACCGCGATGGGCAATTTCCGCCACGAGTTTTTCCTGTCGGCGAACGAGAAGGTGGGCGACGAGATCGTTTTCCTCGACGCGGCTGCCGCCGGAAATCGAGAAGGCGCTCGCGAGCATGTGCGCTTTCTCGGAGTGGAAAAAACCGGTTTCGTCGGAGAGTTCGCGGGCTTGCTGCCTTTCCAGAACGATGAATCCGGGAGTCGCGCTCAAGCGGTGTTCAAGGGCGACGCGGAGGGATTCGGCGGTCCAGTCCCATTGGCGGGCGAGATTTTCGCTTAAAATATCGGGGATGGCGACGAGGACGGGAGGATTTCCGGAAGCGGGACCGGCGGGAAAAAGAGCGGCGGCGATGTGGGCGGTAAACTCGCGCATGGTGTCCGCGGCGGTTCGCGGCTGGGTGAGATCGAAGGTTTCGACGCCGCTGAAATAGAGAATGCCGGTGCGCGGATCGACGAGGCGGATGCGGACGGCGGTATCGGAAAGTCGGGGACCGGACGCGTTTTCTCCGCGCGAGGCAGAGGCGATATCCACGAACGCGAGGGCGTCGGCCGGGAGGAGCTCGTTGAAACCGCTCCAGTCGTTGGGGGCAATTTGGCGTTCGCGAAGGATCGCGTCGATTTCGGTGCGGTCCAGCAAAACGATGTCGGATTCGTCGCTGAGGGAGGTTTCAATGAGCGTGGTAATCAGCGGGCTTCCGGCTTCAGCGGAGTTCAGCGGGACAACGCCTACGCGGATTTTCGCGGCGGGAAGAATCGCGGGGCTCCAGAGGAGAAGCAGGAGGCAAAGGGGAATCGCTTTGTGAATCATCGCGGCTTTCATATATATTCTCGGACGCTTCTCATTTTTCAGCCGTTTGGCCTCTTGGGCGTGTGTAGGTTGGGGATGTCCTTTGCCAAGTTTTCGAGTTCTTCAATTGAAATCTCGTGTCCGCGAGCGGCTCCGAAGGGTTTTTTGCGCAATATCCATGAATTCGCGTTTCGCCCCGTCTTGCAAACCGAAAGTTGGCCAGCTGCTTAAGCAGTCGGATGTCGCGTCTATCACACCCGCCGATTCTTGCGTGAGAAGGTCTGTCGGCATTTTTCGGCGATAAATAGTTGAGGGATTTTTCGCCGGGGTGCGTTGGAAGGGATATGAGTTCAGTCCACGGGAATACTTTGCGGCGCATTTGCCTTTCGCTTGCCTTGATGGTGAGCGTTTTCGCGGGGGGCTGTGTCACAAACTCGGCGCCACCCGCGGAGCAGCAGCGTTCCGTGTCCGTTCGTGAAGCAACGCTCGATCTTTCGGGTGAAGCGGGTGCGGATCGCCAGGTTTCCTCGTCGGCTTTTGAGATTTCCGAGGATGCTGACTTGGACGATTTGCTGCATTACGCGGCGGAACGGAGTCCGCGGCTGCGGGCGGCGTTCAGCGAGTGGCAGGCGGCGGTCGAGCGGATTCCTCAAGCGCGTTCGCTTCCCGATCCGAATTTGAGCTACGCCTATTTTTTGGAGCGGATGGAGACCCGACAAAGCGTCGGGATTTCGCAGATGTTTCCCTGGTTTGGAAAGCGGGCGCTGCAAGGCGAGATCGCCGGCGCGGAGGCCGAGGCGGCGGCCGCCCGGTTTGACGCGGCGAGGCTCGAACTTTTTGCGGACGTCAAATCCCGGTACGCGGACTGGCTCTACCTGGAGCAGGCTTTGCGGATCACCTTGAAGAATCGGGCGGTTCTGGAGCAATTGGAAGAAGTGGCGCTGGCCCGGTTTCGGGCGGGGGAAACCGGCAATGCCGATGTGCTGCGGGTCCAGATGGAGTCGGACCGGCTGGCGGATGAGGTTCGTTCCCTCGAAGCGATGCGGGCGCCGACAGCGGCGGCTCTGAACGCGGTTCTCGGGCGGGCCGCCGATGCGCCGCTGCCGGAACCGCAGGGATTCGAGAGTTTGTCGTCCATCGCCGAGATTCCCGATCGCGACCTTCACGAATGGCTGGCTGCAAATCCCCGGTTGCAGGCTGCGAACCGCGAGGTTGCGAGGGACGATCTCGCGGTGAATCTGGCCCGGCGCGAAGGCCGTCCGGACTTCACGATCGGCGTGGAGGTGATGGACAACATCGACACGGCGCCGGATGAGGTGATGGTGACGGCCTCGGTCAGTCTGCCGATTTGGCGCGAGCGATACGCGGCGGCGCGGCGGGAGGCTCGCGCGGTTCACGCAGGCAGCGTGGCGAGGCGGGAAAGTTTGCAACGGGAACTGGAGGCGAGCTTGCAGCGAACGCTTTTCGACTTGCGGGATGCGGAGCGAAAGATCCGCCTCTATGGCAAAACGCTCCTTCCCCGGGCGCGGCAGACGCTGAACAGCCTGCAAGGCGCGTACCGGACGGGAGAATCCGATTTCCTCAATCTGGTCGAGGCCCAGCGAACGTTGCTGGATTTCGAGCTGAATCATCAGCGGGCACTGGCGGACCGAGTCCAGCGGCTGGCGGAATTTGAACGGTTGATCGGATACGATTGGGAAACGGCAGTTCCACCCGCGGAGGGCGGCGGATCGGAGTCTGAACCGGGAGATTTGGAAGAATGAAAATGGAAGGGAAAAAAGCTTTATTCGTCGGGATCGGCGCGGTTTTCGTGCTGGTGATCGGGGTTCTTATCGGACGCTGGAGCGGCAGCGCTGCGGACGATGTTCATCGTCATCAGGCGGAAACGGCGACTGCGAGCGCGGCTTCGGCGGAGGAAACGGTTTGGACTTGTTCGATGCATCCACAGGTCCGTCAGCCGGGGCCGGGAAAATGTCCGATTTGCGGGATGGATCTGATTCCGGCCACGTCGGGTGCGGGCGACGCCATCGAGGGGGATCTGCCGAGGCTGGCGCTGAGCGAGCGTGCGGCGGCGCTGATCGACGTGCGGACCTGGCCGGTCGAGAGACGGGTGGTGGAGCGTCAGATTCGCCTTCCGGGACGGATCGGTTTCGACGAACGGCGCGTCGGGACGATTGCGGCGCGGTTTCCGGGGCGGCTCGAGAAGCTGCATGTGAACTTCACCGGAACCCGTGTGGAACGGGGCGAGCCGATGGCGGAGATTTACAGTCCCGCTCTCCTTTCCGCTCAGGAAGAGCTTTTGCAGGCTGGCCGAATCCGGGCACCGGAAAACGCGCTGTTGAACGCGGCCCGCGACCGGCTTCGTCTGCTCGGCCTGACCGATGAGCAGATCGCCGAAATCGAAGAGGGAGGAAACGTCATCGACCGGATCACGGTTTTTTCTCCGATAAGCGGCATTGTCACGGAACGTCTCGCGAGCGAAGGGAGTTATGTCGAGACGGGGCAGGCAATTTACAGCATCGTCGATCCATCGGGGCTTTGGGCAAACTTGGAGGCGTATGAATCCGATTTGGTTTGGCTGAGCGTCGGCCAAAATGTGACGTTTGCGACGCAATCTCGGCCGGGCGAAAGGCTGGAGGGGACGATCGCGTTTATCGATCCTGTCCTGAACGAATCGAGCCGCACGGCGAAGGTTCGCGTCGACTTGGAGGCGCCGGCGGAATGGCTCAAGCCGGGGATGTTTATTCGCGGAATCGTTGATGCATCATTCGGCGGCGAAGCGGACGATCCGTCGCTGGTGATTCCGGCGACGGCACCGCTTATCACCGGCGAACGCGCCATTGTTTACGTGAAACAGGCCGGCGACGGCGTTCCGACCTTCGAGGCGCGTGAAATTGTTTTGGGGCCGAAGGCGGGCAGTTATTATGCGGTCGCCGACGGTTTGGAAGAAGGGGAAATCGTCGTCGTCCGCGGCGCGTTCAAAATCGACAGCGAACTCCAGATTCGCGGCCGTCCGAGCATGATGACTCCCGCGGAACCGGAGCAGGAGGCGGAAACGATCCGCGAGGTGACGCCGGTTGTGGACGCGGAGGCCGTGCCGGCCGCTTTCGGTCGGCAGGTGGACAATTTCACCCAAGCTTACCTAGATCTGACGGCGGCGCTCGCGGCGGATGATCTTGAAGCATCGCAAACGGCGGCTGAAACCATGCGGCGGCGTCTTGGGGAAACCGACGCCACCCTGCTCGCCGATCGCACGCTGGCGGAGTGGACAAACCTGCGTAACCGTTTGCAGCCCTTGCTGGCGGATCTTGTGCGAGCCGGAAGCTTGACGGAAATCCGTGAGCTGCTGCAGCCGCTCACGAACGCCGTGGAAAGCGCCGTCGTTTCGTTCCATGCCGGACAGGTCGGCTCGCTTAACAAAGCTCATTGCCCGATGGCGCTTGGCAATCGCGGCGGCACGTGGCTGCAGCGAGGCGACATGATCGAGAACGCCTATTTTGGGGCGGTCATGCATCGTTGCGGAGACATCCTCAGCGAACCGAATCTGGAGGCTTCCGCCAAACCATGAGCGATTTGCAGCAGCAGGAGCAAAATTCGGGACCTCTTTCGCCGCTCGCACGGATCATTCGTTTTTTTCTCTACCAGAAGCTGGTGGTGGGAATCCTCCTTGCGGGACTCGTGCTTTGGGGAATCTCGGTGGCGCCCTTCGACTGGAAAATCGATTGGCTGCCGCGGAACCCCGTGCCGGTCGATGCGATTCCAAATCTTGGCGAAAATCAGCAGATCGTTTTCGCGGAATGGGAGGGCCGCTCGCCGCAGGATGTCGAGGATCAGGTCACCTATCCGCTGACGGTTTCGCTTCTCGGCCTTCCGGGCGTGCAGGAAATTCGAAGCCAGTCCGGGTTCGGATTCAGCATGATTTTCGTCATCTTCGAGGAGGACGTGGAGTTTTACTGGTCCCGCGCCCGAATCGTCGAAAAGCTCAACAGCCTGCCCGCCGGAGCGCTTCCGGCGGAAGTGCAGCCGATGCTGGGACCCGATGCGACCGGGCTGGGGCAGATTTACTGGTACACGCTGGAGGGACGGGATCCCGACGGCAATCCGGTCGGCGGCTGGGACGGGGAGTTGCGCGGCATTCAGGACTGGCACGTGCGCTACGCTCTGCAGGCGGCGGAAGGGATCAGTGAAGTTTCCTCGATCGGCGGTTTTGTCCCGGAATATCATGTCGATGTGAACCCGCAGGCTCTGCGGGTCTTCGATGTCGCGCTCGAAGAAGTGCTGTACGCGGTAAGCCGGAGCAATCTCGATGCAGGCGCGGGCGTGACCGAGATCAACCGCGTAGAATACATCATTCGCGGGCGCGGTTTCGTGAAAACGTTGGCCGATCTGGAAGAGGCCGTCGTGCGGGTCGGGAAAAATTCCGTGCCGATCCGCGTTCGCGACGTGGCAACTGTGAGCCGGGGGCCGGGACCTCGCCGGGGGGCGCTGGCAGTCGGTGGCGCCGAAGCGGTCGGCGGCGTGGTGGTGGTGCGGGAGGGATTCAATCCGCTCGCCGCTATTCGGAACGTTCAGGAAAAAATGGAGGAAATCCGCGACGGTCTCCCGATTCGGGCGGTGGTCGATTGGGAGCGGATCGACGTGGACGCGGTGGCGCGTTTCGCGGAGCAAGCCGGTTTTGCGGCGTTCGAATCCGCCGAGCTCGATCAGGAGGCCTGGCTCGCGTGGCTGCGGGCGAATCCGAGAGAGGTTTGGCCCGAATGGATCACCACCAGCCAGATCGAGATTGTTCCTTTTTATGATCGATCCGGGTTGATCCAGGAAACGCTGGCGACGCTCAACGACGCGATCTTCCTGCAGATCCTGGTGACGGTGATCGTGGTGATCATTATGATCCTGCACCTCCGAACGGCACTAATCATTTCGTCGATGCTGCCGCTGGCGGTGCTCTTTGCCTTCATCGCGATGAAATTGGCGGGCGTGGATGCCAATCTCGTTTCGCTGGCAGGGATCGCGATCGCCATCGGGACCATCATCGACCTGGGCATCATCATTGTCGAAAACGTGTTGAAGCATTTGAAGGAGGCGCCGCCGGAGGAGCCGAGGATCGAGGTCGTTTTTCGGGGAACGCGCGAGGTCGGTTCCGCGGTCTTGACGGCGGTCGCCACGACGGTTGTCAGTTTTCTTCCCGTCTTCACGATGAGCGGCGCGGAAGGAAAAATGTTTATCCCGCTGGCCTTCACGAAGACCTTCGCGATCATCGGTTCGGTTGTTATCGCCCTGATTGTCGTTCCGGCCGCGACGCATCTGCTGGTCGCCGAACGGATCAAGCTCGCTCAGGTCGGGCGCCTGATCCTGTGGGGCATCGGGTTGTTGGCGGCGGGCGCAGTGGCTGTTGGAGCTGTGAAGACGTCGCTCGCGGTGGTGCTGGCGGGCCTTTTGCTTTTGGGGATCGTCCTTTATCGGCTGTACGGGAAACGGCTTTCGCGGGCGACCGAAAAGCTTGGCGGACTTCCGGACGCAGTGGCGAAAAGACTGCATTTTTCGGGGAGAATTCTGGCGAGCGCGATCGCGGGCGGGCTGGTGCTGTGGCTGCTCGCGGTCGCGTGGGAACCGCTCGGTCCGGAACGCGGGTTTGTTCGCAACCTGATTTTCACCGGCCTGCTCATCGGCATTTTGACTGGCCTTTTCCTTCTGCTCGCTCGGGTCTACGGCAGCGTGCTGCGCTGGTGCCTCGCGAACAAGGCGCTCTTTCTCTCGATCCCGGCGTTGATTGTTTTGATGGGTTCCTTTGTCTGGCTCGGCTTTGATCGCGTGATGACATTCGTTCCGCGGGCGGCGGAGAGCGTCGGACTCGATGAAGAAAAGGTTCGCCTGAGCCGTCCGTGGATTTGGGCGACGCGTGCGTTCCCCGGTTTGGGCCGGGAATTTATGCCGCGGCTCAATGAAGGAAGTTTTCTATGGATGCCGACGACGATGCCGCATGCCTCGATCGGTGAAGTGCTGGAGGTGCTCAAGTATCAGAACATGGCGATCGAGGGCATTCCGGAAATCGAGAGCGTTGTCGGAAAAATCGGACGGGCCGATTCCGCTCTCGATCCGGCGCCGGTTTCAATGCTGGAGACGGTCATCCATTATAAATCCGAATACATCACCGACGAGGCGGGCAGGCGGATCAACTTTCGCTACGATTCGAAGCGGAATGAATTTCTCCGGGACGAGGCGGGCAACCTGATGCCGGACCGACGCGGCCGACCGTATCGTCAGTGGCGGGATCAGATTCGGACTCCTGACGATATTTGGGACGAGATCGTCCGGGTCGCGCAGGTGCCGGGCACGACCTCCGCACCGCCCCTTCAGCCGATCGAAACCCGCCTCGTGATGCTGCAAACCGGTATGCGGGCGCCGATGGGGGTGAAAGTTCGCGCGCCGGATCTCGAAACGCTGAATCGCGTCTCGTTGGATATCGAGCGGTTTTTGCGCGAAGTTCCCGCGGTGGTGCCCGCTACCGTCAACGCCGACCGGGTCGTCGGAATGCCATATTTGGAAATCGATATCGATCGGGAGGCGATCGGGCGTCACGGCTTGCGGATCGAGGATGTGCAGGACGTGATCTCGGCCGCCCTCGGCGGGCAGGTTGTGACGCAGACGGTGGAGGGGCGCGAGCGGTATCCGGTGCGGGTTCGCTATCAGCGCGAACTTCGCGACGGAATTGAAGACATTGAAAACGTTTTGGTAAGAGGCGTGGATGGAGCGCAGATTCCGCTTACACAACTTGCCGATATCCAGTATGTTCGCGGGCCTCAGATGATCCAGAGTGAGGACACGTTCCTCACCGCCTATGTGACCTTCGGAGGAGTTGAAGGGATGGCTGAAGTTGATGTCGTTGAGGCCGCGCAGGCGTATCTGTACGCGAAGGTCGGCGCGGGCGATCTCGTCGTGCCGGCCGGTGTCAGTTGGAGGTTTGCGGGGAATTACGAAAACCAGCTCGCGGCGGCGGCAACGCTTCGGGTCGTTCTGCCGATTGCGCTGGCCATCATTTTTCTGATCCTGTTTTTCCAGTTCAGCTCGCTGCCCACCACGCTTATTGTCTTCAGCAGCATCGCGGTGGCGTGGAGCGGCGGGTTCATCATGTTCTGGTTCTACGCGCAGCCGTGGTTCCTGGATTTCCCGATCTTCGGCGTCAACATGCGGGAGCTGTTTCAACTGCATCCAATCAACCTGAGCGTCGCGGTCTGGGTCGGCTTTCTGGCGCTGTTTGGAATCGCGTCCGACGATGCCGTGGTGATGGCGACCTACCTGCGCCAGCAGACCCGCGACAGACTCAGCTCGGTGGAAGAAATCCGCGCCCGCGTTCTGGAAGGCGCGCTGCGCCGGATCCGCCCTTGCTTAATGACAGCGGCGACAACGATCCTCGCGCTTTTGCCGATCCTGACATCGACCGGCACGGGATCGGAGATTATGATCCCGATGGCTCTGCCCAGTTTCGGCGGCATGATCTTTGTCTTACTGTCGCTCTTCACCACGCCGGTCCTCTATTCCTGGATGGAAGAAAGAAAGCTCCGGAAAATGCGAACCGGATGATCCGGCGCGTTCCATTCTTAGCGCCTCGGCCTCCGTTTCGGTGTCTCAGATTCCGGAGCTTCTCGAAATTTTAAGCACTGACGCCGAAAGAGAATTTTCGGTTTCGAAAGTTTTTGGGAGAGAGGGAATTGGTTTTTTGTAGCGGATAAATGAGGGTCTGTAGTTTTGACAGGGTGGTGATATTTTGTTCACTATCCGTCGAAATGAGATCGAACTCTTTAACTGCTGGAATGGTGCGGGAAAACGTCCTGTTTTCGGAGAGGTTTGGCGGTTCAGCAGCGGTTGCGCGGGCGAAACTGGAGGAATTGCGGGGGGTGTTGGCGGAGCGTTTTCCGGAGACGAAGCGGATCGAGGGAGAGGTTTTGGCTTCGGGAATCGGGGTGCTTGATGAGCTGCTGGGTGGAGGGTTTCCAAAAAGTGCGGTTTCTGAAGCGGTGATGTCTGTTCCGAGTTCGGGTGGGCAAATTCTGTTGGCCGATTTGTTACGGACTGCGCGGAAGGAGAGTCGCTATTTGGCCTTGGTTGATGGAAGCGATGGTTTCGATCCGCAAACGATGGATCCGGAGCTGTTACCTTATTTGCTTTGGGTTCGTTGCGGGAAGGTGGTGCAGGCATTGCGGGCGACAGATTTGTTGTTGCGGGATGGGAATATTCCGATGGTGGTGCTCGATTTGCGGGGAAATGATCGGGTGGAAATCGCGCGGCAGCCGACGACGATCTGGTTTCGTTTGCAACGGGTGGTGGAGAAGAGCGGGGCTGTTTTGTTGATTTTGAGCGAGCGGACTCAGGTGGCAAGTGCGGCCGTTCGGGTAGCTTTTACGCGTTCGCTGTCGTTGGAAGAGCTGGAGGACGGCGAGGTGGATTTAAAGGTAG
>Ga0209487_1002246_pt1 | contig 15809 bp, 12 predicted proteins | sample Poulit2012_FD_187524 | JGI IMG/M metagenome (GOLD analysis project Ga0209487, IMG submission 187524) | Agricultural soil microbial communities from Georgia to study Nitrogen management - Poultry litter 2012 (SPAdes) (version 2) | ecosystem: Environmental > Terrestrial > Soil > Agricultural land... | reverse complement strand
AAAGTTAACATTAATGTGTTTGCACCACGCTTTGCAGCAGCATTCGCTGCTTCAACACCAGCATGGCCTGACCCGATTACAATAACATCATATTGACCTGCATTATATGTCATTATTTCTCACTCCTTTTTTCTTATTTTCCTAAACAAAACTGTGAAAATAATTGATCAATCAAACTGTCTTGCGCGGTATCTCCAATGATTTCACCGAGAATTTGCCACGCTCTAGTAACATCTATTTGAACTAAATCTAATGGCATATCAGCATCAATCGCATCTTGTGCTTCTACCAATGCTCTCTGTGCCTGTTGTAATAAATTTATATGTCGAACATTCGAAATATAAGAAAGATCATTTGCTTCCAATTGTCCATCGAAAAATATCCGAGCAATCTCATCTTCTAAATCATCGATTCCTTTATCCTCAATTAGTGACGTTGAAATAATCGGATGATTATTTATCAATTGATGAACTTCACTCAAATCAAGTTCAGTAGGTAAATCTGTTTTATTCACTAAAATAATTAACTCCAAATCAACAACCAATTCTAACAACTGTCGGTCTTGATCACTCAATGGTTCATTATTATTTAAGACAAGTAAAACTAAATCGGCTTCTTTAAGTGCTTTTCTAGAACGTTCAACACCCAATTGTTCAACTAAGTCATCTGTTTCTCTAATACCAGCAGTATCAATCAGTCGTAAAGGTACTCCTCGAATATTAACATACTCCTCAATCACATCACGTGTTGTGCCCGGAATGTCTGTGACTATTGCCTTATTTTCTTGAACAAGTGCATTTAATAAGGAGGATTTTCCAACATTGGGACGCCCGATTATAGCTGTGGAAATTCCTTCTCTTAATATTTTCCCTTGCTTAGCCATTTCTAATAACCTGTCTATTTCATGATGAACTTCTGTCGTTTTCTCTAATAAAACACCTTTTGTCATTTCCTCGACATCATCATATTCAGGATAATCAATATTAACCTCAACATGAGCAACTGTTTCAATTAATTCTTGGCGTAACTCTTTAATCAATTTCGATAATTTCCCATCAAGTTGTTTTACAGCGACATCCATTGCACGATCAGTTTTTGCCCGAATTAAATCCATTACAGCTTCAGCTTGAGATAAATCGATTCGACCATTTAAAAATGCTCGTTTTGTAAATTCACCAGGCTCAGCAAGTCTTGCCCCAAATTGTAAAACCAACTCTAACAATCGATTAACTGAGGCTAGTCCGCCATGACAATTTATTTCTACTACATCTTCTCGGGTAAATGTTTTCGGTGCTCGCATAACAGTAACCATCACTTCTTCAATCATTTCATGTGAATCAGGGTCAATGATTTTTCCATAATGAATCGTATGTGAATCAACTTCTGTTAAATCTTTACCTGAAAAAATCTGATTCGTTATCTTTAACGCTTCTTTGCCACTTAAACGAACAATACCAATTGCCCCTTCACCTACAGGTGTTGATATTGCTGAAATTGTATCTAGTTCCATTCTTATCACCTCCAAAATTTACCCAATTTATATCAGTTCATTTTTTATAAAATAATATTACTAACGATTTAGATTACCATAATTCATGAAAAAATGAAATGAATTTGTTTAAGTAATTATTAACAATGTGGATATTGTTCTCTCACCTAGTATTAACTTGTGGATAAATATTTATCTAAGATTAAAAAAAGAAGCCCTTTTGGACTTCTTTATTATTATTTATTTTTTTTGGATTGGCTTTATGATAACAAAACGATTTGGATCAGATCCATCAGAATGTGTTTCTACCCTAGGGTTATCTTGTAAAACACTATGAATGATTTTTCGTTCATATGATGGCATCGGTTCTAGAGTGACATTTTTTCGAATTTTTATTGCTTTATCTGCTAAGCGATTCGCTAATTGTTTTAAAGTCTCTGCTCTTCTTGAGCGATATCCTTCAGCATCAACGACAATACGATAAAATTCACTTGATTGACGATTGAACATCACTTGAACAAGATGTTGAATGGCATTTAAAGTTTGACCTCTTTTTCCAATCACCATAGCTATTTTTTCACCTGATAAATTGAATGTCAGGTTGTTATCTTCACGAGTGACATTGATGGATAGATCATCAGAAAAAGCTTGTAAAATTTCTGCTAAATATTTTTCAGCTTGTTCAACTGGATCTTGTTTAATTGTTACTTTAACAATTGAACGTTTAGCACCAAAGATACCAAACATTCCTTTTTTACCCTCATCAATAATGTCTATTTCAACTTGATCACGGGTCGCATTTAATTGTTGTAAAGCAGATTCAATCGCATCATCCATTGTTTGTCCAGAAGCAGTTACCTGTTTCACGATTAATTTCCTCCCGCTTTTTGTTGGAATTTAAACGGTTTTCTAATGAAAATAGTTTGTAAGACCATAAAGACGTTACCCACTACCCAATATAATGAAAGTGCTGCTGGGAAAAACATTGACATAACACCAATCATGATTGGCATCATGTACATCATCATCGACATTTGCGAGTTTGCTGCACCTTGACCAGAAGTTGCTGCACCAGCCATGGTCAATCTTTGTTGTAGGAAAGTGGCTGAAGCTGCAATGATTGGTAATATATAATATGGATCTCGTTGTGATAATTCAAACCATAAAAATGTCCCATCTTGTAAACCAGGGGTTCGCATTATCGATTGATATAATGCCATTAAAATTGGCATTTGTACGAACATCGGTAGACATCCAGCTAATGGATTTACGTTGTGTTCTTGGAATAATTTCATTTGTTCTTGCTGTAATTTTTCTTGAGTCTTTGCATCTTTAGAACTGTATTTCTCTTGTAATTCTTTTATTTTTGGTTGGATTTCTTGCATAGCTTGAGAACTTTTTAGTTGTTTCACATTTAAAGGTACTAAGAGCAAACGGAATAATAATGTAACGATAATGATTGCCCAACCATAGCTTCCATCAAATAAATCAGCAACATTTGTTATTACCCATGATAAAGGATAGACAAAATATGAATCCCAAAATCCTTCACTATCAGCAGTTATGTCCCCTTGTCCACCACAAGCAGATAATAAGACAGTTGCACTTAGCAAGGTCAGTAGCAGATAGACCTTTTTACGCATGTTTTTCCTCCTTAACAAACCATAGTACATAGATATGTAAACCTATTTGTTAGTTTATCATTATAAGAAGATTTATTCTATCTTCTTATAGTTATTTTTTTAACATTAACTTTGATTTCGATAATAAATGAATCATACTTTTTTTTATTTCATGATAATTCATATCTTTTACTGGTTTTCGAGCAATGATCACAAAATCAAATGATGGTTTGATGTCTTGCTCTATTTCATGTATAACTTCTCTAAATAAACGTTTCAATTTATTACGTTTAACGGCGTTACCAATTTTTTTTGATATAGAAAAACCGACTCTAAAATAAAATTGACCTTGTTTAGGAAGATAATACAGTACTAGTTGGCGATTTGCAAATGATTTTCCATTTTTAAAAACATTTTGAAAGTCATCATTTGATTTTAATCGATGTTTTTTATTCATTCCGTATTACCTCCATAAATCTTGAAGATCAATCAAATGGAAAAAAGACCACTGAAATTTTGCCAGTGGCCTAAGCTGATATTACTTTTCTTCCTTTTTTACGACGACGAGCTAAGACGTTACGACCATTCTTAGTGCTCATACGTGCTCTAAATCCATGAACTTTTTTTCGCTGACGATTTTTTGGTTGAAATGTGCGTTTCATTTATATTACACCCCCTGAGGCATTAAAAATTAATCTATAGAACAGCATAACCTAATTCATTATAATTACATTGAACCCTCTATGTCAACAAATATTATTTTTTTAACAAACTCCCTTATAATCAAACTTAAATTTATCCAACTATTTCTTAGTACTTGTCCACAAATAATTAAAATTTTTTAAAAAAATTGATAATTCCACACAACATGTTGACAATTAAAACACATATTCACTACCTGTGGATTACTTAAATAAACAATTGTTTAATCTTGTTGATAAGTGTCGATTCACCTTGCAAACTCTATTAACTTTTGCTAAAATTATTGTTAATAACTTTAAAAAAATGATTCCTTGTAATTAACTATCCACAGGTGGTGGATAACTTGTGGATAGTTATTCACATCTATGTAGATTGAAGTAATAACAAGATTGTGCATAACTGGATATCTATTATTTCAGATAGCGCATTTATTGTAAACCTTTCGATCTATTTTAAATTTTAAAATAGATTGCGAGAGGTTTTTTATCTGTTTAATTAAATAATTAACTAGATTAATCTAGTTAATAAATGAAAGGAGCTTTTAAATGGAAAATATCGATGACCTTTGGGCACGGACATTAGAAATTATTAAACAAAAAATCGCAAATGAAAGCTTTGAAACATGGTTAAAAAATACGAAAGCTGATCATTTAGATAATGATACTCTCGTTGTATCTGCTCCTAATGAATTTGCCCGTGATTGGTTAGAAAATAGATATACTACATTAATATCTGATGCCATTTTAGAAGTTACTGGAGCCCAATTAAATACGACGTTTATCACACCCGAAGGAGAAAAAGATAATAAAGAAACACTACATAAAATCAAACAAAAGACTATTCCTCTTGATAATGAACAAAAACATCAATCAAAAATGATGTTAAATGATAAATATACATTTGATACCTTTGTTATTGGATCGGGAAATCGTTTTGCTCACGCTGCATCACTTGCTGTAGCTGAAGCGCCTGCAAATGCTTATAACCCATTATTTATCTACGGTGGAGTTGGTCTCGGTAAAACACACCTCATGCATGCAATTGGCCATTATGTCATTGAAAATAATCCAGAAGCTCGAGTTGTCTATTTATCTTCAGAAAAATTTACAAATGAATTTATTAATTCCATTCGTGATAATAAAACAGAAAATTTCAGAAATAAATATCGTAATGTGGATATTCTTTTAGTTGATGATATTCAATTTTTAGCAGGAAAAGAACAAACACAAGAAGAGTTTTTCCATACATTTAATACATTGCATGAAGAAAATAAACAAATTATTATTTCTAGTGATCGTCCACCAAAAGAAATTCCTACACTAGAGGACCGCTTACGCTCGCGGTTTGAATGGGGACTGATTACGGATATTACTCCTCCAGATTTAGAAACTCGAATTGCCATCTTGCGTAAAAAGGCAAAAGCAGAAGGACTGGATATTTCAAATGAAGTGATGCTCTATATCGCAAATCAAATCGATACAAATATTAGAGAACTAGAGGGTGCTTTGATTCGAATAGTGGCTTATTCTTCTTTAATTAATCAAGATATTGATGCAGCATTAGCAGCGGAAGCATTAAAAGATATAATTCCAAGTGGAAGACCTAAAAAGATTACCATTAGTGTCATACAAGAATTAATCTCTAAAAAATATGATGTAAAATTAGAAGATTTTGCAGCTAGAAAAAGAACACGTTCAATTGCTTTTCCTAGACAGATTGCTATGTATCTATCACGTGAATTAACTGATCTTTCTTTACCTAAAATCGGAGAAGAATTTGGTGGACGTGATCATACAACTGTTTTACATGCCCATGATAAGATTTCAACATTAATTGCAGAAGATGCATCATTCAGTCAAGAAATAGATGAACTCATCGAACAGTTGAAATCGAGTTAAACAAAACTATTCACATTGTGTATAATGTGAATATTAAATAATCTTTATTCACATTCTTTCCACAGGGTAAAAGAACTTAATTTAACAGCGATCTAGTACTTATCCACATAATCACAGACATTACTACTATTACTACTGTCTTTTAATAATAATAAATATATAAGAGACTACCATTAGGAGGCTATACAATGAAATTTACGATTCAAAAAGATTTGTTACTTGAAAGTATTCAAAATGTGATGAAAGCTATCTCTTCTCGAGTAACCATTCCAATCTTAACTGGAATTAAAATTGAAGCGACAAATGACGGAGTAAAACTGACAGGAAGTAATTCTGATATTTCTATAGAATCTTTTATTCCAACAGAAAATGATGGCATTATCAATATAGAAAATATTGAACCAGGAAGCATTGTCGTCCAATCAAAATATTTTCCTGATATCATTAGAAAACTTGCCTTAAAAACAGTTGAAATTAATACCACTGATGATTTGATCGTAAATATTATTTCTGGTGGTTCAGACTTCCAATTAAATGGTCAGGATGCAATGGAATATCCTAAATTACCTGTTCTGCATACAGATAATAGTTTTACCCTATCAAATCACATATTAAAAGAAGTCATTAATCAAACAGTTTTTGCCGTATCTACTGTTGAAACGCGCCCAATCTTAACTGGTGTCAATATGTCATTAAGTGACCAAGCACTAAGTTTTGTTGCGACAGATAGCCACCGTTTAGCTTCTAAAAAATTAACTGTTAAATTGGATGATGAATCACTAAATTTCAAAAACATTGTTATTCCTGGAAAAAGTCTTAGTGAATTAAATAAGATTATCGATGAAAACGATGATGAAATATCCATAAGCGTAACTGAAAATCAGATTCTTTTCCAAACTGAAAATATTTATTTCTTATCGCGTTTATTAGAAGGAAACTATCCGGAAACATCAAGATTAATCCCTGATCAAAGTAAAACAACACTACTAACAAAAACCAAGGATTTACTTCAAGCTATAGATCGAGCCTCTTTATTAGCTAGGGAAAATAAAAATAGTGTTGTGAAACTAGAAACAAAGGGAGATAAACAATTAAAAATAACGAGTCATACCCCTGAAGTTGGTCAAGTAGTTGAAGAAGTTCATCCTGAATCAATCGAGGGGGAAGACTTAAAGATATCATTTAGTGCAAAATATATGCTTGATGCATTAAGAACAATAGAATCCGATCTCGTTAAAATAGAGTTCACTGGATCTATGCGACCGTTTATTATTAAACCTGATGATGATGAAAATATGTTACAGTTAATCTTACCTGTTCGAACATTTTAATTTTTAAAGTAGAGTGCTTAAGCGCTCTACTTTTTTAAAGGTTAATTTTAAAACAATGATCAAACGGTTCTTTGCTTATTCTGTGAATTTTTTGTAAAATGAAGTGAAGAGTCATTATAGGAACGAGCATTTTATTATGGTAAAGAGGAGCTTATTAAATGAATAGTCGTGATATAATCATTGATACAGATTACATCCAGCTCGGTAAATTTTTAAAATTAGCAGATATAATTGATTCAGGTGGAAGTGCAAAATATTTTCTAGCTGATTTTACTGTCTTGATTAATGGAGAAAGTGATCAACGACGAGGACGTAAATTATATCCAAATGATCTTATTGATATTGAAGAGTTCGGCAAATTTAGAATTGTTAAAGAGCAAAAATAAGATAAATTGTACATGCATTTAGCTTTTTAGAAGGTGGGCATTGAATAAAATGTATTTAAAAAATTTAAAACTATTATATTATCGGAATTATAATAGTGTCAATTTATCATTTGATAACAAGATTAACCTGATCATAGGTGAAAATGCCCAAGGGAAAACGAATTTAATGGAGGCCATCTATTTATTAGCATTCACAAGATCTTATCGAACAACTAAAGATAAAGAACTTATTCATTGGGAGAAAAACTATGCTAAAATAGAAGGTAGAATTAATAAACGTAATCAAGACATACCGCTCGAAATTCAACTTTCAACAAAAGGAAAAACAGCCAAATTAAATCATTTAGAACAAAAACGTCTTAGTAACTATATAGGAGCCTTTAATGTTGTTATGTTTGCCCCAGAGGATTTGAATTTAGTTAAAGGCAGCCCACAAGTAAGGAGACGTTTTATTGATATGGAAATTGGTCAAATTCAACCTGTTTATATCTATCATCTCAGACAATATCAAAAAGTCCTTAAACAACGCAATCATATGTTAAAAGAATTGCAACGACATAATACACAGAATCTAACCATGCTCGAAGTATTGACTGAGCAACTGGTTGAGCATGCATGTGAAATTATCCACAGACGGTTTCTTTTTATAAAACTACTTAGACAATGGGCGATCCCTATTCATAAAGGAATTAGTAGAGATAAGGAACTGCTTAGAATCCAATACGAAGCGACGATCGATGTATTAGAAAGTGATTCTATGGAAAAAATAGCTAATATATATTCAGCTATTTTTAAGGAAAATCAGGAAAAAGAAATAGAGCGCGGCATTACCCTTTACGGACCTCATCGAGATGATTTATTATTTTTTATCAATGATCATGATATTCAAAAATACGGTTCCCAGGGACAACAACGAACGACAGCATTATCCTTAAAATTAGCTGAAATTGAATTAATCAAACAAGAAGTTGGAGAATACCCAGTTTTATTATTGGATGATGTATTGAGCGAGCTCGATCAATACCGTCAATCTCATCTACTCGATACGATTAAAGATAAAGTACAAACCTTTGTTTCCACAACAAGTATCAGTGATATTAAACATAAAACGATCGAGAAAGCAGATCTCTTTTATGTTAAGAATGGCGAGATAATTGAGGAGAAAAGAGGTTGAGAAATGTTTATTCATATCGGGGACGGACATATCATTAATTCTGAAAATATCATTGTGATGATCGATCAACAATATGTCGATTCATCATCGATCAATGAGGAATTAATTGAATATCAAAAAGAACAAGAAAGTGAATCAACAATCGATCAGAATACAAAAACAATTGTTGTGACAAAAAACGATGTCTACTATAGTCCATTAACGATACAGACATTAAAGAAAAGAACGAGTCTACAAGCAATGATTGATCATTTAAATGATTATACAGATCAAGATATATTAGAATGAGAATAATTAAAATAATCCATAGTGGTTTAATATAGACAAATTGCCTATGAAATTAAATAGGTAGAATAGAAAAGTGTAGGTGAATCAAGTGGCAACAGATGATAATTTATTAAATGAACAATTATATGATGAAACACAGATTCAAGTTTTGGAAGGATTAGAAGCAGTTAGAAAAAGACCAAGTATGTATATTGGTTCAACAGGCCCAAGAGGACTTCATCATCTCGTCTGGGAAATTGTTGATAATAGTATTGATGAAGCATTGGCAGGCTACTGTGATCATATTCAAGTGATCATAGAAAAAGATAACAGTATCACTGTTATTGATAATGGACGTGGTATTCCAGTTGGTATACATGAAAAAACAGGACGACCAGCTGTTGAAGTGATTATGACTGTCCTACATGCTGGTGGGAAATTTGATAATTCTGGTTACAAGGTTTCTGGAGGTTTGCATGGTGTAGGTGCGTCTGTGGTCAATGCATTATCGACATCTTTAGAAGTTTATGTCCATCGTGATGGGAAAATTTATCACCTTGATTTTGAACGAGGTATTTTGAAGACAGAAATTGAAGTGATCGGAGAAACGGATCAAACAGGAACGCGCATTCACTTCACTCCAGATCCAGAAATTTTCTCAGAGACACAGGAATTTGATTATGAAACATTAGTTTATCGTGTCAGAGAGTTAGCTTTTTTAAATAAAAAGTTAAAAATAACGATAGAAGATAAGCGAGCAAATCAAGAGAAAAAAGAAGAATTCTATTATGAGGGTGGTATTAAAGAGTACGTTGAACATTTAAATCACTCTAAAGAAGTTCTACATGAACCTTTTTTTGCTGAAAAAGAAGATAATGGTATGGTTGTAGAAGTAGCGATTCAGTATAATAGTGGTTTTTCTAATAATATATATTCCTTTGCGAATAACATTAATACAATAGAAGGTGGCATGCACGAATCTGGTTTTAAAACAGCTCTAACGCGTGTCATTAATGATTATGCACGTCGGAGTAATCTATTTAAGGAAGATGATCCCAATTTATCGGGAGACGATGTGAGAGAAGGATTGACTGCGATTGTATCGATTAAACATCCTAATCCACAGTTTGAAGGTCAAACAAAGACGAAGCTAGGTAATAGCGAAGCACGAACGATTACAGATTCAACTTTTAGTGAGATGTTCTCAAAATATTTAAACGAGAATCCTGATGAAGCTAGAATCATTGTTGAAAAAGGACTGATGGCTTCTAGAGCAAGGTTAGCTGCTAAAAAAGCTCGTGAACTCACACGACGAAAAAATGCTTTGGAAATTTCTAATCTACCAGGAAAACTAGCAGATTGTTCATCACGAGATGCATCAATTAGTGAACTTTACATCGTGGAGGGTGATTCGGCCGGCGGTTCTGCTAAACAAGGCCGTGATCGTCATTACCAAGCTATCTTACCGTTACGTGGAAAAATTTTAAACGTTGAAAAAGCAAGACTTGATCGGATTTTATCTAACAATGAAATTCGCTCAATGATTACTGCAATGGGTACAGGAATTGGAGAAGAATTTGATATTACAAAAGCTAGATATCATAAAGTTGTGATCATGACAGATGCGGATGTTGATGGTGCTCATATACGAACATTACTATTGACATTCTTTTATCGTTTTATGCGTCCATTGATCGATCATGGGTATATTTATATCGCTCAACCGCCCCTGTTTAAAGTACAACAAGGCAAAAAGATATATTATACGTATGATGATCATGAATTAGATCTCCTTTTAGATGAATTACCAAAACAACCAAAACCTGCTTTACAAAGATATAAAGGTCTAGGTGAGATGAACGCAGAACAATTGTGGGAAACAACGATGGACCCTGAAAATAGAACATTATTACAAGTTCATTTAAAAGATGCAATTGAAGCGGATAAAGTTTTTGATATGTTAATGGGTGATAGGGTAGAACCCAGAAGAAAATTCATCGAAGAAAATGCAAAGTATGTTAAAAACTTAGATATTTAATCAGATGATAAGTGTTAAAAATTTGTGCCCTCAGTTTAATAGGAGGTAGTTGAATGGTGGATACTAATCGTCCCCAAGTACAAGAAATTAATATTGGCAAAGAAATGCGTACATCTTTCTTAGATTATGCAATGAGTGTTATTGTTTCACGTGCTATCCCTGATGTCAGAGATGGCTTAAAACCTGTTCAAAGAAGAATTTTATATTCAATGAACGATTTAGGTATGCACGCAGATAAAGCTTATAAAAAGTCAGCGCGAATTGTCGGTGATGTCATTGGTAAATATCACCCACATGGCGATTCAGCTGTTTATGAAGCCATGGTGAGAATGGCTCAAGATTTTAGTTATCGGAATATGCTAGTAGATGGTCACGGTAACTTTGGTTCTGTCGATGGTGATCCTGCGGCAGCTATGCGTTATACAGAAGCAAGAATGTCTAAAATATCCATGGAATTATTGCGTGATATTAATAAAGATACAGTTGATTATCAAGATAACTACGATGGTTCTGAAAGAGAGCCGGCTGTTTTACCAGCACGTTTTCCTAACTTACTTGTTAACGGTACATCTGGAATTGCTGTAGGAATGGCAACGAATATTCCACCTCATCAATTAGGAGAAACAATCGATGCGATACTAGCGATTAGTGAAAATCCCAATATTACTGTTGATGAATTAATGGAAAACTATATTTATGGCCCTGATTTTCCAACAGGTGGAATAATTATGGGGCGGTCAGGGATACGAAATGCATTTGAAACAGGAAAAGGTTCCATAACAATTCGAGCAAAAACTGAAATACAAGAAGAGAAAAATGGTAAGTCAACCATTATCGTTTCAGAATTACCTTATCAAGTGAATAAAGCAAGACTGATTGAAAAAATTGCTGAACTTGCTCGGGATAAGAAAATTGAGGGAATTACAGAATTACGTGATGAATCTGACCGTAATGGTATGCGAATTGTGATTGAACTTCGACGAGACGCAAATCCAAATGTGTTACTAAATAATTTATATAAGCAAACAGCTTTACAATCATCATTTGGCATAAACATGCTAGCTTTAGCCAATGGAGAACCAAAAATTTTAAGTTTAAAAGAAGCTTTACAACATTATCTAGATCACCAAAAAGACGTGATTAGGCGTCGAACGCAATTCGAATTAACTAAAGCTGAAAACCGAGCACATATATTAGAAGGTTTGAGAATTGCACTGGATCATATTGATGAAATCATCGCTTTAATCAGACAGTCAGATACAGCCGATATCGCAAGACAAGGTTTGATTGACAACTTTAAATTAACAGAAAAACAAGCACAAGCCATTCTCGATATGCGCCTTCAAAGATTGACAGGATTAGAGCGTGAAAAAATTGAAAATGAATACGAAGAGTTATTAAAGTTAATTGCTGAATTGAAGAGTATCTTAGCGGATGAGCAAAAACTACTTGAGATTATTCGCGAAGAATTACTTGAAATTAAAGAAAAGTATAATGACGAACGCCGAACGGAAATTGTTTCAGGTGGGTTAGAATTTTTTGAAGATGAAGACTTAATTCCTGAAGAAGACATTGTTGTTTGTTTAACTCACCGTGGTTATATTAAACGATTACCATCGTCTACTTACAGATCACAGCATCGTGGGGGACGAGGGGTTCAAGGAATGGATACAGATGAGGATGATTTTGTTGAACATCTCGTATCGGCTTCAACTCATGACACGATTTTATTCTTTACGAATAAAGGAAAAGTCTATCGTTTGAAAGGTTATCAAATTCCAGAATTCGGCCGAACAGCAAAAGGTTTACCAATCATAAATATTTTGGAAATTGAAAAAGATGAGTGGGTCAATACAGTCATTGCGGTACCAGAATTCGATGAAGAGAAAAAATTATTCTTTACAACTAAAGATGGTATCTCAAAGCGAACTTCACTAAGTCAATTTGCTAATATTCGCCGCAACGGAATTATTGCGCTCACGCTTCGTGAAAAAGATGAACTGATTTCTGTACAATTAACGGATGGTTCTAAAGATATTATGATCGCGACAAGAAATGGTTCTTTAATTCGGTTTGATGAAGGACAAATACGTTCTATGGGACGAACAGCAGCTGGAGTTAAAGGGATTTCTTTACGTGATGGTGATGAAGTTGTCTCTATGCAAATCGTTGAAAAAGATGACTATATTTTAAATGTTACAGAAAATGGTTATGGAAAACGTACAAAAGAATCGGAATATCGAGTGATTAATCGAGGCGGTAAAGGTGTATTCACTGCTCAGATTACGGAGAAAACGGGTCATGTGGTTGCTGTTAAAACAGTCAAGGGTGATGAAGATCTTATGATCATGACCGTATCCGGTGTGTTAATAAGAACACCAATTAATACGATCTCTATTACCGGTCGTAATACACAAGGGGTTCGCTTAATTCGCTTACAAAATGATGAAAAAGTAGGTACAGTTGCTACAATTGAAAAAGAGGAAGAAGAAACAGAAGAAGATAATACCCATGAGACAGAATGAATTGAAAAAAGTCATGATAAATAATCCATTCATTAGGTAGGTGATATGGTGTGCTTGTTCATCCCGATCAATTGGTAGAAAAGTGCTTAATCACGAGAAATGTCTATGCTGAAACAAATTATCCAATTGTGAAAAAAGATACGATTGTTTCTGCGACTCATATTAAAGTATTAAAAGATTTTCTAATCGATGAAGTAGAGGTTTCTCCTAGACTTGTAAATGGAAAGCCCTTTAAACTAAACCAATCCGTATCGGTAAAAAAAGAGCGGAAAAAACAGCCGAAAGTAAAGAAAGATAAGTTGAGCTTTTTAGATCATTATTTAACAGTGGTAAATCAATACGAGACAATTTTCAAACAATTACAAAGCGGGAGCCCCTTAGATATACAAGCTGTTAGAGAAATTATTGTTCCTTTAATAGAACGAGTTGATGAGCATGTCACTGAAATTTTTCTGCTCAGCAAACATGCTACGAAAGACAAATACTTAGTGCATCATAGTGTAGCAGTTAGTTTGTTAGCAACTATTGTAGCTAAAAGGCTAGGTTATATAAGGGAATCCACTCAAATTGCAATTGCAGCGTTAATTGCAGATAGTGGGATGGCACGAATCAACCATAGATTGTTAACACACACAGGATTGTTGTCACATTCTGATTTCGAAGAGATTAAAAAGCATCCAACGTTCACTTACCGGTTTATTGAACACAATTTAGCACTTACTCAAGAAGCAAAACTAGGTGTTCTACAGCATCATGAACGTATAGATGGCAAGGGTTATCCGTTAGGGATTTCTGGTGAAAAAATTAATACTTATGCAAAGATTATTGCAATTGTTGACACCTACCATGCAATGACATCAGAGCGATTTCATCAGGAAAAACAACCTTTTTTCCTAGCTGTTATGAATATGAGAAAACACGAAAATACCCAATTTGATGCACGATTATTGAAAGTGTTTATGACATGTTTAGAAGATGCTTTATTAGAAGAGAAAGTTTATTTATCTAACGGGAAGACAGGCACGATTGTTGGCTTAAGATTTTCTGCTGATCCAGAGTTTATTATAAAAATCCATGATAGTTTAGAGATAATTTCTATTATGGATCATGAACAATTATGGGTTGAAGACCTAATCCAGCGATAAGCATTATTTAAAATCTTGAAATAAACACGTGATTCGCGTATTCTAATGAACAATAAAGATAGAAAAAAATGAAGGAGGAGTTATCAAATGAGGGAGGACAAATTCACTAAAGAAGGTTTAACTTTTGATGATGTCTTGTTAATTCCAGCAAAATCAGAGGTCTTACCAAACGATGTTTCATTAAGATCAGAGTTAACAGAAAATCTGAAGCTAAACATTCCGATTTTAAGTGCTGGTATGGATACTGTAACTGAAGCAGAGATGGCGATTTCAATGGCTAGACAAGGTGGATTAGGAATCATTCACAAAAACATGTCAATTGAAGAACAAGCAGAACAAATTGATCGAGTTAAACGTTCTGAAAGTGGTGTCATTACAAATCCATTCTTTTTAATGCCGGATAATCAAGTTTTTGATGCTGAACATTTAATGAGTAAATACCGTATTTCAGGTGTTCCGATCGTTAATAATCCTGATGACAAAGTACTTGTTGGGATTTTAACCAACCGTGACTTACGTTTTATTGAAGATTATTCAATTAAAGTATCTGATGTGATGACAAGTGAAGAATTGGTGACAGCACCTGTAGGGACGACACTCGATGAGGCTAAAAAAGTGTTACAAGAACATCGCATTGAAAAATTACCTTTAATTGATGACGACGGTGTTTTAAAAGGTTTAATCACGATTAAAGATATAGAAAAAGTGATTGAGTTCCCTAATGCAGCTAAAGACAATAAGGGTCGTTTACTTTGTGGTGCTGCCGTTGGTGTGACAGCTGATACAATGACTCGAATTGATAAATTAGTTGAAGCCGGAGCTGATGCGATTGTAATTGATACAGCACACGGACATTCTATAGGTGTTATTGATCAAGTTAAAAAAGTAAGTGAAAAGTACCCAGATTTAGATATCATTGCAGGGAACGTAGCAACAGGTGAAGCAACAAGAGCGTTGATCGAAGCTGGTGCATCTATTATAAAGGTTGGAATAGGCCCAGGTTCCATTTGTACAACACGTGTTGTTGCAGGGGTGGGTGTTCCACAGATCACAGCAGTTTATGATTGTGCCAAAGTTGCTGATGAATATAATGTTCCTGTAATTGCAGATGGTGGAATTAAATATTCTGGAGATATTGCCAAAGCAATAGCCGCTGGTGCAAAAGCAGTTATGCTTGGTAGTTTATTGGCAGGAACTTCAGAAAGTCCTGGTGAAACAGAAATTTACCAAGG
>Ga0209487_1002243_pt1 | contig 15810 bp, 10 predicted proteins | sample Poulit2012_FD_187524 | JGI IMG/M metagenome (GOLD analysis project Ga0209487, IMG submission 187524) | Agricultural soil microbial communities from Georgia to study Nitrogen management - Poultry litter 2012 (SPAdes) (version 2) | ecosystem: Environmental > Terrestrial > Soil > Agricultural land... | reverse complement strand
CTGCCCTCGGGATGAGCGGCCCAGGCATCAAGGCGGCCCGAGGCGCCCTCGGCGGCCAGGGGCGAAAAGCGCGCCACCACTTCCTGGTCTGCGCCTCCGCGCATCCGCCACTGCCAGTGCTTGCCGTGGACCGCCGGGTCCACGTCCAGCTGGCGGCCCTCGGGAAACCAGTACTCGAGCACGCTCTGCCAGGGCGGGTCGTCGTTGCTGTGTTCCATGTCCCTCACTCCCTCGATCCTGCCAACGCCGCGCCGAGCGCCCTCTCAGCAAGCGGGGCTCAGCCTGCCTCCTCGCTCAGCCCGACCAGGCTGCGGGCCTCGACGCCCAGCCCCTGCCAGCTGTCGGGATGACAGGTAAACAGCAGGATCTGGTGGCGCCGGGCGGCGTCATAGAGCACCCGCTTCATCTGTCCCAGGCGCTCGCCGTCGCTGTGGACCAGGGCGTCATCGAGGATGAGCAGGGTGGGCCGGCCCGCCTCCTTCAGCAGATCGGCATAGGCCAGCCGGCTGATCAGCCCCATCTGTTCCCGGGCGCCAAAGCTGAGGGCGTCGTAGTCCCCGGGTTCGCTGTCCTGACTCAGGCCGGTTCGCAGCAGCTGTTCGGGCACCAGGTCCTCGTCGACGGTGAGCCGGGCGCCGGGAAACAGGATGTGCAGATAGTGGTTCAGATGGCGCTGCAGTGGGGCCTGCAGCTGGCGAGTGAGTTCCCGGCGGTGGTGCTGCAACCTCTGCTGGAGCAGGTCGAGGGCCTCGGCGCGGCGCCGGAGCTGGCGGCGACGGCGCTCCACATGATCCAGCTGGGCCTTCAGCTCCGCGGCCTCTTCCTCCAGGCCCTCGGCGCCCCGGGTCTCCAGGGTGGCCTGGAGCCGGTCGAGCTCGCGCTGACACTGCTCGGCCTCGCCCCGGACCGCTGCGGCGCTGGCCTCCAGCCGCTCCACATCCTGCTGCAGCAGCTCGGGGCGGGCTCCGTCGATGTCCTGCTGGCGGCGGGCCAGGGCCTGCTCCAGACGCTCCTGGTCGGCGGTGGCCAGGGCCAGCTGCTGCTGGAGCTCGCTCTCCTGCTCCCGGTGCTCCGGTGCATTTTCCTCCGCCATCAGCCGGTCGTGCTCGCTGCGGGCGCCAACGACTGTCTGGCCGGCCCGCACCAGCTCTACCCGGGCCTCCCTCTCCTCGCGGGCAGCGGCCACCAGGGCCTCTTCGGCCTGGCTCAGCGCTCCCTCCAGCTGCGCCAGCCCACCGGGCTCCATGGCGGGTTCCGAAACATCGGTCAGCGCTGCCAGCTCTTCGGCCCCCCGGGACCGACGCTGCGCCAGCCGGTCGAGTTCTCCGGCGAGGGCTTCGACCCCGGCGGGCGCCAGGACCGACAGGGAAGAGCGGGTCTGCTGAAGGGCCTGCTGCAGGGTCTCGGCCCGGCGCTGACTCGTCTCGGCCTGGTCCAGGGAGGAAACGCCCAGCTCCCGCAGCAGCCGGCCCCGCTCCTCGTCGAGGCTCCGCTGCTGCCGGTCCAGGTCTTCCACATCGCTGCCGCCGGGCAGAATGCGCAGCCGCCCCACTCCCTCGAGGTATAGGGATTCGGGCTGCAGCAGCTGCACCTCGCCCCGGCCCTGGAGCTCGACCTCTCCCAGGCGCAGGCGCTGATCCGGCTCCAGCTCATAGTGGAGTCGAGTGGCGACGGTCTGCCGGCGGATGGCCAGTTCGGTTCGCGCGGTCTCCAGGCGCCGCAGGGCCTGAAGGCCATCGGGGTCGACGGCGAGATCAGCCAGCTGCTGCTGGAGACGGGCCTGCTCGCCGGCCAGCTGCCGGGCCTGTTCCAGCTGCCTGCGCCGGCTGGCGAGGTCTGCGGTCAGCTCCTCCTGCTGCTGGAGCAGTTCCCGATGGCGCCGGGCGCGCAGCTGCTGCTTGTACTCGCTGTCCAGCCGGTCCCGCCGCCGCCGGGCTTCCTCGAGCCGCTCTTCCAGCCCGGGCTGGAGGGCCTCCAGGGCAGCGAGGCGCTGTTCGGCAGCGGCCAGCTCCTCGCGACGTCGGACCCGCTCCTGGGCCCGCTGCCGGAGCCCTGCCACACGGCTCTGGATGTGTCGCAGAGCCTGCCTGCAGCGCTCCAGCTCGCGCCGTTCCCGCTCCTGCTCCCGCTCGAGGGCCGCCACGGCCTGCAGCCGTTCGCTCGCCTCCCGAGCCTGCTGCAGAAAGCCCTCCCAGGGCCGCTCGGCCTGAAGGCGGCGATGGCGCTGCCGGAGCCGGTGCAGCCCGTCCACCTGCTGGCGGTACTCCCCCACCTGCTGCTGCAGGGCAGTCAGTCGGCTGGACAGCTCCTCCCGCTGCTGCTCGATTTTCCGCAGAGCACCGGTGGGCCGGCCGGTGGCCGTCAGCAGCTCGCCGCGCCGCCGGGCGACCTCCTCCAGCAGTCCGTCGCCGCCGCTGCTGGCCACCTCGCCCAGGCTGCTGCCCAGCACCGCCTTGAGCCAGTCCCCGGCGTGCATCACTGGCTGGCGAATGTGGTGACCGTCGCCCTGCTCGGTCCACAGCAGGCCGGGAACACCCTGGTGTTCGGGGCGGCTGGGGCCCCGGCCCGGCAGCGCATAGCCCAGCAGCCTGGCCAGCTGTTCCTCCGCCTCGTCGCCGGTGTAGCGCTCGCCGTCCACCCGCAGATCACAGCGGGCCTGGCGCAGAAAGCGCTTGGTCAGCTGCCAGCTTCGCCCCGCGGCCTCGAAGTGAACGGTGATCTCCGGGGCCGCAGCGCTGTCTGCCCAGGGCAGCAGGTCGCGAACGGTGGTGGAGCGGTGGCGCTCGAGAAAGGCGGCGCGCAGTGCCCGCACCAGGGTGCTCTTGCCGCTCTCGTTGGGGCCGGTAAAGAGGTTGATGCCCTCGCCGAGATCATCCAGGACCACCGGCTGGTAGAAGCGGCGCAGCTGGGCCACCTGAACGCGGCGAATTCTCACGACGCTGCCTCCTGCCCGGCCAGCAGCTCAGCCAGGATAAGCAGGGCCTCCCGGGCCACCTCGCCCCCTTCCTCCCCGGCCTGGGCTTGCTGCAGCTCGCTCAGCACCTGGCGGACATAGCCATCGGCCTGCAGGCGGGCCAGGTCCTCTTCGGAGGGCAGCAAGCGAAGCTGGTCATCCTCCACGACCAGGCTGCGACAGCGGGCTCCGGCGGCGGCCAGCCGCTCCATCAACCGACTGCGGTCCTCCAGCCCCAGCTGCCCGCGCAGGCTCAGCTCCACCACCGCCTCATCGGGCAGCTCGGCCAGCCAGCGAGCCAGCTCCTCGACATCGGTGGACACGGTCAGGGCCTGCTGGCGCTTCTGCCAACGATGGCGGGCCACCGCCAGGGGGGCAACCCGGGGAAGGGCGCCCGGGCCGTCGATGTCCACCTCCAGGAGGTGTCCGGGGCGGTTGTCGACGAAGCCGTCGGGCTCGGGAGTACCGCTGTACCAGCTGCGCTCGTCAATTTCCCGGAGACCGTGCCAGTCGCCCAGGGCGAGGTAGTCCAGCCGGGCGCGACGGGCCCGGTCGGCGGCGATGGGGTTGGGGCTGTCGACGCCCTCGGCCAGTATCCCCTGGACACTGCCGTGGGCCAGCCCCACCCGAACCAGTCCGGGGTCGGTATCGGCCTGGTCAAACCAGGCGGTGAGATCCTCGTGGACCTGGCGCTGGGTGAGGGGAGCCGGCAGCACGGCCAGACCGGCCTCGGCCAGCAGGATGGGCTCGGGGGTCAGGGCCAGGTGGACATTATCCGGCACCACGCCCAGCCGCTGGGCGCGGGTCCAGACGCTCTCGGCCAGGGCCGCGTCGTGGTTGCCCGGCAGCAGGACCCAGGGGCCGTCATATTCCTCCAGGGCGTTGAACAGCCGGCGCAGGGTGCGCTCGGAAACCGTCTGGGTGTCGAAGACGTCCCCGGCCACCAGCACCGCCGCCACGGAGCGCTCCCTCGCCAGCCCGGCGATGCGGGCCACGGTCTCCAGCCGCGCCTCTGCCAGGGCCAGGCCGTCCTCGGGTGCAAGCTGTGAGGGCTGCCAGCCAATCTGCCAGTCGGCAGTGTGCAAGAAACAGGGCATTGCCGACTCGTCTCTCCGCTCAGAACCGTGGTGCCGGGGCGTTCAAGGGAGCAATGATAGCAGCGCGTCCCGCTCTTCGCTCTGCTCCGCCTCCAGCCGGGCCTGCCGATAGCGATCGGCCCGCCGCGCCAGGTGTCGGGAGCTGGTCCGGCCATGGCTGAGCCAGCCGCGGTGGGAGGCATAGAGCAGGTTCAGCATGACCCGGTGGTCAGCGCCGGGCAGACGCCGGTGAAAGGCCTCGGTGTTTTCAAAAAAGAGGGTTCCCGCCGGCCCGACCACGGTCTGAATCCGGTCGCCGAAGCGGCGCCTGGCCTCGTCGTCATCGATGGTGCCGCGCAGGGCGTCCCTCGGGCCAATTTCCCGATGGCTGCCCCGGGCCACCTCGTGGGCCGACGAGTTCGCAGTTGCGGGGGCCGCAGCCGGCGGATCAGGGCGCGAGCCAGCCCCTGCCAGGGGCCGAAGTGGAAGGTCATGCGCAGACTGCGCAGTCCCCTGAACAGCGGCGACTGCCGCGAGCTACGCCGCAGCCTGCTCAGCCCCTCCTGGTAAATTGGTAGCCGTCGCCGAACCGCGGCCTTGCCTGCATCCATGCCTCTGCTCCTGCCCGGCCTTCCCTGTCCCAGCCCGAGCATGGCCTGCCCGCCGCCTCGACGCAAGCACGGCCCCCGGCTTGGCCTGCCCTCCAGCGGAGCAGGCATAATGACCCCTTGTCTCTGCTGTCAGGAGTTCTGCCGACGTGTCTCAATCTGCCCTGATCCCCATCACCCGGCAATTGGCCGACGACATGGATGCCATTGCCTGGCACAGCCCCAGCCATGTCTACAACCCCCTGCGCTACGCCTGGCCCGGCCACCGGAGCTACCTGCAGCGCTACGGCACTGCCACAGGCCGGGTGTTGTTGCTGGGCATGAACCCCGGCCCCTGGGGCATGGCCCAGACCGGCGTGCCCTTCGGCGATGTCACCCTGGTCAGGGACTGGCTGGGCATCGACCAGCCGCTGCAGCCGCCTCTGCCCGAACAGCACCCCAACTATCCCCTGCGGGGCATGGCCACTCACCGCAGCGAGGGCAGCGGCAGCCGGCTCTGGGGCTGGGCCCGGGCGCGCTTTGGCAGCCCCGAACACTTCTTTCAGCGCTTCTTTATCTGGAATTACTGCCCGCTGCTGTTTCTCAAGAACAACCGCAACCTGATTCCCGAGCAGCTGCACAAGGACGAGCGCCAGGCCCTGACGGCGGCCTGCGACCAGGCCCTGAGCGCCGCCCTGACCGCCCTGGCCCCCCGCGCGCTGGTGGGCATCGGCCGCTACGCCGAGCGCCGCCTGCGCGAAATCGCCCCGGCCGACACTCCCATCCACTACCTGCTCCACCCCAGCCCGGCCAACCCCAGCGCCAACCGCCACTGGGGCGAACAGGCCGACGCCCTGCTCGCCCCCTGGATGGACGGAGAACGGCCAGAGGCCACGCCCGACTAGGCCGAGGGGGCGATGGCCTGTTCGCCGCGCACCAGGCGCCCCGGCAGCCGGCCGGTTGCCCTGCCCTGGCGATAGACAGGCACGCCACTGACCAGCGTCGCCTCGTACCCCGTAGCGCGCTGCACCAGCCGGACTCCGCCCCCGGGCAGATCGTGAGTCAGCTCGGGGGCATGGAGCGCAAGCCGAGGAAAGTCAATGACATTGAGGTCGGCCTTGTAGCCGGGGGCAATCAGGCCACGGTCCGCCAGTCCCATCAACAATGCCGTGCCACGGCTGAGCTTGTGCACCAATTGGGGCAGCGGCAGGCGTCCATGGGCGCGGTCTCGCCCCCAATGGGTCAGCAAAAAGGTCGAGTAACTGCCATCACAGATGGTCGCTGCATGGGCTCCGCCATCGCCCAGTCCCGGCAGGACATCGGGATGGCGCAGCATGGTGCCAATGGCGTCGAGGTTGCCCTCGGCATAGTTGGCCATGGCCAGATACAATACGGTGCCGGATTCACCCTCGACCATCAGGTCATAGGCCAACGCTTCCGGCGCCACACCCTGGGCCCGTGCACGTCCGGCAATGCTGCGCTCCCAGGGCTGCTCGTAGTCCGGGGGATCGCCGAGCAGGAACATGTGGTCGAAATCACGCACCACCTGCCCCAGCACCAGAGCCGGATCGGGGTCCATGGGCTCGGCCAGGATGCGCGCCCGCAGAGCGGGGTCACGCAGGCGCTGCAGGCGCTCGGCCAGGGGCAGCTCGGCGACCTCACGGTACCCCGCCGTGGTGTAGAAGGGGTTCAGGGTCAGCTCCAGCCCCAACAGCATGCCAATTGCCCGAGGCATCACCTGGCCCTTGACCACAATGCCCTCGGCATTGCTCTCGGCCAGCTCCCCCAGCAGTCGGGGCCAGACGTAGGGACCCTCGTTGCCGGTGCCGATGGAGAAGGTCAGCGGGCGCCCCGAGCGCTCGGCCAGCTCCCGCAGAATGCCGGTCTCCTTGTCGGGCTGATGGATGTCCTCGACGATCTGAAAGACCCCCCGCCCTTTCCTGCCCAGGGTGTCCGCCAGGGCCAGCAATTCTTCATTGCTGGCATCCCTGGTGGGGATGGGCCTGCCATCGCTGGAGCGGTGGAACAGGGTGCGCGAGGTGGCGATGCCCATGGCGCCGGCATCCAGCGCCTCCTCGAGCAGGGCACACATCTGTCGGATGTCGTCCTCGGTGGCCGGCTCGCGGCTGGCACCCCGCTCGCCCATGACATAGACCCGCAACGCCGCGTGGGGCAAGTAGCCGGCCACGTCCATGTCGTATTCCCGCGATGCCAGCAGGTCCAGGTATTCGGGATAGCTCTCCCAGGTCCAGGGCAGCCCCTCGGCCAACACCGGATAGGGGATGTCCTCCACGCCATCCATCAGGCGAATCAGCGCGTCGCGGTCTTCGGGCCGACAGGGTGCAAAGCCCACCCCGCAATTGCCCATGATGGCCGTGGTCACGCCGTGGCAGGACGAGGGCCGAAGGCGATTTTCCCAGGTCACGTGGCCATCGTAGTGGGTGTGCACATCGACAAACCCGGGCGTGACCAGCAACCCGTCGGCGGCGATCTCCTCCGCACCGCGTCCAAGTTCGGGACCAACCGCCGCAATTTTGCCGCTCTGTACCGCCACATCGGCCTGGAAGGGCTCCCCACCGGAGCCATCCAGAACCGTTCCTCCTCGAATGACCAAATCGTAGTTGTTCACGCTCCTTGTACCTCCCCTTTTTCGATCAGGCGCCCCATCCGGGCAGTGCCGCGGAGGGTGCTGCGCTGGACAATCCGCACTTCGTCCACCGGATGGCCGAAGGCCATGTGTTGGGTGCGCCGGTTGTCCCAAACGATAATGTCATCGTCCTGCCAGTCGTGGATGTACTGAAATTCGGGCTGCAGGGTGTGTTCGATCAGCTGCTCAATCAGCGCATCGCTCTCGACCTCGGGCAGACCGAGGATGGACTGGATGTTCAACGTGCTGAGATTGAGAATCCGCTGTCCCGTTTCAGGGTGAATCCACACCAGCGGATGGGCGACCGGCGGAAAGTCTGGAATGTCTTTGAGCGCGGCGCTGATCAGCCGGCCCTCTGGCCGGTTGAAGCGCATGCCGCTCAGGTCCCGGGTAAAGTGATAGCGCGCTTCCAGCCCCTCAATGCGGGCCTTGAGGGCATCGCTCAGAGTCTCCCAGGCCTTGGCAGTATCCACCCAGCCGGTCTGCCCACCGTGTTCGCTGTTGCGCACCATGCGCAGCACCGCCCCTGCATTGGGCGTGGTGGTGAACGCCAAATCCGTGTGCCATGGAATATGTCCATAGGTAGCCACGCCATCGAGCTCATAGACGGGTCCGGTCAGCCCGCCCTCGTTGCTCAGCTGGATCAGCTCGGGGTATCCCGGCAGACGGAAATGCTCAATGGGGTGAGGCTCCAGTTCGCCGAAGCAGTGGGACAGCTCCAGCAATGCTTCCGGCGAGGTGCCAAGGCCACGAAACAGCACCACGCCTGCATCCAGCCACAACCTGCGCAGTGCGCGGGCAGTCTCTTCGGCAATCCCCGCTTCCAGATCCAGCCCGACGACTTCCACCCCCACGCCGCCAGACAGCGGAGTCACTTCGAAATCCATGGCTTTCCCTCCTGTATACCGCATCCATGTCGCATCAAGCACACTCGAGCTGCTACGGCAGCCAATGCGGCGTAAATGTGAAGAGACGGGCATGACGACCTGCTCTTCAATACAATACTGCTCGCCTTTCAAGCTCTGCCTTCAGGACGCCAGTCCGATCAATGCAAAGGCACTATACCCCGCTCTAACCGGCGTCCACATAACACAAATGCACTACCTGCCCAGGGCCGGGACGGTCCGCCTGATCCATTCGCGTTATACTGGAGTCGTGTTCCGGCGGGCGGTCCAGCCGGGCCGAGCTTATGCTGTGAGATGAGCTCGGCTCTGCCGGAATACGGACTGACCGGGGCGAGTCCTGAACCGGGCCTGGATGGTTCCCAGCTTCAGGAAAGTCTGCAGGTTGCAGCCAGTCAGCAATGTGTGCCAACTGCAGAGCAAAGCGGGTATGACTCCCGTTCGCCCCATTCGGCCTCCGCGCTTGCTGGAATCAAAACATGAACCTGCCCGAGACCATGATTTCTACGCTGTTCAGCAGCCTGACAGGCCAGCCACCATGGCTGGATTTCCTGCAGGAGCTCGAGCATTATCTCGACGGCCACCATGCCACCATGGTGCTGCGACGCCCGCGGCTGGGCGACCCCGGCGTTCTGATTTCCACACAAAGCAACACTGCAGCGCTGATTCTGCTGCAACAGAGCCTGTTTCAGGAGTCTCCCTTCCTGGACCTGCCCAACGATGAGATCTGCATTCTCAGCGAAATGATGAGCAAGCGGGAGCTGGCAACGCTGCATGGCCGTTTCTATACCTATATCCAGGACTACGGCGCAGCTGAAGACCTGCTGGGAATAAATCTGGAAGAGCCCGAAACCGGCATGATCTTCCGCCTGCGCTGTGCACGCCTGCGTGGACAGCCGGCTTTCACCGAGGAAGACCGGCACCGGTTGGCTGTCCTGGTTCCGTGGCTTCGCACCGCCATCAATCTTTATGCCAGGCTTGCACGGCGCAAGTACCAGCTAAGTCTCGCCGATGTGACCGAAGAGCATCTTGCAATCGGCTCTCTGCTGTTGGGCGAGCGCGGTCAGGTCTTGATCACCAACCCAGTCTCTGAGCTGGTTCTGCAGAATGCAGATGGCTTACTGCTTGGAAAAGAAGGGCTGCTGCGCTGCAGTATGCACGAGGACCACCGCCGCCTGCAGGCCAGCCTGAATCGCCTCAAGCGGGAGGAGACGCTACAGACGGTTGAATCCATACAGATCGCGCGACCGGATGGCCGTAGCTGGAGCCTGTTGCTGCGCCGCATTCTGCCCCAGCCGGGCATCGAAGAGACCGCTTCGGCCACGACCCTCCTACTGTTTCGCGACCCCGCCGGAACCCGGGAAATTTCAGAGCGCCTGCTGATGGAGCTGTTTGGCCTGACGAAGGCCGAAGCCATGCTGGTCCGACGGCTGGTCGAGGGGGACAGCCTCACTGAGGCCGCCGAGCGCCTTGGCCGCTCCAGGCATACGGCGCGCGTGCAGCTCGCCACCGTCTTCTCCAAGACGGGAGTCAATCGCCAGGCCCAGCTCATCATCGAGGTCCTGCGCACCGTCCAGCAGATGTGGGCCCTGCCCGACCGGGAAGACGGCGACAAGGACTAGGCAAAAGCCTTCCAGCCTTCGGAAACAGAGCTCGGCCCAACGCCTGCTGTCGTCCTGCCAGCCCCTCAGCCAAACATCCGGATTGGCTCCAGGGCCCGCAGGTCCACCTCGATCAGATATGGGCCCGCTGTCGCCAGGGCCCTCTTCAGAACCGCCTCGAACCCGGCGGCGCTCTGCACCTGCTCGCCGGGCATGCCCATGGCCCGGGCCAGCGCGACAAAGTCGGGGGTGTGCAGATCCACTGCGTACTCGCGCCCTGTGCTGAGGCGCTGCAGCTCTCTCAGCACACCGTATCCCTGGTCGTTGAAGACGCAGAGAATCAGAGGCAGCTGCTCCTGCACGGCGGTAGCGATTTCTGCAATGTTCAGCATTACCCCCCCATCTCCGTGCAGAGCCAGGGTCGGGCGGTCCGAACCGATCGCCGCACCGATCGCCAGGGGCAGAGCCGGGCCGATTGCCAGACCGGTGCTGTAGTGAGCCAGACGCGGCAGAGCAAAGTTCAAAAGGTAGTGGCCCCAGGTATTGACCGTGATGGTGGCATCCCCCACCACCGGGCTGTCCACGGGGCGCAGACGATTGAGAGCGCCAACGATCTGCTCATGATCACGCCCCACCATTTTTTCAGCACCCTGGATCAGCTGGGCGCGCAGCTGAGCAGCTCGTTCAAGAAACAGCCCGTCCCGGGTGCCGTCGCCCTCCCGCGGCAGTCGTTTCAGCAGCTCCTCCATACCGCGGGCAGCGTCGCCCACCAGCGCCGTGCTCACCGCGTAGTTGCGTCCGATCACCCCTGGATCTGCATCCAGATGGATGAGTTTACCGGGCATGGGCTGTTGCCAGTACTGACTGGCGACCGCCTGAAAACGGGTGCCGACTGCCAGCACGAGATCGGCCTCTGCCAGCAGCTCATTAAAGGCCGGAACATTGGTCTGGCAACCGACGTACAGAGGATGGTCATGGGGCAGAATTCCGCGCCCATTGAGACTGCTGACCACGGGTGCAGACAGGGTCTCTGCCAGCTGGCGCAGCTCACCTGCAGCGCCGACACCGCCACCCCCCACCCAAATTAACGGGCGCCGTGCCTGTGCCAGCGCCGTCGCCGCCTCGTCGAGGGCTGCAGAGTCAGGTGCCTGGGGCGTCGGCGGAGACCAGGTGATTGGCAGCGCGGCGGTCTCGGCCAACAGCAGATCCGTGGGGATCTCACAGGCACCCGGCTGCGGACGCCCGGTGTGGATGTCGGTGATCACATGCTGCAGGACCCGCGCGATGTCCTCGACATGCCGCACCAGCTCCGTGGTGCGGGTGACGCTGCGCAGCATGGCGGTCTGGCCTTCGGCATCGTGAATATAGCCCCTGCCCTTGCCCAGGTGGATGGTATCGACCTGGGTGGTAATCAGCAGCACTCGCGACGAGGCGAACCCGGCTTCATACAGTCCCTGGATGGCATTGGCCGTCCCCGGCCCGGTACTGACCACCGCCACCCCCAGGCGCCCGGTAGCCCGGGCATAGCCATCGGCAGCATGCACTGCGCCCTGCTCGTGTCGCGTGCCCACCACGCGAATGCCGCCATGGCGGCAGAACGCATCGTACAGCCCCAGGTTTTGCTGGCTGGGAATGCCAAAAACACACTCCACACCAGCTGCCCTCAGAGTATGGTAAACGGCGTCTCCGCCAGTCATGGTCTTCATGATCAATCAGGCCTCAACGGCAAGGGTTGTCCGGTTGTGGATCAACGCTATGGCGAACAGGGAGAGAGTCATCAGGGCGATCAATGCAATGAACAGACTGCGGTAGTTGCCAGTGAGGTCGAACAGCCAGCCCGACATTACCGGAGCCGAGGCCCCGACAGCGCCCGCGAGCAGCGCCACGGCGCCCATAGCTCGCGCGTACAGACGAAGATCAAACAGCTGGCCGATCAGCGCACTCCAGCAGGGCGTCAGCCCGCCGCCACTGATGGCGACAATGGCCGTGGCAATGGCCAGGCCGGTGTACGTCTGTGCTGTCAGGTAGGCAGCCATGGCCACCATGCTGACCAGCACCAGCCCAGCAAAGACCCAGCGGGTATCCACCAGATCACACAGGCGACCGATGATGGGACTGAAGACCATGCCCACGACGGCATAGAGAGAGACCAGCAGGGCGGCCTGCTCTCGCGGTGTGCCGATGTCTCGGGCAAACAGGGACAGGCTGCCCAGTATGGTGGTAAACATCGCGACCAACACAGCGATGCCCAGACCGATGAGCCAGAAGTTGCGGTCGGCCAGAATTTGCGACAGCCAGCTGGAACCGGTGGCCAGATCCGCATCACCTGAAGGCGAGATCGAGGAAGAGCGCAGAGGGTCGCCGTCGGGTGCAAGCCCTCGATCCGCGGGATAATCCACGATGGTCCAGTAGGCCAGTAGGGGAATTACAATGGCCACGAAGAGCCCGATAGCCTGGGCGGCGAAGCGCCAGTCAAAGGCCTCGATCAGAGAAGCCAGCAAGGGTGGAATGGTGAATCCGCCCAGCTGGGTGCCGAGGGCAGCAATGCCGATGGCCAGGCCTCGATGGCGCAGAAACCAGCGCGACAACAGCACCGAGGCCGACAGCATACCCAGGGCAGCCAACCCAAGGGAGACCAGCAGGGTGTAGGCAGCCACGAAGCCCCAGGCAGAAGGAGTGAGCGAGATTGCCCAGAACCCGAGCCCCATCACCAGCGCAGTGACCACCATGGTCCACCGGATCGAAGCTCGATCCAAAATGGTACCCAGAATCGGCGCCGCCACCGCTGTCATGATGCCCTGCCCGGTCATCGCCAGCATTACCAGGGCACGACTGGCTGCGAACTCCGCTTCGATCTCACCAGCAAAAATGGAGAAAGAATAAATGCTCGCACCGGTGGCAATGGCCTGGATGAGGAGGCAGACCAGAACCAGCCACCAGCCATAGAAGACCTTGCTGCGAACTCCCGAACCAGGCCTCATGACGCTGCACCGACATGCTGTCGCTTAGGTGAAGCTACCGATAGAGGTCGCCTGACTTTCCAGCACCCAGCCGATCCAGACAACCCATCTCCCTCAATCCGCATCACGCTGGACCTCGGCCCCATCTGCACCGCACTCTGGATGTACATAGCCACCTCCCGTCGCTGTCGTCCGGGCTTCCGATAGGAGATGGTAATGGCGGTATTTCCACCCCACCCCGCAGGTTTCCTGACCCTCCCAGCAGCTCACAGGAGGAGGTCTTCAGCAGCGCCGACACCCCCCTGGAGAACCTAGAGAACCCGCGTTTCCCTCAGCAATCCACCCTTGGGTCCTACCTGCTTCATGGGCAGCCACATTCAGCAACAAATCGACCCACTACGACATAGCTCATTGATTATTAATATTAATCAGGAGTCCACAGGCAGCCAGCCAAGAGCCTAGTTTGAACCCTGCGCGCGACTCCAAACAGGGATCATAGCGAATTCGCGGCGCATCGGTCTTAGTACATTTGACGTATGTCCGGCACAGAGCGAACCGCTACTCTGATCATGGCCCCGCAAAACGAACGATGCCTCTACAAATAATAAACGGACCTGCTTGCCATGCCTCAAACCCTACTGAACTACACTTCTCATCCATCACACTCCATTCGACCCTTGGCTCTCGCCGTCGCCATGCTTGCAGCCAGCCAGGTTCAGGCCCAGGGCCTGGAGGAAGTGGTCGTCACCGCCCAGAAACGCGAGCAATCGCTCCAGGAGGCGCCCATCGCAATCAGTGCCTTTGATCAGGGTGAGCTCCAGCAGCGCGGCATTCGTACCTTGGTCGACCTGGGCAGCATCGCGCCAAACGTCAAGGTTGCTCCGCTGCCCACCAATACCGCCAAGGCAACCGTAGCCATACGCGGCTCGGTGACCATCAACCCCGCCATTTACTGGGAGCCCACGGTAGGCATTTACCTGGATGGCGCCTATGTGGGCAAATTCTCCGGCAATGTCTTCCGACTGGCAGAGGTGGATCGAATCGAGGTGCTTCGTGGCCCCCAGGGCACGCTATTCGGGCGCAACACCTCAGGGGGTGCGGTCAGTGTGATCACACGCAAGCCGAGTGGCGAGCTGGGTGGGCGCCTGCTCGCAGGCATCGGAAACTACAACCATACCGAGCTCGAGGGCAGTCTCGACCTACCGCAACTTGAACTGGGCAAGGTCGGCAATCTGAAAAGTCGCCTCAGCGCCTCATGGGACGAGCGCGACGGCTACTATGACAACGTCAACCCTGCGCCGGGAACCACCATTACTCACCCTTTCAGTGGCGATCCGCTCCCGGCCAACCCGCGCGGTGCCGCCAGAGACAGCAATGCAGCGAAGAGCACCATTGCTCGACTCGATCTGCTGTGGGATGTCAACGAACAATTCTCAGCTCGCTATTCCGTGGACTATGCCGACGTCAAGAACACGCCGGCCAAGCCACAGCTGACTCACCTCGACACCAGCGACCTGACCTTCGGATTTTCGCTGCCTGCAGAGCTGGCCCAGTTTCTCAGGCCGGACAACAAAAACGTCCGGGCCAACTCGCTCGATGCCGATGTCTACGAAAAGTTTGATTCCACCAGCCACACCCTGACCCTGGACCAGGACTTGGGCAATTCGGATCTTCTCGGCAATGCCGCATTGAAGTACATCGCCAACTACCGAGAGCTGGATTTCAAGCAGAGCCTGGACAATGACGGCACTCCCTATGCGATCTATCACACCAAGGTGGATGAAAGCTACTCTCAGCAATCCCACGAACTACAGCTCACCGGCTCTCGGGAACGCCTGAATTATGTCCTGGGCCTGTACTACTTCGAGGAAGATGCCAGCACGAAGAACCCCCTGCAGCCTCTGAATGAATTCTTCGGCCCCAATGTGGTGAACAACTCCTATGGCCTGGATTCCAGCCAGATTGCTGCCTACGGTCAGGCCGACTGGACCCCGCCCGTGCTGGAGGATCGGTTGACCATCACCGCCGGCCTGCGCTGGACCACTGAAAAGAAATCGGTCTCCATCGGCCACCCGGACGACAACCCGCCCTTCTTCGGCAAGAATTCCGACCGGTACCGCAGCGTCGCTCCCACACTGATTTTCAGCTATGAGTTCAGCGACCACTTCAACGCATATGCCAAGTATGCGAGAGGCTGGAAATCCGGCGGCTTCAATGGGGAGGCAGGTAGCCTGGAAATTTTCAACGAGGGCTTCGACCCCGAAAAGATCGACTCCTGGGAAGTCGGTTTCAAGAGCCGCTGGCTGGACAATACCCTACAGCTCAATGGTGCGGCCTTCTTCAACAAGGAAAAGGACATTCAGCTTTCGGTCTTTACCCCCAGCGAGGGCAAAGTGACTTCGGTCATCCGCAATGCCGGGCGGTCAGAGAAAAAGGGTCTGGAACTGGAAGTGATCTACCTGCCCATCGCCGACCTGATGCTGACGGCCAACTATGGCTACCTCAGCTCCAAGTTCACCCGCTTCCTCGAGTACGACCCGGTGCTGGACAGAACCGTCAACGTGGCCAGCCAGCGCTATACCCAGTACACGCCCAAGCACACCGCCAACCTGAGCGTGGAGTATACGCTGCTGCGCTCCAGCCATGGCGACCTGCTGGCTCGGCTCGATTACAGCTACAACCATGATTACACGCCTTACGTGAAACCCGAGCAGAAAGCGGTGTCCGACATCAAGGGCTATGGCATTGTGAATGGGCGTCTCAGCCTGGCCAACATCCCCCTCAGCACCGGTCAGTTGCAGGTAGCTCTATGGGGTAAGAACCTGCTGAACAAGGAGTATCGCCTGAACACCCTGCCCTTCGGACCGCTGACCACCAGTTTCTTTGGCAACCCCCGCACCTACGGGCTGGAAGCTCAATACCAGTTCTAAGTAGTGGGTAAAGAGCTCCGGCCCCGCCGTGGCCCGCCGCAGGGTGTAGGGGTCCACGGATCCGGGGCGCGGCTCAAGCGTTATTTCCCGCTGCGCTCTATCACGCTGGTTGGCTCTTGGCGGGGTGCCGCGAAACCGACGCCGCACCCCGACT
>Ga0209487_1002242_pt1 | contig 15816 bp, 15 predicted proteins | sample Poulit2012_FD_187524 | JGI IMG/M metagenome (GOLD analysis project Ga0209487, IMG submission 187524) | Agricultural soil microbial communities from Georgia to study Nitrogen management - Poultry litter 2012 (SPAdes) (version 2) | ecosystem: Environmental > Terrestrial > Soil > Agricultural land... | reverse complement strand
TTCCTGCGGAGCTAGAAATTCTGAACAGGCACCATCCTGTTCAGGCCGATATTTTAAAAATCGGACACCACGGCTCCTCATCTTCTTCTTCCATCCCTTTTATAGAGGAAGTCAATCCGCAAGCCGCTATCTACTCGGCAGGCAGAGATAACACCTACGGCCATCCCCATTTCGAGGTAATCAGCAGATTACTTGATAGAGACATTGGCGTTTACGGTACAGACAGGAATGGAACGATGCGACTCTTCTCAGATGGCCAGACCTACACCCTAAGGAATGATCAGCGTATACTTTCCAGAGGTACACTCTCTAAAATGGTGCTCTATGATCCCTAACACATCATAAAAAACACAATATGCAGACGAAAAAAGCAGTGGTTGAAAAAATTTCAGAGGAGACCATTACCCTTCTGATGGGTGAGGAGGAGAGAGAGATGATTATAGAAAGAAATCCTGATCTCTTTCCGAAAGAGCTGAAAGCGGGAGAGTGGCTGGAGTTGGAGATGGAGGAGGGTGCCATACTTTCGGTTCGGGTCGATAGAACGGAAACTGATCAGGTGAAAAAGAGAATTCAGGAAAAAATGGAGCTGTTGCGCAGAAGGGCTCGGGAGGATGAAGAGAGACAGGATGAGGAAGATCAGGAGCATCCGTAGCTGGGGACGACGACGGGATTTACCTGAACTATCGGCGTCAGATGGTGAGCATTTCAGGGGTAGCCCAAACACCAACCGTATCCTCTATTTGTAATGTCATCCTTCCATATGTAAAGATCCCATATCAGGGTTGAGATCTTCGGCAGAAACAAAATCTGTTGAATCCATTTAAAAATGACTCATCATACCTACGAAATCAAAAGAGAACATTATGCCTGATCAACATGCATCCTCCAATAACACCCCCTATAGTGAAGAAGATCTGGAGTACTTTCGCAAGCTGCTACTAAATGAGCAAGCTGAAACCAGAGATGAAATTGAAGAATTGAAACAATCGCTTGAAAACCAAAATTCGATGGAAGATGAAAGGGCTTCCTCTCAGCATCACCATGCTGGTAATGTCGGTTCGGAGGAGCAGGAAAAGGAGAGGCTCTATCTGATGAATGAAAGAAAACGAGAAAAACTGGAGGAGATCAATGCAGCGCTGAGCCGCATCGATAATGGCACCTACGGGGTATGTGAGGCCTCAGGTGATCGAATTGACAGAGAGCGTCTTGAGGCGGTGCCTTATGCCAGGAAAAGCATTACAGATGAGAAAAAGAGAGCACAGAATGCCCGCAATGGAAACGCCGGATCTGATTCAGACGCCTGAGACAGGTAAATCGGGGGGTGTTGAGATGGCACACCCCCCCTGGAATTTTCGATGACTTTCCGACGATTAGGTAAGGGTCGGGCCTGGTGGAGTTCGACGCTCATATCCATAATGGTCATATATGGAATGAATGAACTCTGTATCAGCATGAATCGGCCGGTTGCTCTTGTCGAACCCGGGAGCGTTTTCCAATTTTTTCTTGTCGATATCCAGGGTGATGGCGCTCCTCCTGTCAGAGAATCCAAGAGCTTCAACAGGTATTGCAAAATGCTTATCTCCAATGCCTAAAAAGCCGCCAAATGAAAGTACAGCGTAGGCGATGGTTCCGTTTTCCGGGTCGAACATAATGTCTTCAATTTCTCCGACATGTTTGCCTTCCAGGTTTTCTACTTTGGTTCCGGTTAACTCTGAGGTTGCAACAATGTATGGTTTCATAACTAAGTGGTTTTGATATTAATTGATTCCGTCTCTCACTCTTCTTGATGAATGGGTGACTTCTTTTTCTATTTCTATAAGATTAGAGGGTACGTGTTCCTTTGCTGCTTATAGGAAATAGTGTACTATTTTTGTAGTTATTTTTGTTACGACCAAAAAGAGAAAGCTGATTCTAAGTGTAACGGTTGATGCTGCAATACGTTACGGGATGCTTGCATACCCTGACGAAATCGGCTCGCTTAATTTTCCCGAAAAGGTTGAAACAATTGCACCTCTCATCTCTACAAAAGCATACAAGAGATATAGAATCATAACAGATCCTGGCAGTGGTGGCACCCGAAAAGCTGTCATCTTTAACCAGAGAGGTCATTGCACACGGTAGTCAGAGCGTGCGGCACTACTTGCCGGTAGTCGAAGATGGCCCTATTGCAGATGTGCGAGGTGACAGAGACCGGCAAGAGTATCGGCAAGACAGGCCAACGCCAAATTATAACCATTCATTTAGACCGTCATGGCTGAAAAAAAAGAAAGAGAAAAGTTCAAGCCCATACAAGAGGAGTTTATTGGGGATGGAATCAGTGACATGAGTAAGGGCAAAGAGGAGGGTAGTAGTCAAAGCCCTTCTCAAAAAAGTAAACAATCTCCTTATGAAGAGAGATCGCTTGAAAATCTTCGCAAGGAGGCGCGTGAACGTGGCATCAACGGTTCTGCAACGATGGAAAAAGCTGAGCTTGTCAATGCACTTGCAGGCAGGCCGCAACCGGATGCTCAGAAGGTAAACAAGGGCCATGAAAATGAAAAAAATAAAGTTTGAGGAGAGCAAACTATGGATAGAGAAAAAAAATTGATAGCAGCATTGCGAGAGTGTGAATCTGCTGCAATGACCTGTGCAACCCAATGCCTGAGGGAAGAGGAGGTGTCCATGCTGGCGGACTGTATCCGGACAGACCTCTCCTGTGCTGATTTCTGTAATTTTACAGCCCGGCTTCTCCTTCGTGAGGAGCCACGGGCCGTCGATCTGGTCAAAATCTGTATGGAGGTTTGCAGAGAGTGTGCAGAGGAGTGTGAAAAGCATGAGCACGATCATTGTAAAAAATGTGCCGGAGCCTGCAGAGAAGGTGAAAAACATTGCAGAGAGTATCTTGGAAACCTTTGAGGATGTTCACAGCATATCGTTGATTAAGTAAAACTAAAACTCAAAAGAGAACGCTGATATGAAAGAGTCAAATGAGATAAAGGTTGCCATTCTGGCAACAAACGGATTCGAAGAAGTGGAAGTCACAGAACCAAGAAAAGCGCTGGACGATGCAGGGATGAAAACCCATCTGGTTTCTCCTGAAGAGAATACCATAAGGGCGTGGGACGAGAGCGATTGGGGGGAAGATTATGAAGTCGATGTACCTTTAAAGAAGGCAGATAGTGGGACGTATGATGCCCTTTTCCTCCCCGGAGGAGTTCTTAACCCAGACAAACTTCGCATGAACCAGGATGCCATTCAGTTTATCAATGAATTCCTGGATGCTGAGAAACCCATAGCTGCGATATGCCACGGGCCGCAACTGTTAATAGAGACGGGCAAGTTGGATGGTGTAGATATGACATCATACGCAGCAATCAAAACAGATGTTAAGAATGCCGGGGCAAACTGGACAGATGAAGAGGTGGTTGTTGATGAAGATAAAAAGTTGATCACCAGCCGTTCCCCGGATGATATTCCTGCATTCAACAAAAAGATGGTGGAAAAATTTCGTGAATTCTGTTCTGTAACGGCAAGGCAGGAGTCTTAACGGCTCAGCCATCCCGAGCCTGGAACTTCTCCAATCCTTTGGCCGGGATCTTGCCCTTATGGAACCTATACTCCTGACTCTGAGGGTGAAAAAGGAGTGGGGGGGGCTCCTGCTGTGTCGTCTCGGCAGGGGAGAACCTCTGCCGGGCAGAAGCCTTTAGCTCTCACGGGCTGTTTCAGTACCCGGAGTTGCCGGGTTCCTAGGTGCGTAAGCTATGGCTTGAGATGGTCTCCTTCCCTCCCGTCATAGGGAGGGGGATTTCTCTTTCTTAAAGTTAGATGGTTGGATGCTAAAGGTACGAAACCAGAGCCAGATCCCGGGGAGAAGAGGAAGAAGGGCAGCTACCGTCACCCACGTGTACACCCCCGGCGGCATCAGCCATGCCGGCCAGTATCCGCTGATCATGGCAAGGGTCAGTAAAACGGAGAGTACACAGAGGGAAAAAACTATTTTGGCAAGGCGGTCCTGCAGAGGATGGAAACGATCTATAAGCGTAAGGGATGCGATGCCTAACAGATGAATATGGAGATAGAGTATCCGGACACCCTGTTCACCGGGCCAGATATCCACTGGCATCACAGCGATAATCAGGGCGGCTGCTTTAATGGTCAGCAGCAGGCCTGTGGTTTTCAGCAAAAAAGTATGGAAGATGTTGTGCCTGTACATCAGTCGAAGATTCAGTATTAATGAGATCGAAATGAGTATCAGGCCGGCATAGGCAGCGATCAGCATGGAAGGGGTCAACAGGGCTCGATTCAGACTGAAGGGGAAGACCAACATGGATCCAAAGAGAATTGGATTCCATAGCCATCCGGATCTCAATTCGGAAGCTGGGACCTCTGCCCTGTCCCAGATCAGCCCCAGAACTCCAAGTGTTACCCACCCCTCGGTAAAAACGCCAAGGAAGAAGTGGGTCATCGATGTTGCAAAAAGAGGGTTGTCAATATCGGTAAATTGAAAAACAGACACTCCCCACGCCCCGAGTGAGCTGATGAGCAGGGTGACCAGTGCAGCATCAAAAAAGACGAGTGCTGGCCTGTTGCTGCTCTGTCTGCGGTTTACATACCATAGGACGGCGAACCAGTACCATGTGATCATCACCAGCCCGGAGATGATCGCCGCCAGGGGCAGCCTGAGGGATGCCACAGGTACCGCATGATAACCGAAAAGCAGGAAAAGTGGGTAGGACAGAAATCCAAGGCCGATCATTGTATATAGACAGGGCTTAAAACCTGCCGGTGTTTTCTCGTTCTCCCCATCTCCAAGTGCGGCGACCATCCAAGAGAGCAGAGGAGGCGTGATCCAGTTAAAAAACATCAGATGGGAGTGAGCATGGCGGATATTGGCAAATCCGAGATCTCCCGGAAGCGGATAGAACAAGCCATAGCGGTAGAGGAATCCGGTAAATGCGGCGACTAAGAAACTGAAAAGGGACAGTTGCCAAATTCTTTTCTGCAAGGCTTATCACTCCGTTTAGAGATTCTACCAAGGGGAACTACCTATTCAACTTTGAAAGGAAGATCTGATCGGCAGTCGTAAATCTCACAGTGATTGTCTGCCGGTGGATCCCAGATCTGCAATTCAAGAGAGGCGGGAGCCGGAGCTCATACCCCTATGCCCATCGGGCCATACTCCAAAATAGGGAATGGATATAAATTTTCTAAGAATTTGGAAAAAGCACGGCACGGCCGGCCACCTTTTGTGGACCTGACTTTAAGACGTTACAGCAGAGCGATTCTGTTTGGCGGGCAGCCGCCACCCCAACACTTTACCGGGGGTGAGCGGCCACGAGATCAACGATAGGCCGGACAGTAAAGAAGAACGCTTACTGATCCCACCAGACGGGGCTGACGGTCATTTCATCATTGCCCTGTTTTGATGCATTTTCATTGTTGGTAGAGCGTTCAGATTCAGGATACATGAATCGGAGAGGCCTCTCATTTTGACCGATACCTGATGCTGCTGAATTGGGGAACTCAGGCCATCCGAGACGCCGGTAATCATTCCACGCTTCAATATTGCTGATGGAGTTCAGGGCCAGCCACTTTTGGCCGATAATCCGCTCGATTTTGTCGGGCGCCGTTTGATAAATCACACTCTCCTGATTCAGGTACTCATCCAGCAAGCTTTCATCAATCTCTGTCTGCCTGAAGGATTCCAGAATGGCACTCTTGTAGAGGCGGTCCGCAGACTCGCTGATCCACCCCCTTTCCGCTGCTTCGGCCTGAAGAAAGAGGCTTTCGAATGAGGAGAAGAGAATATTGGGCTGTTCCGGACTTTTGAAAATTCCGGCAGGCCTGTGGCCGTTCTCTTCAGGGCCCAGAAAGGCGGATGTGTTTTCAGGATGATAGCGCGGGTCAGATGTGTTTTCATTTCCGAAAATCACCCCGTTGAATTCGCCGTCGATAGCAATATAGAGCTGCCGGATCCGCGGGTCATTTCGTGTTTGATACTGTTCAATCAGGAACTCTGTAGGACGAATATAGTGATGTACGGATGTGGTACTTCCTCCCTGGTCGCGATAGAATTTGGTATAAAAGTTGTTGGGCTGGGAGGAAGAGTACCCCGGATTCACCGTTACGGTTTCTCCTTCCGACAGAAAACCGGAACCTTCCGCCATGATTTTGTCAATTTCAGTTTGAATATAGGAGTCGTTGCCTGTTTCACTTTGGCGAATCAGTGCACGCAGTTTGATGGTATTGCCAAACCTGGCCCACATCACACGATTCCCTTCAAACAGAATGTCATCCTCGCGCCCTCCCGAGAGGTTAGCAGAAATTTTTACCTCTTCAATTCCCAAAGAGATCAGGTCGATCGATTTCCGGTATACCTGCTCTCCATCCTCATAGGAAGGAGTGGGATTGGACGTCCCCTGCAAGGCGTCATCGAAAGGGATGTTGTTATAAAAATCGACCAGTCGCAGAAAGTGCCATCCCTGCATAATTTTCGCAGCACCGGAGTAGAAGAGATCATTTTTTTCATCAGCCTCCGATTTGATCAGTTCATAATAGAGAAGGTTGTTGAAACTCTCTTCCCAGACTGGGATCCCATCTCTCTGATTCCGTATGGAGGGGCCGTTATAGGTTTTTAAATCGTAATATTGATTGCTGCCATCGGAGTTTGTCCCCCAGTATCCGCCCCAGAATCCCCCGATGATATTCATCTGATCAGATTCTTGAATGGCAGTACTTAGCAGAGCCGCCGGAAATTTGTGCCGGAGGCCAAGATTGGTAGAGCCGGGAGCATTGGGATTGTCATTTACGTTCAGAAAGTCTTCACACCCTGACATTAACGGCAGGAAAAGAAGGGTGGCGATAACAATAAAGAAAGATCTCATTCTGGTCATCATGTGTTGAGAGGTTCCGGGCTGATTCTGCCATTTGCAAGAAGGCCCGGACAGTTACAATGTTTAGTAGTCTACAGATTAAAATTTCATGTGGATGTTAAACCCAAAGTTTCTCATGGGCGGTATATGCCGGAAACTGACATATCCGTCTGTCTGATTGTACATATACTCCGGATCTGCGAAATCATTGTCGGGATGGGTAATCATAAAGAGATTGGTCCCGACGATCCCGACCTTCACTTCCCTGAAGGGGGAGTCGATCAGCCAGGAGGCAGGCAGGGAATAACTGATCGCCAGCTCGCGAAGCTTGAAAAAGTCGGAGGGTGCGGCGGTATTTCGCTGAATGTCGCCCTGCGCACTCCAGAAGGCCTTGCCACCTCCCGATGTGTAACGATCTTTGTTCTCCACATAAACGCCTTCTTCTACTTCAATAACCGAGTTGGGCCAGATAAAAGGTTCCCGGTTATAGCGAGCAGTCTCGGGGTGAGTGCCCGCAGTGTACATACGGGGGATCACCTCGGAGTAGAACCAGCCGCCCATACGCCAGTCGAACTGGGCATTCACCGAAAACCCTTTATAATGGAACCGGCTGTTTATACCCATGGTATAGGGTGGAACAAGCGTGCCCAGCAAGGTATTGTCGATCGCCTTGACAGGGTCCCCGTTCTCTCCCACGACCACTCTGCCCTGCGGATCCCTCTTATAATCACTCACCATCAAGCTCGGAAACTGCTCTCCCAGCACGATGAATGATTGCCTGAAGTTCTGACGGATCTGAAGACCTTCGTAGAGCTCTCTTACCACATTATAGGTATAGGCAAAGTTAAACCCGGCATTCCACTGGAGATTCTGATTTCTGATGATATCCCCTGAAAGATTCAGTTCAATAATGTCATTGGTCATTCGTCCGGCGTTCACCAGGGCACTGTTGTATCCGGTTGCCCGGGAAGTAGAGGCGTCAAAAATCTGTCCGTCAGAATCTGAATAGACATAGGTGGCGCCCAGATGCAAGCGGTGGTCAAAAAAGCTGGTCTCAAGGCCAACTTCCCATGAAGTAACAAACTCCGGCTTAATATTGGGGTTCGGGTTTGAAAGGCCGGGGTAGAAGCCGGTCAACCCATCGTAGGGAAACCCGTTATTCTGGGTGTAGGAGTTATTGAGCTGATAGGGGCTTAAGGTCACGTTTCCGGTCTTGTTCCACGAACCATAAAGTTTGGCAAAGGAGAGGGGACGGAAGTCCCGGAGCTGCGGTATGGCATCTGTCAGGATCAGGGAGAGACTCACACCAGGGTAGAAGTAGGAGCGGTTGTCCGGTGAAAGGGTGGAGACCCAGTCGTTGCGGCCGGTCAGTGTAAGGTAGAGATAATCATCAAAACCGGTGGTGAGCTCGCCGTAAACCGCCATCGATCGAAACTCCTGAATAGTTACACTGCCATCCAGATTTCCGGAGCGGCTGTCGGGATTCAAAACGTCGGAGTAGAGAAGTTGGTCGGTTCCCAGAGATGTTCTCTTTCTGTAATCCGACCGGACATTCTGGCCCAGGAGCAGATTGGTGCTCACTCTGCCGAAATTCTGACTGAATCTGAGAATCAGGTCACTGTTCAGCTTGGAGTAGGAGGAGGTGCCGTCGGTCAGCGACCCATCCACATTCCGGGTGCCCTCCGCTTCAAATTTACGGGTGAAGTTCCGGTAGTTTTCACTGCTGCTAAAGAGGCCAATACGGTAGATTGCGCTGAACCAGTCTGTGAAGTTGTAGTTCAGCTCTACCAGCCCGTTGATGATGTTTTCTGAACTCTCATTTCGGATGTTGTCGATCATGAAATAAGGGTTGCGGTACCAGCTTCTGGCGGATGTAAAATAGTTGTGAGGGTTGCCCGGTGAATCGGGATTCTCCCAGTCGCGAATCAGATTGTGATTGAAATTGGCTGGATACTGATAAGCACCTACCCAGGGCCCGTCGGGGGTGATATCCTTTCGGTTGTTGACGAAATTGATATTGTATTTGGTGTCCAGATTTCCAAAGGCGCGTGTTCCGTTAAACCGGAGGTTCACACGGTCGTTGGTGTCTTCAGGGATAATGCCCTTCTGGGTGACATACTGTGCGGAGAGAAAATAGGTACTGTTTTCACTGCCTCCAGCAAACGATATGTCGTTCTGGCTGTTCACTCCGGTATTGAAAAGATCTTTTCGCACATCGTGTGAGGGGGCCGCATACCTGATCTGAGGGCGGGTTCCATCGGGGAGCGGGAGCCCAAAATCCCGCATGGAGCCGTCGAAGGCCGGGCCCCACGACTCATACTGGGTAGGGCTGTAGACACCGTCATTACCCTGTCCGTACGTCGTTTGCCTCGGTGGGAGCATATAAACATTGGAGAACGTGGTAGTATGGCTGAAGTTCACCTCAGACTGGCCCGGGTAACCCGATTTGGTCGTAATCATAATAGCACCGTTAACACCTTCGGAGCCATAGAGTGCGGCCGCATTGGCACCTTTCAATACGGTAATACTCTCCACATCATTTGGATTCAGTCTGGAAATGGATGGCACAGGCATTCCGTCCACAACATAGATTGGGTCGTTCGGATCCCGTCCATCCATGCTGTTACTCGATATGCGAGTCAGAGAGCGGGTTCCCCGGAGTCGAATTCGGATTTCCGGGTCCACCTTGCTGTCAAACACGTTGATCCGAAGCCCCGAAACTTTGCCTTGCAGCCCGGTCAGGGGGTTGATGGTTCTTCCGCGGTTGAGCTCTGCACTTCGAACAATCTCAGCGCTTCCTCCCATCTCACGGGAAGGACGTTCGAGCCCCAGGGCGCCGGTCACCACCACTTCACTTAGAAGGAACCGGTCTTGTACCATAGAAATTTCGTAGAGTTTCTGATCCGGCTGAACAGTGAATCTTTCGGTTGTGAACCCGATATAGGAGACAAGGATTACATCACCGGGTGAAGCAGAGAGTTCAAACCAACCCTCACCATCCGTTGTCGTACCAGTGACGGTACCTTCAACGGTCAGGGTGGCCCCCGTCAGGGGGAGTCCGGTATCGGTCTCTTTAACGATACCGGAGATAGTTTGTGCAAAAGAATTTACATTTAAAGAGAACAGGAGCAGAACTCCCATGGCAAGCGATAGTTGTGATTTGGACATTTTAAACAATAATACTCAACCCTTATTTAAACTTGGTCTAAATATAGGGAAAAATGTGGCTTTATAGTCAAGCAGGAGGGGAAATATCTTTTCGCAGTTGTAAATCAGTGAAAAAGCGGTTTTCCGGATCAGGAGAGAAGAAAGTGGTCACGAATGGAAAAGCAAGACATGGCACTCTGTCGGTTGCCTTGTGCCAGGATGCCGCAGTGTGGGCCAACTTGGGAACCGTATCGTGCGGATAAATCCTTTACTTCTACATTTCTATGTCAGAGTGGAGAACCTGCTCCCAGTGCTCTGCGAATTTGATGAAGATGATGAAGGTTGTGTTCGGCTATTTTATCAAACTCCTGCTGAAGGGTCCGCACCCCCGTGTCACTATGAATAAATTCAAGGTGGCCATCCCTCTGGTAATGAAGCCGGGCATAGAAGATATTCCCGTCCCGGGAAGCTTCGTAGAGCGCACGGGCGAGTTCCATCGGGCGGGCCTGGTAGTGAAGCTTTTCGGCCCATGCATCCTGATCAAAACCTTCAATCCGTGGGGTGGGCTCAGTGATCGTACGGCGGATTCGTTCGAAGAGAACCGTTTCAACATCGGCCAGATGGTGCAGGATCTGACGGACGGACCATTTCCCCTGCTCATAGAATCTTTGAAGATCCCTCTCTTCCAGATCAAAGAGAGGAAGTGTTTCTGATTTCGTTTCTCGAAGCTGCCGGATCAGGGAAATTTCTGGCATTCGTCAGGTGTTTTAGTGAGAACGGCACAATGGTTTACCGAAAAGTAATCATTCCGGATCCATATCAAAACAAAAATGTTACCGAACATAGAATGGCCATCAGGCCGTTCCCCCCACCGAGCCAGCACTTCCTATAAAACATACAGGCAGTGTTCTCAGTACTAACTTAAAATTTTAAGCCCGACAGCGCCGCAGATGATGAAGGTGAGGAAGATGAGCCGGAGTATGCCCGCAGGCTCTCTGAAGAATATGATTCCGGAGAGTACCGCTCCCGTTGCCCCAAGTCCCGTCCAGACTGCATATGCGGTGGCCATTGGAATTTTTTCCATCGCCAGGGCGAGAAAGAAAAAACCGAAAGCAAAGGTAACCACGACAGCCCCCAGCCATAACAGGGATCTCTTTTTCAAAAATAAATTGATGCTGGCCACACCAAAAATTTCACCAAAACTGGCCAATATCAAAAAGAACCACTCCATCTACTGCACCCTCTCTTCGATTGGTTGTTCGGTTGTTGTCAGCTGGATGCCCACAACCCCGATGATAATAAGAGCGATACAGAGCCCTGTGCCTAATGAAAATTCTGATCCCAGCAATGTAAAATCGATCAGGGCAATTGCTGCTGCACCTGAACCAGTAAAAACGGCGTAAACGGTCCCCGAAGGCAGTTTTTCGCATGCTTTGATGATGCAGTAAAAACTAATTATAATTGCGAGAACCGTGCCTGCCCATTCTAATGCAGTGTCAGAGAACTTTAAGCCCAAAACCCAGAACACTTCTACAATGGCTGCAAAGAGCACATAGATCCAGCTGTTCATTTAAATGCTCCTGTGTTGGTTGTGTACCTATAGATTGTTGAAGTTGACATTCTTAATTAGAAGATCTGATTGAGGTATGAAAAGTGTGCAGTTATGGAAGTTACAGATGCTTTACAGAGCCGGAAATTGACCGGGCCTGAGCAGCGTGTGAACAGGTCGGAAGTAGTCGATCTCTTTGTGATAATCATCTTTGAAATTTGGCAAATAGCGATTTGCCAAAGCGTCCCTGAATATATTGAAAAAGTGTCCACTATGAAAGCGGGCCGGCGGCTCTGAAGAATCAGGGAGGTTGACAGGTCTCAGCATCAGAAAAGGTAACGGCATCAGCATACACTTCTCCAGACCTGCTGTAAAAAACATGGATTACCGGAATGGCCCTCATAAAGTGATTTATACGTATTTCAGGTATAAATCACTCAAAGGCCTCGTTACCAAACGTTTGGCATACTATACCGCGCCCGTTTGATCCGGATAAAATCGATGATTTGCGTTCCACTTCTGCCTACTCTTCTTCACCTATATAGATGATACGCCAGATCCGGCCCTGAACGGAATCAGAAATATAGAGGGCACCATCGGGGCCTGTTGCGAGTCCCATGGGCCGGTGAGCAGCATCACCGGGTGAGGCGATCGGATCGACCCCTGCAAATCCATCTGCAAATATTTCATAGTCACCTGAGGGGGACCCCTCCTGGTAGGGTACAAATGTCACATTATATCCCTGTTGATTCAAGGTGCCCCGATTCCAGGAGCCGTGAAATGCAATAAAGGCGCCTTTCTGGTAATGTTCCGGGAACTGGTCTCCGGTGTAAAAAAGGAGATCATTCGGTGCCCAGTGGCCCGGAAATGCAACTTCCGGTTCAAGGTAGTCTGCACAATCCCCTGTTTCCTGCCCATCTCCGCCATATTCCGGCGCGAGAACACGGTGTCCCTGTTGCCAGTCATAATAACAATAGGGCCACCCTGCATTTGCATCCTGCTCCAGGCGTAACAGCTCTTCGGCTGGCAGATCTGCATTCTGCTGTTCTGTAAAAAGTTCGGGCCAGAGCTGGTCCAGCTGGTCACGGCCATGTTGCATGACGTAGAGGGCACCGGTATCGTGGTTCCAGTCAATGCCTACCATATTCCGGATTCCGGTGGAATAGCGGACCCCATCTTCTTGCTGTGTCTGGCCAGGAGTGCTATCTGAAAACCGCCACACACCGCCTTGAAGTTCAAGCTGCTGACATGGCTCCTGTCCGGGCGAGCCGGGGGTGCGGGGCTCCTCCTGGCAGTTGTTGGAAGGAGCGCCGACTGCGACATAGATATGCCCGTTGTTATCAAAAGTAAAGGTTTTCGACGCATGGTCGGATTGGCTAAGAAAGCCGCTGATCATAATTTCGGGCTCTCCCTGCGGGATCAACTCTTCGTTCTCCGGCATGGGCCAGCGGTAGACGGACTCGGTGTTGGATACCCAGAGATACCCGTCGTGGATCTCCATACCGGTTTCCCATAGAATCCCGCCCCGTACGGGGGTCATATTGCTGAAATACTCCACTACATCGATACGGTAATCTCCCGTGGTATCACGAAGTGCTGCCACACCTCCCTCTTGGCCACGTGTTTTAAGGTAGATATCCCCGTTGGATGCAACGGCCAGATGACGGGCAGGCCCGATGTTGTCTGCAATAACAGAGGCGCAAAAACCGTCAGGAAGAGTAAGCCCGCCGTTGTCCGGGTCGCAAAGAATTTCAGCACTGGTTTCAGTTCGGTCGCTCTCTCCTGCGGATTCACAACCCGCAGCAACCAGCAACATCAGAAATGTGAGTATGCCGAAAAATGATCTGTCCGGGGATCTTGGTTTTAGATGGGTGAAGGTCGGATTATTATCGGAATAATTCATAGTAAAGAAATAGAATGAAAGATTTGTTATTTATGCTGTTAGTGAATGCTACCTAATCCAGGGGGATAAATGCCAGGCTGCTTTGAGAGGTCATCGGGATGATCAGCTGGTTGTTGTCCGGATCGTAACACATGGAAGCTGCACTTGGTATGTTTTCAGCAATCAGTTCGGCCTCCTCACCTGGCCGGATTCGCGAGACACCGCCATGGGTAACACTACTTATGTATTTCGTACCGTCCGGTAAGATTTCCAGGCCGTCACTGCCTGGCTGGAGAGCCTTTTCAGTTTTCAGTAGCTCCCCGTTGGGAGAGTAGGTAAGAATATCATGGTTTCCGAAGTTTGCCACGACAATATTGCCTTCCGGATCGATTGCAATTCCGTTTGGCTTATCGATGGGGCCCGCAACGGAGAATATCGATATTCTCCCTTCCGGGGTAATCTTCCAAACCAGCCACGATTGCGGATCGGGATCGGGTCCCATATCCCCGGTCTGGGTAGTATAGATGGTACCATCCTCCGCAACAGCAATATCGTTGATCCAGGGGGAGTCTTCGAGGCGGATATCTTCCAGCGGCCGGCCGGTTTTTAAATCAAAACGCCGGATCACGGCAATGGACGGGGCACTGCTGTCGGTGCCTCCATCCCGGTCTGCGACATAAAGAATGCCACCGGCAATTTCGCTTCCAAGAGGATCATTTAACACCAGCTTCGGATTCAGAGTCTCCCGTTGCTGCGTATTCTGTACCCCGATCCAGCGGACGGTATGTACGGTTCCATCTGTATTGATCAATGAAATGTAACCGTCATTTTCCTGAATGGTTTGGCGGACTCCCTGACTCGGGACAATGATCAGTTCTCTTTCGGCGTCATAGATGCAACTTTCCGCTGAGTTCAGTGCACCGAACACTTTAACATTGGAGGAGATAGCACCAAATTCGGTTCCCGGGGTGGATTGCAGAGGCAGGCCCAGCTCGTTTCCCGTTTGAAAGGTGTTCCCGTTCCGGGCATTTTGTGCGAGAGCTGCACTGCCTGAACTTAGAAAAACAATGAGGCAGAGAATAGGTATCAACTGCGAAATCGGTAGGTTCATAGAGAGAGAATCTTGTTTGAGGTTCATGATAAAAGAGATTTGGCTATCGGGATCCTTGCCGGGCAGAGCCGGGCCTTCTGTTATGGCAGCACGCCCTTTCCAGCACATCTTTTCGCCTACCTGACAGACACCCTCCCCCGGATGCCACTACGTTAACCATGGTTTTTCTCCTATCGTTCACTCTGATTCCGTCCCGTGCTCTCTTTCCATAAAGAAACAAGTAGATGGGGCGCAATCAGCTGTGAGGCGACCCGGACTTTTGGATCTATGATCAGTTAAGAGATCATTTAATTGATAAATAAAGTAAATTTAAAAGTTCATGATTGATTTTAGTATAATGGATCTCTTTATTTTTAAATTACATTCAGTTAAATCCCAGATCTCAAAGACGATACAAAGATGGAAAGAAAAGATTTCTTAAAAACAAGCCTGCTTGCAGGTGCTTCACTTGCTGGCGGCCGGGGGTTGGTTGCCCGAAACAGAGAACCGCTTTCGCAGGATGAACTCCTTCAGACCCACAACTTCAAACTGAAATATGCACCGCACTTTGGAATGTTTCGCAACCATGCAGGAAACGATCCGGTAGATCAGATCAATTTCATGGCGGATCTTGGGTTTAGGGGTCTTGAAGATAACGGGATGAAAGGGCGGGATATCGCCACCCAGGAGAAGATTGCGCGAACACTTGAAGATAGAGGAATGACGATGGGTGTATTCGTCGGACATACGATTTTCTGGAGCGAACCCAGTTTAAGTACCGGTAACCCCGAATACAGAGATCGGTTTCTGAATGAAATTGAGGAGTCAGTGGAAGTAGCAAAGAGAGTGGGTGCGAAGTGGATGACCGTAGTTCCCGGCCATATAGACCTTCGTCTGGATATGGATTATCAGGAGCTGAATGTGATCGATGCGCTTAAACGAGCCTGTGATATTCTGGAGCCGCACGGGCTGACCATGGTCCTGGAACCTCTCAATACACTTCACAATCACCCTGGAGTCATTCTCACCAAAACTTCACAGGCTTATAGAATCTGCAAACATGTCAATAGCCCCTCTTGCAAAATATTGTATGATGCCTACCATCAGGCCATCACCGAGGGGAACATGATCCCGAACATAGAGAGGGCGTGGGATGAAATCCCCTATTTTCAGCTTGGGGACCATCCCGGCCGAAATGAGCCGGGAACGGGCGAGATCAACTACCGCCATATTTTTAAATATCTGTATGACAAAGGCTACGATGGGATTGTAGGGATGGAGCATGGAAAGTCGGAAG
>Ga0209487_1002241_pt1 | contig 15817 bp, 18 predicted proteins | sample Poulit2012_FD_187524 | JGI IMG/M metagenome (GOLD analysis project Ga0209487, IMG submission 187524) | Agricultural soil microbial communities from Georgia to study Nitrogen management - Poultry litter 2012 (SPAdes) (version 2) | ecosystem: Environmental > Terrestrial > Soil > Agricultural land... | reverse complement strand
TCGTTGATAATTTAAGTCAACCGATTTCTGTTCCGGTTGGTGAAGTAACGCTAGGTAGAGTATTTAACGTACTTGGAGATAATATCGACCTGGACGAACCACTTCCAGCAGATACACGCAAAGATCCGATTCACCGTGAATCCCCTAGTTTTGAGGACTTAGCAACGGAAACAGAAATTTTAGAAACAGGTATTAAAGTTGTTGATTTACTTGCACCATACATTAAAGGTGGTAAAATCGGCTTATTTGGTGGTGCAGGTGTTGGTAAAACTGTACTTATCCAGGAGCTTATTAACAACATCGCATTAGAACATGGTGGTATTTCAGTGTTTGCGGGTGTTGGTGAACGTACACGTGAAGGAAACGACTTATATTTTGAAATGAAAGATTCAGGTGTTATTGAAAAGACGGCCATGGTTTTCGGTCAAATGAATGAGCCACCTGGGGCAAGAATGCGAGTAGCATTAACAGGACTTACAATGGCGGAACACTTCCGTGATGAACAAGGTCAAGACGTTTTATTATTCATTGACAATATCTTCCGTTTCACACAAGCAGGTTCAGAGGTATCTGCCTTACTTGGAAGAATGCCATCAGCAGTTGGTTATCAGCCAACACTTGCGACAGAGATGGGTCAATTGCAAGAACGTATTACATCAACAACAAAAGGTTCTGTTACGTCAATTCAAGCTATTTATGTACCAGCGGATGACTATACAGACCCTGCGCCAGCAACAACTTTCGCACACTTAGATGCGACCACAAACCTTGACCGTAAACTTACGGAACAAGGGATTTATCCAGCGGTTGATCCATTAGAATCAACATCAAGAGCGTTAGACCCGAGCGTTGTTGGAGATGAACACTATGAAGTAGCAACAGAAGTTCAACGTATACTTCAGCGCTATAAAGAATTACAGGATATTATTGCCATTCTAGGGATGGATGAACTATCTGATGAAGATAAATTAACTGTTGCACGTGCACGTCGAATTCAGTTTTTCTTATCACAAAACTTCCACGTTGCTGAACAGTTCACTGGACAAAAAGGTTCATATGTTCCCGTAGAGGAAACAGTTAAAGACTTTAAAGATATTCTCGCTGGCAAGTATGATGATATCCCTGAAGATGCATTCCGTTTAGTTGGTGGCATAGATGATGTCCTGGAAAAAGCAGAAGATATGTAAGAACTAAAGTAATTGTGTGATGTCGGCAGATAAATATAACGTGCCGCCTATGCACATCTGTTTATTTGTTATATCTTGCTTTATACGAAAGTAAGGAGGGTTACACGTGAGCACACTAAACGTTAGTGTTGTTACGCCTGATGGTCCAGTTTTAGAAGAGGACTATGATATGGTCGTATGTGAAACTGAGGATGGCGAACTGGGTGTATTACCAGGGCATATCCCTCTCGTTGCACCTCTGATCATTAGTGCTATTCGTTTAAAACGTGGAAATAATACAGATCGACTAGCAGTGAATGGTGGCTTTTTAGAAGTTCAACCGCAAAACATAACAATTCTTGCACAGTCTGCTGAAAAACCAGTAGATATAGATGTGGGACGCGCTCAGAAAGCAAAAGAAAGAGCCGAAAGACGTCTTCAATCAAAGCAAGATAACATTGATTTTCATCGAGCAGAAATGGCACTAAAACGTGCCATGAACCGTATAGATATTATGCAATAGTAAACAACCATTCAATCTCTTATGACAATTGTTATAAGAGATTTTTTTCGTAAATAAAACCAGACATGAAAGCGCAAGTTCAGTGTTTGCGAGTGTTACATATGTGATTATCGACTGCGATATTCACACGATGGCACCACCATAAGTCATTGCCAAAATGACTTTATAGAAAAGTGTCGTTATTACCCGGGAAATATCGAACATTTTTTGTAAACCTGCTTTGAATTGACAAACAGGAGGATTCATGGCAAAGTACTAGTAATTAATTTCTTAAAAAAGGTGATATACATGTTAGCGATCGGTCAGCTTGCTATCGTAAGTATGATCTCACACTTAATATTTATAGCTCTTACTTGGAGAATCATAACATCATTAAAGTTAGAGCCTTTCATTCGTAAGGGAAATGAAACAGAATTTAAAGTTTTATTATTGTTTATAACAATTGTTATTGGTAGTGGCGTCAGTCGGTTTTTCCTTGAGTTTTTACAATGGTCACAGGATATTATATATTTGTTTTAAAATGCCAGTGATAACAAATCTATGAATCTAGTGTTTACGGTATAAAATAGCCCCTCTCAGTTCATACTAAAACTAGTGTGAAGATGAGGGGGGCTTTTTTTATGAAAAAAATAATTCTATTTATAGTTTTTAGTATCATTTTATCCCAAGAGACACCTGTCATGGTAGGTCAAGAACTTATAGACATATCTCATTTTTTAGAGGAAAATAGTATGACAGTTGATGCGTGGTCCGTAACAATAAAAGAGAAAATTCACTCCGAGACAGTTCTTAAAAATACAGTTCAACAGTTGTCAGAACAGTATGATCAAACAGTTTCCAAAGATGAAAATGCGCATATATATTTTTATGAGGGCACCCATAATGAAGCACAAATCGACGTATCTTTTAAAGTGGTACAATCAATAATTGAGGATTCGGGAGAGATCGTAGCCGTCATATCTGGGCAAAAATGGGATGGCAATTTATTACAAGATTATTTGGATATGTTACAGAGTATTAACGAAAATTACTTTACGGAAAAATCACATGTATATACTTGTCTCACTATAGAAGATGGTGTTATAATAAATAATGATAATTTTTTAGAAAAAGTGATAAAAAACTTCAATTTATCGAATGTAAAAACACAAATCGACAAAGTTCAAACGAAGATACATAAAAAAGTGATATACGGGTATACCCCAATATGGGATAAAAAACTAATGATCAAAGATGAACCTATGAATTTGCAAGTCGTCATTGACGGTGATGATTCTAAAGAACGAAAAGTTATTATAGGCACACCTGTCTTGATCAATGAATATTAATATAGGGAAATCGGACTCGAAGGAGAAATTAACATGGATAAGATCGTCATCAAGGGTGGGCATAAATTACAAGGAACCGTTCATATTTCTGGTGCCAAAAATGCAGTACTCCCTGTCATTGCAGCAAGTATAATAGCGAGTGAAGGTAAAAGCGTCATTAAAGATGTTCCAGTTTTAGCAGATGTATACACAATTAATGAAGTACTAAGAAATATGAATGCAGAAGTTGGGTTTGAGAACAACACTGTTACAGTTGATGCAACTAATAAGCTAACGACAGAAGCGCCATTTGAATATGTACGCAAAATGCGGGCCTCTGTCCTTGTTTTAGGACCATTACTGGCTAGATATGGCCATGCGAAAGTTGCATTACCTGGTGGCTGTGCCATTGGTTCACGACCAATTGATTTACACTTAAAAGGTTTTGAGGCGATGGGCGCAGAAGTTCATTTTGGAAATGGATTTGTAGAGGTCAGCGTGGCTGGCCGGCTTCAAGGTGCAAAAATTTATTTAGATATGCCGAGTGTCGGCGCAACAGAGAATATTATGATGGCAGCAGCATTGGCTGAAGGTCAAACCATTATTGAGAACTGTGCTAAGGAACCAGAAATTGTTGACTTGGCAAACTTCCTCAACAAAATGGGTGGAAAAGTTGTTGGTGCTGGTACAGAAACAATCCGTATCGATGGGGTTGAGAAATTAACCGGAACGGAGCATGCCATTATTCCAGACAGAGTAGAAGCTGGTACCTTTATGGTGGCTGCGGCTATTACAGGTGGTAATGTATTTATAGAAAATGCTGTAAGTGAACATTTACGCTCGGTTATCTCTAAGTTGGAAGAGATGGATGTCACAATTAAAGAGGAAAATAATGGCTTACGTATTATAGGGCCAGAAAAACTTAAAGCAACCGACATTAAAACACTACCACATCCTGGCTTTCCGACAGATATGCAATCGCAGATGATGGCTTTAATGCTGAGAGCTGGAGGCACAAGTGTCATCACAGAAACAGTTTTTGAGAATCGTTTCATGCACGTTGAAGAGTTCCGTAGAATGGGTGCTCAAGCGAAAATTGAGGGCCGCAGTGTGATCGTAGAAGGTCCAAGCGATATTCAAGGCGCCGAAGTAGCAGCAACAGATTTACGAGCGGGTGCAGCACTTGTTCTTGCTGGTTTAATCGCAGATGGCATTACACGCGTCACAGAACTCAAGCATCTTGATCGAGGTTATGTTGACTTCACAGAAAAATTAGCATCCCTTGGCGCAGATATCGAAAGAGTGAATGACTTAGAGCAGCCATATGAACAACCAGCAATAACATCACAATTTAAAACAGGCAAAACAATAAATTCATATTAATAAACAAAAAAACAGATAGCAGCAAATGGCTATCTGTTTTTTTGTGTCCAAATTTAAATCGCCCATACTCTGCATGGAATCGCCCGACCCTCACTCAAAATCGCCCGCGCTGTCACAATAGTCACCACACCCCGCTCAAAATCCGCCCATACCCCCATGAAATTCGTTCGCGCTCCCGGCCCATACTACCTAAAAAGTATGCCCAAAACAGCAAAAAATCATCAATAATATACACACTAACTTCACCCACGCATACAGAATCACAGCCAATCCCTCTTAAAAAAATCCCATTTTTAAGTTCTATTATATTTGGTCACTGTATATATTAGTTAATAGGGATGATAGATACTATGTAGCCATTAGCTACTTGGGAGGGGGATGCCGTATAACGAAGAAATATATTTATAAAAACAAAATACCGAAACAGTTAATGCAGAAGAAGAAACGTAGAAAATCAGAATCAAATAAGATCGTACCCTTCAAAGAAGGCAACAAAAAACAGTCAGCTAAATTTTCTATTTTTAAACGTCATAAAAGGCATAAAAATATGTTCAGTCACCGATCATCTACATGGTCATTGCCACTTATCCTTATGACAACACTTGTGACCATCATCCTTGTTATTCCGTCACTCGTTGTTGCGCCTTTTGTGACAGGTGACACACAAACACAGTATGCAGTGGAAACTGAAAATGAGAATGAAACTGAGAATGAACAGTCATCACCAGAAGCCACTGATTCGACACCTGTTACAGTTGATGTTGAACGAACGGCAACAGAAGGAAACGAGGTTGAAAGTGTTCAACTTGAGGAATATGTCATCGGTGTTGTTGCTTCAGAGATGGGCATTGATTTTGAATCTGAAGCACTTAAGGCCCAGTCTGTTGCGGCCCGTACGTATGTCGTGAATCATTTGCTTAATCAACCTGAGATTGAGGAGGCAAGTATCACAGATGGTACACAACACCAAGTATATAAAAGTAATGAAGAGCTCCGTGAAAGATGGGGTCAAGATTATCAAAAAAATATAGAAAAATTAACTGAAGTCGTTGAAGCAACTTCAGGGGAAATAATTACGTACAAAGATGAGCCGATTATGCCTGCATTCTTTTCAACAAGTAACGGCTACACAGAAAACTCTGAAGATTATTGGGAAAATGAATTCCCGTATCTCCGGAGTGTGAAAAGTGATTGGGATGAAGGGTCGCCGAAATTTACCGATCAACGTGTGTTTACTTTGCAAGAGGTAGAGTCAGCATTAGATATCATTTTACCAAAAAACACGACATTTCCAATTGAAATTACGAGAACAGATAGCGAACGTGTGAGTGAACTCAAGCTAGATACACACGTTTTAACAGGAAGAGATGTAAGGGAAAAACTAGAACTTCAATCAAATGATTTTAGTATTGAACAGAATAATGACCATTTAATTTTTAAAACAAAAGGTTATGGACATGGCATTGGTATGAGTCAATACGGTGCAAATGGCATGGCCAAAGAAGGCGAAAATTATAAAGATATAATTGATTATTACTATCAAGACGTAAGTATACAATCTATTTCAGACATAGCACCAACTCTCGTATCTAAATAATACGGGAGTTTTTCTATGTTCCCTCACAAACATTCACTAGATCATGGTCAAAACAAAGATTTTCCATATTTATGTATATATTTCATAGATTCTGATCAGAATGGTTGTTGAGGTGATGTTCATATGAAGGAAGAAAACAGAGACGCTTCAAATAAGAGCTGGCGTCGTATCTTTAAGAAGAAATGGTTTTTTCCAGCGTTATATTTGGCACTTGCTGCATTTTTATTAACTGGGGTGATTTGGTATCAATCCGTAAACAATCAAATGAAGGATGTTATTGAAGATCCTGAAGAAAATTCTGAAACGGAAGATACCGATTCAGGACAGTATGATGAGGATGCCACATCTGTCATTGAGCAAACAGAAGTGATGAAAATGCCTGTAGATGACCAAGATCTAGCAGAAATCGTAACTAAATTTTATGATTACAATGCACCACCAGAAGAGCAAGAAAGTGGTGTCACACACTTCAATAATAGTTACTCTCAAAGTATGGGCATTGATATCACGCATCCCGAAGAGGACTTTGATGCCAAAGCATCTGTAAGTGGTACAGTACTTGAGGTGAAGAAAGATCCCCTACTTGGTAATGTTGTTGTTATGGAACACGAAAATGGTATAACAACACACTATGCAAGCCTTGGTGAAGTGGCAGTTGACGCTGGAGCCAACGTAAAGCAAGGCGAAACTATTGGAACAGCAGGTAAGAATCTCTTTGGTAAAGACATCGGGACACATCTACATTTTCAAATTCGAAAAGATGGTGAAGAGGTAAATCCTGAAACATACTTTAACCAACCACTCAGTAAATTGGATGAGATCGGTGAACAGGACGAAGCCGACGAACCTGAAGATGAAGAATCAGAAGAACCAGATGAGCCAGGAGAGAGCGAAGAATCAGAAGAGTCAGATGATAATGAAGAGGAAACAAGTTCGAACACCGACCAAGATGAGACAGAAAACGAAAATGAAGATAATGATTCTGACTCAGATCTTGACGGAGAAGACATGAACGACAGTGACAATTGATCATCCGACAATTTAAGCTAATTTTAAACCAGTTCTAGTATAATAGAACTGGTTTTTCTTTGTAAATTGTAGAATTTTAAATCCGATAAACATCTGATATTGACAGATTTTTGGGAATTATGCAGAATTTGTCGAATAAATAGTTCTTTGTACCTGCCAAAAGTATGTTATTCTTGTAATAATAAAAGGTAAACAAAAGATCGATTAGATAGAAAGGTGATCATATGTCACAATCATTACTTTCTTTAACAAATCACAAACATTTATCGTTGTTCCAAGTCATGAATTTGTTAGCACAGGAACATGACAACCAAACGGTTATCAATCTCACACGTAAATGGTGTCTGGATTCGGAATCAGAAGATATTCAGCGAATAAGTATGGAATTTTTATATATGAACGGATACTATAAAGATTTACAAGTAATGATCCATAAAAATGAAAAAAGCCAAAATCCATTAAATCGTGAATGGTCAAAATACTACCAACTTCAACTGGACCAACGACTTAAAGTACGTTCAGCCACAGAAGTGATTGAGGTCGCGGAGCAGATGCAGACAAATAGCCCAGAGCTCCAGTGTTTAATTGAATTTATAAAAATATCAGCTTATTATAGCTTAAGTGATTTTGCAAAAATCGGAAATTTCTCACATGATCAACCAGACCTATTTCGTTCCATAGATGATCGCTTATTAGTCTCTTATTTTACCGTTAGAACATATCAAAATTTATTTATTTACCATTGGACAAGAAATGAGGTCATTATTGCTAGAAAATATGCTTACCAAATCTTAAATCAGATTATAGATTTGAAAGTAAAAACCAGCTTACACATAAATATGGCTCTCTCATATACATTTGACACATATTCACAAGCAATGTATCACTTAAGTGAAGCATTGAAACTATCACAAGATCACAATTTTCATTACTATGCACATATCATAAAAAATAATAATATACCATTTATCTCCGCACATTTTAACGAAACAGAAGGTATAACTTCTCAAGATAAAAGTGAACAAGCCCACCTAGAAATTGCACGAGGAAATTATAGTACAGCAATTCAACTCTTAGAAGGATTAGAACAAACAGACCCATTTACTCTATATTATATGGGACGTGCCCACCAGGATGAAGACCTTTTACAGCAATCATATCATAGCTTTGTCTATGATTGGGGCGACTACTTTTATGCCCGTTTACCACTCAATGCTCTAAGAAACATGAGCTACTAACCTTATCAACCAAAGAATTTTCATATAGAACTTTTTAAATGGATTCATGTGAGCTTTTCAAAAAAATAAAAGGAGAGAAAATGACTCATGAAGAAAAGAAAAGTATGGTTTGGAATTCCAATTTTGACAATCGTCTTAGCAATATTTTTGGCAACGTCACAATCTTTGGCAACAGATGCGCCAGTTCAGGATGATGATTTAATTAATAAGGATCTTACCGAAACTGCTGAAGCACCGATTAGAGGTATCGATATATTTAGCGTGACACCGACATTAACCACAGCGGCACCGATTAGAGGCATTGATATATTTAGTTTAACATCAACATTAACCGCAGAAGCACCGATTAGAGGTATCGATATATTTAGCGTGACACCAACATTAACCGCAGCGGCACCGATTAGAGGCATCGATATATTTAGTGCAACACCGGTATTAGCTGCAGAAGCACCGATTAGAGGCATTGATATATTTAGTACTACTCCAACATTAACCGCAAAAGCACCAATAAGAGGTATTGATATTTTCTAAAATTAATAATCATCTGAAATGAAATAAATATGTTATCTCAAACCTTGAATCCATTTAGCTTACAGACAAACCTTTCAAACGGGGTTTGTCTTTTTATTGTTCTAGAAAATTATAAAATCTGTTCTTTGATGAGGTATCATTCTAGCGTCGTCCCTCAGCTATTGAATACATCTCAAGTGGTATCCCGAGTTTTGGCGGAATTCAAATGCTAACCATCCTCCCCTAATAAATCCATTTGAGCTTAGGGTAAAATCCACCAATCACCCCAACACCTTGTCCCTTTTTCTGAATAAGTGAAATTTATTCATAAACGTGACAACTTAGTAATAAAATGTAAACAAACCGAGCATTTACTAACGTCTTGAGGTGAGAGCTTGTGTGGTCTGCCATGATACATATCCAACAGATGACTTAACTATTCGATAGACAAACGTTATAACTACCACAAACAATGTGGGACGAAAATAGGCCCTTTCATACACCTGTGACCAACCATCACATGTTACGCCTTGTCTCAAACTGCATCTCGGAATATGCAACTTAGGGAGGCGAATGGTGTGCACGACTACATCAAAGAAAGGACTATCAGGATAGGCAATCATGTCGTCGAGACAAGGAGTACTGTCCGCATGATAGCTAAAGAATTTGGTGTTTCCAAAAGCACAGTTCACAAAGATTTGACCGAGCGTTTACCTGAAATAAATCCAGAGCTCGCCAACGAAGTGAAAGAAATTCTAGATTACCACAAATCAATTCGTCATATTAGGGGAGGGGAGGCAACTAGAAAAAAGTATAGAACAGAAAGCGATCCAGATAAAGAAATCAATCCTGTCGGTTAAAACGGTCCGGCATGAAGTAAGGAGATTGTTGTAATCCTATTTAGCCATCATTTATATTATGAATAAAAGCATTTGAAAACTCAGCACGATACATATGCTGAGTTTTTACATTTTAATAGCCAAAATGTGGCACAGAAAGGTTTGAACATTTCAATTTTCTTAAGCTAAAATACTACAAACGCTCATCCTTAGACATAGTAAAAAGGAATCAAAAAAGTTTCTGGTTATATATATATAATTAGCAGTTAAATGTTGAAATTTGTGGTAAGATATAATATTAGTAGCATTATGTTTTCGGACAAATGTGAGATGAGATACTGGGTAGGAGGATTTGCGTTTATGTTTTCTAGAGATATTGGAATTGACCTCGGAACCGCCAACGTATTAATTCATATTAAAGGAAAAGGCATCGTTTTAAATGAACCAGCCGTTGTTGCGATGGATCGTCGAGCAGGTAAAGTTCTCGAAGTTGGAGAAGCTGCATATCGCATGGTTGGTCGTACACCAGGAAACATTGAAGCTATTCGTCCTTTAAAGGATGGGGTAATTGCCGACTTTGATGTAACAGAAGCAATGTTAAAATATTTTATAGATAAAATAAAAGTTAAAGGCTTTTTTTCGAAGCCACGGATGTTAATTTGTTGTCCAACGAATATTACAAAAGTAGAACAGAAAGCAATTAAAGAAGCAGCTGAGAAATCCGGTGGTAAGAAAATTTACTTGGAAGAAGAACCCAAAGTGGCTGCCATTGGAGCGGGGATGGATATTTTTCAACCGAGCGGTAATATGGTGATTGATGTTGGAGGTGGGACAACAGATGTTGCCGTCCTTTCGATGGGAGATATTGTAACAGCCGAGTCTATTAAAATGGCGGGCGATAAATTTGATGTTGCTATCTTACAGTACATTAAAACAGCGTATAAGTTACTTATCGGAGAGCGTACAGCTGAAGATATTAAGGTCAATGTTGCGACAGTATTTGAAGGCAGTCGGGATGAAGAAATTGACATTCGCGGTCGTGATATGGTGACAGGTTTACCACGAACAATAACCATTTATTCAGCAGAAATTGAAAAGGCATTACGTGAATCTGTTTCACTTATTACAGAAGCGGCAAAAGATGTTCTTGAAAAAACGCCGCCAGAGTTATCGGCAGACATTATTGATCGGGGTGTTATTTTAACAGGTGGTGGTGCCATGATTCATGGTATTGACCAATTATTAGCTGAGGAGCTTAAAGTTCCAGTGTTTACAGCGGAAGAACCAATGAATTGTGTTGCTACAGGTACAGGCGTTATGCTTGAAAATATGGATAAAATCGAGAAAAAAAGCATCGTTTAATTTTATGTGATGAACGCATAAGGAGGGATCAATATGTTAAGAGGTTTCTATACAGCAGCTAGTGGCATGATATCACAACAAAGACAGCAAGAGGCAATGGCGAATAATATTGCAAATATGAATACACCAGGATATAAAGCAGATCAAACAAGTTTGCGGGCGTTTCCGGAAATGCTCATGCAAAAAATGGGACGTACCAACCTACCTACAAAGGAGCCTTTAAATTTATCAAACCATACACCAGTTGGATCGTTAAATACAGGTGTATATGCCCAGGAAATGATTCCAAACTTTGAACAAGGTGATCTTAAGGAAACAGGCATGCCAACAGATTTAGCGCTCATCAGTGACCAGTTACCTGATGAGACGGGAGATGTCTTTTTCACAGTACAGAACGAAGCAGGAGACATACGTTATACACGAAATGGGAATTTTACAGTGGACGGTCATGGCGCACTTGTCACAAATCAAGGGTACCATGTACTTGACCAAGCTGGTAACCCGATTCAAACAAACAGCACGTCCTTTAACGTGCAATCAGACGGTATGCTAGAAGCTGATGGGCAAAATATTCAACTTGGTATTGCATATTTTGAAAATACACACGATCTCGAAAAAGAGGGTAATGATCTTTTTAATGGTGATGCCACAGCACTCCCAGCAGATGCTTCTTATACAGTAGAGCAAGGTGCTTTAGAAAATGCTAATGTTGATTCCTTACAGACGATGACAAAAATGATGCAAGCATATCGGATGTTTGAAACAAATCAGCGTGTCTTGAAGGCCTATGACGATAGTATGGGTAAGGCAGTTAATGACATTGGGCGGATTGGGTAAAGGAGGCGCATAAATGTCACGACCAATGATACAGTCAGCAGTAACGATGAATCAATTACAACAAAAGTTAGATTTAATCGGACATAACTTAGCAAACAGTGAAACAACTGGTTATAAGGGCAAGCATGCGGCGTTCTCATCTTTGCTTTTCCAACAAATTAATAATTTACGTGACCCTGCCAATGCTGAAGGCCGTTTAACACCCGATGGCATTCGAGTCGGTTCTGGAGCACGACTTGGTGCAATCAATACAGATTTTTCAGCAGGTCCCCTGCAGACGACTGACAGAGCACTAGACGTTGCTTTATTAGAAGATAACCATTTGTTTCAAATTCAAATATCAGAAGATGGCACCGAAGAAACCCATTATACACGTGATGGCTCGTTCTATCTCAATCCGATTAATGATCAGACCATCATGTTAACGACAAAAGATGGCCATCCAGTTCTAGGATCGAATGGCCCGATTACGATGGCTGATGATTTTGATGATATACGGATTGAATCTTCAGGTGACATTATTGTAAGTCGGGGCATGGAAGGTGAGGTTGTCGGCCAATTGGACATTGTTGAGGCAGCTTTACCAAGAACGTTGGAAGCAACAGGCCAAAATGCATTCCGGCTCCCGGATTTAGAGGCCCTCAATTTAAATATGAATGACATTATTCGGGATGTACCACAAACAACTGATATTGTTCAAAGTGGCACATTGGAACAATCCAATGTCAATTTATCTGAACAAATGACTGATATGATGATGGCCCAAAGATCTTATCAATTTAATTCTCGTACGATTTCCATGGGTGATCAAATGCTCGGTCTGATTAATCAATTACGCTAATAACAGTCTAGACTCCATCATTGACGATACATGAATTTTTGCCAGATTTAAGGAGATCCAAAACCATGTCAACTAACCATAAAAAAGTGAATGAGAATAACATCCAGACGCGTAAGCAATATAAACAGCATAAGAAACAATCAAAGACAAACATAACATCAACATCTGCTCATTCAAGAAGACAACAAAGATTAGAGCGTAAAGCAGCAAGAAAAGAAAAAAAAACACCCATGCGACGTGTCTTTCCTATTTGGCTACGTCTTATTGTCATTTTCTGCTTATGTATTGTTGCGCTCTTAGTAGGTTTAGTGGTCGGTTATAGTATACTTGGTGATGGTGCCCCAACAGACGTTTTTCAGAAAGAAACATGGAAACATATTATTGATCTCGTTAAAAAAGAATAGGACCTTCACAAGCATGTCACCTAAAAAAGGTCACATGCTTTTGCTTAGTCTAATCTAAGGGGCGCGGTTACCAGTGATTAAGCGAATAATCAATATAACAAGCGCGATGACGAGAAGAATATGAACTAATCCGCCAGCAATTTTAAATGAAAAGCCAAGAATCCATAAAATAAGCAAGATAACAAATATTGTCCAAAGCATGGGAGAACCTCCTAACCATTTGGATTTTATACATAGACACTTATGAACAGGTCGATTATTCTATTCATACCACAATAGCGCATGAATCAAACATATGCGCCTAAAAAATGACAGCAAAGGAGCATGACTATGTTAGATATTCAAAAGATCAAAGACATTATTCCACATCGCTATCCTTTTTTACTCGTAGATAAAGTGACTGAAATAGAAGAAGGAAAGCGTGTTGTCGGCTACAAAAACGTAACAATTAATGAACCATTTTTTCAAGGTCATTTTCCGGATTATCCCGTTATGCCAGGTGTGCTGATTGTTGAAGCACTTGCACAAGTGGGGGCCATAGCCGTGTTAGATATAGAGGAGAATAAAGGCAAGATTGGCTTTTTAGCAGGTGTCGATAAATGTCGATTTAAACGTCAAGTCGTGCCCGGTGATGAATTGAAACTTGAAGTAGAGATCACACGCATGAAAGGACCAATCGGTAAAGGAAAAGGCGTCGCAACCGTCAATGGGGAACTCGCATGCCAAGCTGAAATTACATTCGCAATTAAATAAATACACAATCTGAATGCTTCTTTGTTTTGAATAAACAGAGGAGCATTTTTTTAATTGTTTATAAAAAAGCGCCCATTTGTCTATGATGTGAAAGAATTATTAGAACGAATAACTATCTCTAAGTACTTCACATATACAAAATCTAAGAAAAATCGCAAAAAAAGTATCAGTTGCATGAAATTGGATAAGCTAAAGAAGATAGCGATTTAAAAGGAGGGAAATAACAATGAAAAAGAAATGGATGACGATTACTGTTACACTCATTTTATCACTGTCATTGATGATGGGATGTGGAACAAATAACAATGATAATGTTCCTGAAGATAATGCCCCAGTGGACGAAAATGATAACAATGCACCCAATGCACCAGACAATGCACCAGATAATGATTTGAACGAGCCAAATAATGATGACATGCCAGATGATAATTTGGACGAACCAAATAATGATTTAAATAATGATGATGATCGTCAAAATGAAAATAATCAGTAACAGTATAACAAGACATATATGACCCAAAAACCCCCGCTCAGGCGGGGGTTTTATCTTATATTAACATTCACAAAAATCTTGATTCAATGAAGGTTCACTTTATTTGCTAATATCAATATGTTGGCCTAATGTCGGATGTGGTGTAGCAGTTGTGCTTTGTGATAACATGTCTACAAGTTGTTGCCCTTGTTCATTCATCATATCTTTGACATTGCGCATCATTGCAAGACTTGCGTCACTCTTTACTTGATTCTGGGCCAATTTCATTGATAATCCAGCAACATCCATTTTTAGCCGCCTCCTTACTTGTTCAATAACGCTCACTTGTAATATCCTAATCATAACAATAAAGTGACCAAACATCTAGTGAAAATTTATACATATCGATGATTTTTCCCTTGTCATTACAAACATAACATTGTATGATAAATAGATGTTGTGTATATATAAAATAACGGTGACTGACTGGTCAGTCAAAGTGAATAAAATATCTCAATGATTAGCTGGAAAATGAGTAAGATCAGCCGCTTTGGCTATATTATTATATTTGAATACGCATTAAATTGTAGGTGTGTCATTATGAATGAAAAAGAAAAACATATTATTCGAGAAGGTATGAAACTTTTCGCAACAAAAGGCTATCATAAAACATCGGTCCAGGATATTGCGACAAATGCCAATATTTCAAAAGGTGCATTTTATTTGCATTTTCGCTCAAAAGAGGCTTTCATAGCCCGAGCAATGCAGTTTTTCCATGATGAAATTGTCCATGAACTTGGGATGATAGAAACAGAAGATGATCCACCAAAACTCTGTCTCGCTAAGCAGATTACTTGGATTTCTCAATATATTTATAAGTACCGCGAATTTATCATTATGCATTTACGCGAAGACATCTCAATTGGTGAGCATACGGAAGAGCTTTTCAGACATATGAAACTTGAAAATTTAAAATGGTTGCAAAAAAGTGTTCTCTCGATTTACGGGAAGCAAGTGAATTCATTCGTCTTGGATGTGGTGATACAGCTTGATGGTTTAATGAAAAGTTATTATCAATGGATTGTGCTTGATGATGTCCAAATTAATGTTGAGACATTTGGTCATTTTATTGTTGAGCGCATGGACGATCTTGTAACAGGGATGGTACATAAAGATGCTAAACCGATTATTCATTCTAACAGTATCCCAAAAGCATACCAAGATGTACTTAATCGTGAATCAAGGTTAAAGCGAATAGAAGCGTATTTAACTGTCCTAGGTGAACAAATAACGGAACTGGAACAAGATGAAGATACAAAACAGCGCTTGGTGAATGTCGTTCAGATCATCGGTGAGAAGTTGAAAGAAGAAAATGTTGAGTCCATAACAATTCAAGGGCTTCTAGCTCACTTTAATCATATACCAGAATTACAAGAGGCATGTGACAACATTGCTAAATTACTACAGATTGAACGCTTGAAATAATGAGAGGGGTAAACAAAATGACAAAAAATGTACTAAAAATAATGGCCATATGTTTAATTGGTCTATTAGTA